>Ga0209013_10005207_pt1 | contig 11240 bp, 6 predicted proteins | sample Cruoilmetagenom2_FD_187291 | JGI IMG/M metagenome (GOLD analysis project Ga0209013, IMG submission 187291) | Oil polluted marine microbial communities from Coal Oil Point, Santa Barbara, California, USA - Sample 2 (SPAdes) (version 2) | ecosystem: Environmental > Aquatic > Marine > Oil seeps ...
AATACCGCTGACTTTGTAATCATATCTTTTCCTTTCATATACAAATTGAATACCAACGAATAACAAAATTGGCAAGCTTTTTTGACCTGCTCCATGGGGCAACGTTTGAGTAACGTTTGACTAAAATAAAAAGTTATGGAATATGATTTACCTAACTGGGGTAAAAAGGCAAATTCAAATAAACTAAAAAAACAACAGGTTCAACTTACATTGTTAGACTAATTGTTTTAAGTAAATATACACCCTTCATTGAGATAAAACTAAAGCGCTGGTTTAACCGTCGGGGGATCCGCCGTATAGTTGAGCTTGACTGGTGGGAAAGCCATGGTCAAGAAAAATTTAAGATCACGGAGTACTCCCGATGGAGTCACCCAGAAGGACATAGGTCTCAATTTCATTCCTGGTGTTTAAATATAAATCCTTGTCGAGTTCAATTCTTCCTTTTTCAAATAGTAAAACAACCGTTGACCCTCCGATTTCGAAGAATCCTTTTCGAGCGCCTTTTGCGACATGAATTCTCGGTCGATATCTTTGCTTAATGGACCCAACAGTAAATGCGCCGATCTCAACCATTGCAATTTGACCAAAGTGCTCGGAATCAAAAAGCGTTAGCATTCGATAGTTTTCCGAATAAAACGGAACCAACGTTCGAAGATTGTAAGGACCACTTGCATAGTACTTCCCCTTGATGGATATGGCTTCACCTGGAACACCAAAATCCGGAAAATGAAAGCGATGGTAATCCATTAGACTCAGACGACTAATAACCATTGTACCTTGGATAAATTTTCTAACGAGCCTCTCATCACAGAGAAATAAACGAAGGTTAAAAGTGCTTCGCTTGATTCGGAATGTCCGATCCGGATCTACAGATCGATAGGCAAGAATTTTACCATCCACCGGCGCAATACATATATGAGGGTTCTGGTTAATGGGTCGCTTTGAAAGATCAATATCACGCTTAAAAAAATCGTTGAAGCTTGCAAACGCTTCGATCGGACATATCAATTCATCCGCATTAACGTTCATCTTTCGGATAAATGGTTTTATTTTTCTTCTGCTTAGACGCTGCTTGTGAAGCCAACCATAAAGTTGGGAAACATATTTTTGCCGAAGGACAAGTTCGTTGCTAAAGTTTCCCAACCGGGAATTGTATAACCAGTATAGGAATCCACCTGCGTACACACGCTCTGTCCTTAACCTCCCCTGGACACGATCAAAATACTTGATTGAAATTTTACCATTCATAGACTTAACTCGAAAAGCGCATATTCTCGGCTGGGTTCTTGTGCATGTTCTCCCAAGAGTTTATGTGCTCTATTTCCTTTTGCCATCAGTGCAAAAATCACCGTGTTGTATCCTTTGTTCAGAATCTGACGGACGATGAAATACAACCCGGCGCTTCCCAAACCGGACTTTTTCCTTTCTTCTTCTGGAGTAATACCGGCCACGTAAAAATTTATTCGATTTGTAAGCTGTCGATTGTAAATAAATCTCATTATAGACAGCCAATTATCCCTCCCGTTCATGGACCGAATGGCATCTGAAAGTTCCAGGAGTGCCGATGCAAACCCCGCAAGGACATTCTTTTCATCGTGGATGAACGTGAAAAACTCCGGATGAAATGCGTGGCGGCTTTTTTCAAAAAGCTGTATAAACTCTTCAAGCGAGATAAGTGTAAATCCTATAAATCCATTAAAAGACCTTGTTAATACGGAGTGAAACTTTTTCAAATCATCCTTAAGTCGTTTTGTATTCAACCGTGTAAAGCGGTATCCTCTGTCCACCAAAAGCTCGTATCGCTGTTTGCCGAAAGCAATCATTTTCTCAATAGGTTTGCGCCCGGCAATCTCAACAGAATCCCAATAATATTTGGGGATAAAACCATGCCTTTCAAAATAATCCGGATAATAAGCCTTATTATAAGGCTCACCGTAAAAAAGCTTCTGATCAAACCCTTTTGTCATAAATCGATACCCGTGCCATATATCAAAATTCATCGGTCCCCAGATGCGACCGACCCCTTTTTCTTCACGCAGCCAGTTTGTTGAATAATCCAAAAGGTCTCGTGCAACATCAACATCATGAATACACTCAAAAAATCCGATTGTACCGACCGGTGTTCCGTCTGTATCCTTTAGGTCTTGATTGAACATCGCAGAAACACGTCCAACAATTTTTTTTCCTGCTGTAGCCAGGAAGTGTCGATGGGAATTTCCCGGCTTTTGATAGAACATAAAAGTAGGTGCAAACTGTTTTTGCATTTCTGTTTTCAACGGCGGAATCCAGCTTGTATCATGACAATACAAATCATAACCAAATTTTATAAAAGCCTCTGTTTTTGTTGCATCAAATGTAAAATGAATTATTGCCATCGGATTTCTCCTGTACTTCCATCAATAGATATCTCAGAGCCATCGGGAATACGTTTCGTTGCATCCTTAACCGCTACAATTGTCGGAATTCCGAGTTCGCGTCCAATTATGGCGGTATGTGACAACACACTGCCCCGTTCCACTACCAATCCTTTAGCTCTCATCATAAGGAAAACCCAGCCCGGATCCGTCATTTCCGCAATTAGGATCTTTCCGTCTATCCTCAGATCGGGGTCGGGAGTTCTCACGATTCTGGCTTGACCGGATGCCCGCCCGGGTGAGCAGGCGATTCCACGAAGATTCGTAACTTTATTTTCAATGGTTGTTGTTTGCAAATTATAAGAATCCTGAAAGTCCATGGTGTTCATTCCTCGGGTTATAAGGCGGCTGGAGGGAGTCGGGGATTGGCCTTGGCGCAAATATCTTTGTTTACGGATACAAACGGTATGCTTGAAATCAAAACTAACCGCCGATCCGTTAATAATGGAAAAAATTTCATTCATGGTCAGAAAAAAAATATCGTCCCGTTGCTCCAGGAAACCAATTTGATGAAAAGATCGGCCTATGGAACGAAATATGCGTTTCACCAGACCATATGCTCGAGTTCGGGCAAATCGCATGTTTTCCCTGTGAGCAATACCTTTCCGAATAATTTTGACAAGAATTCGAAAAAAGAATCGCTTCAACGGATTATCACCAGCTGCCGATTCAATATCCGTTTCGTGAACATGATCATTCAATGAACCCTCACTTTTAAATGACAACTGGTTCCCGCAGGAAAGTTCACGCCGAATCACCCGAATCAAAATGGTCGGATCATCACTCATGGTTTTTGTCTCAAGCTTCAACTCATGAAAGGTTCTGTCACCATATTTTTGAATATGGGTTAAAAAAGCATCATAAACTTCTCTATATTCGGATGTTTCACGAAGATATCGAAGGAACTTTTTATCATCCAAATTGAACAGTACCGTGAGACCGGGACTATCTTGAATCATTTTACAGATATTCAATACAGACTGAACCGGTTTTAAACTCTCCATATTGCCTGTAAAAGACAGAAGGTGAAGGAGATGGTTTTTCACTCGACCGGATAAGGCTGTTTTATTGAAAAACCGGTTCATCAGTTCATAAGCAAAGATTAGAAAGATATCATTTTCTATGGTAATCGGCCAGATATGAAACAAGTCCGCCTCCATGTTTTTAAAAATGGCATATAGCGCTTTGGGTGAATAGGCATCAAAATCGGTTGCAGCCTTGTGGGCATAAATTTTCTCAAAGCGACGATAAAAATATCTCCGGTAATAGCCTTTAAAAATGAACTTCCAAAAAAGGGTGGCATAAGAAATGTATGATGTGTTAACCTTTGGGGTGATGACGGCTGAGTTGTCCTCGATTCCCAGCATACGATTACAGGCGGTTTTGTCCTTTGCAAGGGCCGGATTGAAAGAAACCATGCTATACCAGTTGGTCAGGTTGTAGTAGATCCTGCCGTCGATATACCCGATCAGCGTCTCGAAAGTGGGTGAACTTTTTTCAACACCCTTGCGATTAAGTGTAAGGCGAATAACCGTTCTTTTCATGACATTTTCATAGACATTTCTTGCAAATGAAAAGGTAAGGGGTGTTGTGACGCCTGGATAGCTTTCAACAATATTAGAATTGTCCCACACCGTAATAGCTTCAGAATCTATTGCTTGCGATGTTATCGGGCGTGTCTGAAGCAGGTAAAGCATACCGGATGGGTCGAATGCCCACTCGATATCTTGCGGCCCGTCGAAATCCGACTCTATGGTTTTTATCATCTTGAAAAGAATCCGGATCTCGTCAGAGGTCAGGACAGGCATGTTGAACGCTTTAATAGCAGTGACGGCGGTGTTTTCATGTAAATCTTCCGCCATGGACATTTTTGTCTTTTTTGTATGGATCCGGGACCTGATAACTTCGCCGGATTTAGAATCTATCCAGAATGTATCGGTCTCGACTCTGTTGGATACAACACCCTCGCCAACTCCAAACCCTGCGCTAATCAAGTAATCGGATGTGTTTGAAACCGGGTTTCGTGTGAATATGATTCCGGCTTTCCGGCTGTCTATCATTTCCTGAACAATGACGGCGATACGAAATGGAAAGAGTGGAATCCCGCGAGCATGACGATAAAGAATCGCTCTTTCAGAAAGGGCACTCACAGCACATTCTGCGATTTTGTCCACTAGATCTCCTCTGTTCACAAAAAGATAAGAGTCCATCATACCGGCGAAGGATGCATTTTTCGAGTCCTCATCGATGCCAGAGGAACGTACGGAAAAAAGAGAAATGTGGCTAAAATCAGCATCAAGCTGTTTCCGGACCAACGTATCCAGTGTTTGTCTTCCGCATGAGAGAAGCTTTTCCAAAAAAACTTCTCCCACGTGGCCGTTGGCATGCCTCTCTATCAGTTTTTTTATATTAATATGACAGCGACCCAAAATATCTGCAAAGGTATTTTGATCAATCACAAACCATCTCGGGACACACATCCCCAGCCTTGAAAGTCGCCAAAGATTCGCGGCTTTGTTTCCAACCAGTTCGGGATCAGGAGCACAAGGGCTTGAACTCGAAAAAACCGGATTCAGTTGAATTTCGATCAAACTTGGATTCTCACACATTATTTATCCTCCAACCTCCTTCTGTTCAACGAAACTGGGTTGACTTCATAGATCTCAAAGTTGGTGTATCCCATGGCCCGGTTCTGCCGGAGTAACTTCATGGCAAGAGTGTGTTTCCTCTTAAAAGCAGTCAGGGTATCCGGTACAACAAGATGGCGAAGCAGATTGTAATAGCATAACCTTGCATTCTGACATGCAGATTTGGCGATACCTTGAAGAAGAAGCGTAAAATTGTGGTCGTCAATCCAATCAAAGATATTGGACAAATTAAATTTTGAAAATGTTCCGGAATTATTCCGGGTAAAAAAAGTTTCGATTTCTTCACTTACAATGGTAATACGATCGACTCGACTGCGAATTGTTTCGAAGTTGTTTTCCTGTAGGTAAGGAGGCATACAGACGCCGCCCGGATATGATTTTGTCAGCACCCAGTGAACAAAACAATTCTCCCATATGGGAAGATCTTTCAAAACATGATCGACCTGTTTTCGAATCAGAGGACCAAAACGAACATCCTTTACCAATCTGAAATGTGCGGGATCCATATACCGACTCATGATCATTTTGCTGAAGAAAAAATCAAAGATCCAGCGCCATCTTCGGGAATTCCAGATATTATCAAAAAAGCACTTTTGAGTAAAAAGGTCTTTGTGAGTCAAAAGAGCCTCGATCTTTTTTCGACCGGAAAAAACTCGTAGTAATTCGCCAAAACGAAAAAAATAATGGTCTTGTTTTCCCTGGAACAGCACTCCATTTTTTATCAGGCCCGGATGCTGAGACCAGTAAGTTAATGCGGAACAGCTGAGATGAGGCTTGAGCTTTTCAAATAAACGGAGCCGCTTGTTGGAAGGGTGAATCCCCAGAAAAGACAGCATTTCCGGATATTCCAGTCCCTTGAAACACGCAAGTTTCAATTCAAGCAAGAAATTCTGAACGGCATTCAAATCAATACTTACGATATGAAGAGGGTTTTCCAGAAGAAGCCCGATACTTAAGTCTCCACCGGAGGTAATGGACAGGACCCTGTCATTATCATGCACATCCAGGGCGAGCTTGAGTACCTCGGGGTCTTCCCAGCAGGTGCTATACCCCAGTTTTGTGAAAAATTTTGCCGATGCCACTTTACTCCTGTTGGTTTTCATACTTTTAAAATCCCTTCAATGACTATGATTGATTGGATGTTAACAATGAAAATTTCGGTTGTTGATTTCAGATTCAGAAAAATCGGCTGTTTTTTGTAAAAACGTAAAAATGTCATTAGTAAAAAGAGATATACGACAACCATATAAAAAAAAGTAAAACCGGAAAATATACCGTGGAACAGGAAAATAATAACAACCAAAGATATCCCGCTCAAAACAGCAGGGATCATAAGGGCCGCATGAATGCCCATAACCCCGGAATATGTCTGGTAATCGGTTTCATTTTCGCGATGTCTGATTTTTCGAGCAATTTCCCAGGACATGGAAGAACAGAAAAAGACCGCTCCCAGCAAAAAAATTTGTCCGAAATGAATTTGTGATGCCATATTGTTCCGGTAAATGAAGGCTACATAAAGAAAAAGGAAATAGGAAATAGGATTGTGAGTCAGCAAGGCAAATAGGATGTTTTTGGAAATAATGTTTTTTAAGAAGAAATATTTATACATCAGGCAGGCATAACAGAACACACTGAGAAACATGACCGTCGCATGACTAAAAAACAGGTTCAGAAACACAAGGGCTCCCGCGATGAATAGACCAAAAATTTTCAGATCTGAGGCATGAACAGCACCTCTTGGAACCGGTCTGTGAGGAAAATGAAGAAGATCGGTTTCGAGATCCTTCAGCTCATCCATGATCCGGAGCAGGAGCAGCATTAGCGTAATTGTCAGAGCACCGGATACAAAGATACCTGTGGATGGCATGAGCTTTTCTTTTCCCGAGTGACAAAGGAGAGAAATTCCGCACCACGCGCTCATAAAAAAAATGATGCCCAATATAAAATTCCGTGGAGGGTGCATCTCAATGAGATAAATCCAGATTCGGGCAAAGAAACCCTTTTTAACATCACCACCAAATTGATCAACCCGAGTCGTGTTTTTGTCTTCCCTCATAAAAATTCCTTTTTTTGACAGACCTTCTAATTATCCTTACCATCCATAGCGTAGTGTGAAACTTGACCTTTTTTAAAGTACGGCAGTTGTTTTAAGTGGTCCTAATTCAAAGCCATGATACTTGGATAAGTTGTCGATCAGTTGGATATTCCTCATCTCCAGCGCCCCATAAGAGAGATTCTCTCTGATTCCGGACAAACCGAGCAGCATCGTCTCAGCCATACAGGCAAAAACATGTCCTTTCGGCAAGGGATAGGCTGGCGCTTGTATGGCTTCCCTATTGGGAAGTTTGACAATTCCTCCGGTGAAAAACAGCACATCACCTCTATTCTGAATAACATCGGCTTCCGTGGTACATGGAACAGATACATCGCATATAATCGCGTTTCTTCGCACAAACTCGTTTCGGATGATCTTTTCGGAGGAATTGGACACAGCCACGATGACGTTCGACCGGCATATTGACGTAATGTCCGTGGAAACTGAAATAATATCATCCGCCAACCCTTCAGAACAAATGGCGTGCCAGGCGGTTTGTGGATCCGCGTTTTCATGGATAAGTCGTTGAATGAGTGGGCTTTCGAACAGGCGTTGTGTAATCCCTTTGTTTGTATCCGAAGAGTAATGATTTTCGAGCAACATCCGGTAGGCATTCCCAATAATTTTGGAACGGATACTTTCCAGGCGTTCGAGAGACCCGGGTTTTGAAGACCCCACAAGGTTGATTTTAGAAAAATGATTTGAGATCATTCCAGCATAAGACGCCCCGATATTCCCAGCCGCTCCAACCAGGGACAAATTGATACAAGACGGATCAAGATCCCTCATCCATATTGCTTTTAGAATGGCCTGAACAGATACGGCCACGGTATTTGAATTGCCGGTTGTGAGGGTAAGTTGCGGTTGTCTGATTAACAGTCCGTTTTTGCTGATGATGGAAGTGTACTGTCCCAGTCCGACGGCTTGGCACCCCATTTCATGTGCCGCCCAGACGGCGTCTTCAACCATATTCAGGGCCGGTGAGGCGTCCGGATTCTTTAAGAATTCCACCATGTGTCGCGAGGTAATAGGAACAAGGATAAGGTTGAAGTTGATTTTCCTGCCCGAGGCGGAAGTTATGTCTGTCGAGCTGATATGCATCGGCTTTGCAACGGACATCATATTACGGATAAATCTTTCCTGACCTTGCAAGGAAAGTGTTCCGAATGAAGGGTCAATCGCTTTCAATTGGCCCGAATGGATGTAATGGACAAGAAAACCCACTTTCCTGACAGAAGTATCGGCCCGTCCCGCTTTTCGCTTCTTTGAATACGTCTTCGCCGAATATCCGACGGTAGTTCGTTCAGTCGTCATAAACCCAAGAAGTTCATGAGCGTTGTTCTCGGTCAACACCTTAAACAATCGCTCAAATGCATGCACTACCCTGTCAAGGTCCCTGTACGAAATATAGACCGAAGGCTCGAGACGTAATACTCGGGGGTCGCTTAATGTAGGAAGGATTCTCATATTGTCTTGGTGGAACAGGTATCCCGAGATGAAGTGGGAAAGGCGATGGGCCTTGTCGATCTCCTGGATAACTGAGGAGTCCGAGTTTTTTTGATGGGAAAATGCAATGCCCAACATAAGTCCTTTCCCACGCACTGAATCGACGACTTCAGGGTATCGTGCAGTTAATTTTTCAAGATGTCTTTTAAGATACGATCCCTTTTCCTCGGCCATCTTCAAGAGCTGGTCCCTTTCCAAAAGATCAAGCACTTTGTTTCCTATAGCCGATGAAAGAGGATCTTCCGCAAAGGTGGAAGAGTGAATGAGAGAAAATTCATCCACATAGCGATCACGGTCGATCAGTGTTGCTGAAATCTTTGCTATGCCGCCGCCAAGAGATTTTGAAAGCAGGTAAATATCGCCGGGGACGCCGACATGCTCTGACGCAAAAAACCTGCCGGTCCGCCCCAACCCGGACTGAATTTCATCGAAGATTAAGGGAACCTGATAGTTATCACAGAGTCTGCGACATTCTTTTAAAAAGTCACAACCGATGGGTAAGATCCCTCCTTCCCCTTGGATAGGTTCCACAAACAGAGCCGCTATATTGCTGATGGGCTTTTTTTTAATATGAATCCTGAAGTTTTCATCTCGGCTTAATATATAGTAATGCTGCAAGGATTCTTCAAAGATTGCTTCAAGACATTCCGTAACACAAGGATCGAGAAAATGAGTTTTCTGCAAAAGGGCGGCAAAGGGTCGATGATAACTCGCGTTGTATGTCAGTGACAGAGATCCTACGCTTTTTCCGTGAAAGGCCCCCTCCAATGCCAAGTACAGTGGAGGACGGTTGAATACCCTGTGATTATGGCGTTCAATCAGGCTTAAACATTCTTCAAACGATTCCGGAATTAATCCCCTCTCAATAAGACCTGATTGTTGGAGTGTTTCTGATTCCAGACACCAGGGTCCCTCCTGACGTTTAATTTTATTGACACTGAAATCGTGTTGCATAATTTTTCGGAGGGTTTGTATTTTTCTGCCTCGTTCCAGTTCGGAATGTTTTATGGCGATATCCACTGCATCGGCGCCTGAGTTGCCAAAAATGCATACATAGGTCTTACCGGTTACCCTTGAGAGCTGATTGGAAAGTCGCGCGCCAAGCCGACCGGATTCAGCCTGAACCGAGCCTTGTACAAGATTGGGTTGGTCATATCTGATTTTTTCCGAAAGAACCGAGATGATATCAGGATGATTGTGTCCTAACAAGCAGGCTCCAAATCCTCCTACTAGGTCTAGAACTTCCACTTCTTCTCCATTGTGGTCTTTATAGTAGAGGCGGTCGGCCTGACCTCTGCTGTAAATCACATCCAGCCCCAGAAGTCCCAGATGATTTTTCAAACCCGGCTTTACGAAACGAAAATATTGATCTCCTGATAAATCGGGATCCTTGTGGATAAATCCTTTGATTTGAGCCCCATGGTCTATATCTGATAAACCGTGGGCACAAGCAGTTTGAGAAAAATCACGTGTTATCATAATATTCGAACCTCCCCTTTATTACCGTCGAGAATAACCCTTTGGCCATCCGATAATTTTCGTGTAGCGTTTGGTACGGCCAAAACCGCGGGGACTCCGTACTCGCGTGCAATGACAGCGGCATGGGACAATATACCCCCTGTTTCGGTAATCACACCGGATAATAAGGGAAACAAGGTGGTCCATCCCGGATCGGTAAACCGGGTGACCAGAATATCTTCCTTTTGAAGTTTGTTAGACTCGTTGATGTCCCGAATGACGCGGATCACACCGGTAGTCTTGCCGGATGCACAAGCAATGCCTTGATATATTCTGTCGGTTTCGGACTTTTTAATCTCATCATCATGGTGATACCGCCATCGATGCCCTATCTCATTGGGGTTGTCAAAATTACGAAAGGACAGCATATAAATTTTGTTTGCTTGAATACTCCGGCGGATAGTTTTGGGGTCCGGAGTTTTATCTCTGAGGATGTCGATCACTTCCTGGTATGGCAAGTAGAAAATATGATCGTTTTTACTCAAAATGCCGTTTTGTGTCAATCTGTGCCCCACCTCGAGGGAAACATTTCGGATAAGACGATACATCCGAGCTGACCGATCTCGCACTTCTTCTTTGTACCAGGTATGAAAACGGACTCTTTCTAGTTTTCTCATGAAGCGCTTTCTTTGAAAAATCTTGTGCCCGGAAAAAAATCGCCTCAATTTTTCCAGTTCATTTTCATAAAGATTTTTGTTCATTTCGACACGAGATCGGGGGTTATCTTTATCATCAAGCTTTGAATACGCCTGCAGCATTTCAATGACAAACTTTGGATCTTCACGCCAGCGCGGTGTCCTGAGATCCAATTCCCTGGTACTGTGGTAGCCATATTTTTTGATAAAATCTTTCAACGCCGCCCCCAGAATCGGATGAGCAAAAATCTTTTCGGTTTTTCCTGCTGTCAAAACCTTTATTGCTTCCGGTTCTCTGTTGATACGTCGGCTGATGTTCCACAGCTCAAATAACGGGGCAGCTGTTTTTAGCGGCTTCAAGGCGGTAATCAGCGGAAGGTACTCAAACCCGGCGCCTTTTTTATTGGCCCTATCCAACATCGCT
>Ga0209013_10005208_pt1 | contig 11240 bp, 10 predicted proteins | sample Cruoilmetagenom2_FD_187291 | JGI IMG/M metagenome (GOLD analysis project Ga0209013, IMG submission 187291) | Oil polluted marine microbial communities from Coal Oil Point, Santa Barbara, California, USA - Sample 2 (SPAdes) (version 2) | ecosystem: Environmental > Aquatic > Marine > Oil seeps ...
GCGATTCGATCGAAGATTTTGTAGACATCCGGCAGCGCTTCTTCCTTTAGCAGCGCATCTTGATGATACAAAATATTGTCTTTTAAATAGGTCAGCACGCCACCGGCGGTTTCCTGTTCGTTGGCGACCAAATATTTATCGGGAATGGCACTTGGAATGGAGGCGATGCCGTGCATGACATCCGTCTTTTTGAAGGGGACATGGGCTGAAATCCAGGAAGACGTCCCCACATAAAGGTGCCCTTGATAGTCTCCGACGGCGCCCGAACCGAGCGCGGCGGCCTGAACATCGGGGGATCCCATGATGACCTGAACATCTTCTTTCAGCCCCAATTCCCGGGCAACTTCTTTTTTTACCGGTCCCAGAATGTCGATGGACCGTTTGAGATCGGACAGCTTCTCTTTTTCGAGGCGGTACATTTTCAGCAGTTTATCGCTGTAAGAAATATGAGTGATGTCGCGGTTGTCAGTGACCCAGTGAAGGGTGATGGAGTCATAGGAGGCCGCAAATTTTCCCGTAAAACAAAAATTAATATAGTCTTTGGGCTCGAGGAATTTATAGGTTTTTTGGTAGACATCGGGAAACTCATTGCGGATCAGCAAAATATGACCGACGGGGTCTTTGCCGGTCAGAGCGGGTGCCCCGCCAGTCATGCGAATCCAGCGCAGCAGTTTGAAGGGGTCATAGCCTTCTATCTTAATGGGACCACCGGCCATTTTGGCCACATATTTTGCCCCGCGCATATCCAGCCAGGTGATGGCGTTCATAAGCGGTTTGCCGTCCTGATCAACGGCCACGGTCCCGGCCCACTGGGTGGAAGCTACGATAGCGACGACATCAGCCGGATTGACCGTGCCTTTGCTCAGCAGTCGTTTGGATGTCGTCATGATGGCGTGCCACCAGTCATCCGGTTTTTGCTCAGCGCCGCCATCGGGCATTAGAATTAGCGGCACGCTCTCGAAATCGAAATCAACCACTTCGCCGTAAACGGAGATAAGGGCCGCTTTGCTGCCGGATGTTCCCAGGTCAATCGACAGGACGTATTTATCGCTGTTTTCAGTCATCCTCATGATCTCCTGAAGGATAAGTAGGTCGCTTCCTACTGATTAAAAGGAAATAAAACCCTAAAATCCCTTTTCATGCTAACTACGGTCCATGCGTTTTTTGTTGCCGTTTTTAACAAATTAGATTTGTGGTATTCAAATTCTCTCTCAGGATCATCGTGATCTAAAATGCATACCATATTAGGTAATTCACTGGCCGCCGTCACTTCCAACATAGCCAAATCTCCGCTCGAATTTCCAAATGCAAAAATAGAGGGCAATAATCCCCGTTCTCTAATTCTCACAACCTTATTTTCATCGGCATTATAAGGTTCAAAGTAAGATGCTTTTCTGATGAAAACGGGATCATTATTGCCGCCAAATTGCAAACTAAACCCAACCATTGTGCCGATAATCTGATCCTTGGGAATATTCAATATATCTTTAGATACGCTACGAATAAATTCTTGCTGTGAAGTAGAAACAATGTACACTTTAAATCCGTGATCTGTTAGATAATCAATCAGTTCAATCATTGGCTGATAGAATAATTGAACATAAGGCTGTTTAAACCTGGGATGTTTTTCTGCACTTAAAAAGCGTCTACTGTATTCCAGGTAAAATTTTAACGATTCACCTTCAAATGCCTCAGCAATCGCTGTTTTTATATTTTTATAGAGGTATTCTGAGTCACCTTCAATAACAGCTTTGTAGATAGGATTGCTCTTTAACTGAGGGTTTAGTGTTACTTTTTCCAATAATCTATGTCTTGTTAATGCAACTTCTATATAATCGGGTTTTTCGCATAAGATCGTCCCATCCATATCAAATAATGCTCGGCGATATTCTATAGGAACAAAGTTATTATTTGCTGGATCTGATACTGAATTGACAAATGAAACAATCTTTTCTTTTGATGGTCCCGCATTCCAGGAACGCAGGTGGCTTTGAATATCAAGAACGCTGAAACTCTGGTCAGCTTTAGAATAAGTGTTTAAGCCTACGAGAAACACAAAACTCAAAAAGATAATTAACGAAAATTTTTTCATTTTCAACCTCCTGGCCGTCATAGTTTATATGTGTTTTTTGTTTTCAACTGTCCGTCTAGAAGCTGATTTATGCACTGGGCAGAACATAAAAGAAGACCGACATAAAATGACAAAAACTACCCATTAAAACAAACAGATGGAAGATGGCGTGATTAAATTTTATTTTTTTAATGCCGTATAAAATCGCACCAATTGTGTAAGATATTCCTCCTGCAACAAGCCAAAGTAAACCTGCTAAAGGTAAATTATTACTTAATGGTTTTATGGCGAAAACGATAACCCAGCCCATTAATACATACATTATCGTCGACATCAAATTATATTTTCCTGTAAAGAAAAGTTTCAAAATTATGCCTGTTAAAGCCAATCCCCAGGAAATACCGAAAATCACCCAACCGATGGCACCCTTTAGAGTAACAAGTGTAAAAGGCGTATAAGTTCCCGCAATGAGAACATAAATAGATGCGTGGTCAATGATGTTCAATCTGTTTCTCAACTCTGACTTTTTAGCGCTGTGGTAAAAAGTAGAAGCAGCATACAATATTATTAAGCTGGCTCCGAAAATACTAAAACTAACAATATGCCAAACGTCCCCGTGCTGAGTTGCATGCGTAACTAAAAGTACCAAAGCAACAATGCTCAAAATGAAACCGATAGCATGAGAAATGATGTTAATTTTTTCTTCTATTGGTGAGTAGTATTTTATGCCTTCTATATCTTTCATTTAATCAATGTCTTTTGTTTACCTGCAATATATCTTTGATCTAACTACCCCAGTCTTTCAGACATATGTCAAGCTGATGGTCATGGAGTGCCCACTTGTCCCCGACCCATATGACCCATCTGCCTTGAGAGTATGAAAGATAAAGGTAAGGTCGTTAACGCGATCCCGCCGAGCAGCTTGATACTATCGCCGACCCCCATCATATCACTGACGGTCCCCATGAGTGGCGGGGCAACGGCTGCGGCCGCAATTACGAAAGTATAGAAGAGACCAAAGGCACGAGGAACCTGTTGTGGGTTAACGAATTCAACAACAGTTCCGTACAACACCGACGATGTGCCGTTTAAAGCCGCACCCAAAATCGGCAGAAAGAAATAGAGACCCGGTAGCGGAAGCAGCGTAAGCAACAGAATTCCGAATCCAGTAATGCTTTCCGTTATGACAATGGTGGCAATGATGCCGATCCATTCAGCCAGCACCCCGCAGAGAAATTTGCCCACAGCCCCGCCGATGAAGAGCAGCGACAGGGCAAATCCGACGGATTCAGGATGAGTGCCCTTTAGGATCAGCAAAAACGGAATAAAGGCGACTAACCCTATGCGCACGGCTGTGTCCACCATCCCGATGACCGATAGGATTGAAAAAGCTCCCTTGTTGACGATTCCCCAGCCTTTTGGTCGTTGATGATCCTCCCGGGTTTTCACGGATAAAACAGTTTCCCCGGGCTTTGCCTGTCTGAGAACAAAAAATAAACCTACCGTCAGAAGACAGCCGGCCAGACCGAATCCCATGCACACCGGTCGCCAGTTAACCTGGGACAGCATCACGGCTGCCAGCGCTGGAAATACGAATTTACCAATATCACCGCTAAAGTTATAGCTGCCCAGAGCGATCCGGCGCCCCTTTCCGCTGTAGGCTTTAGAAATCATGGATGAAGCCAGAGGATGCTGGACAGCGGCACCCAATCCACCTACCACCAGAAGCAAAACAAGTGAACCCAGGCCGCCCGCAAATCCCAGACTTATCAAGCTCAAAGCTGTGATCAGAGTGCCCAGCGTCAGCAGCCGCCGTTCGCCAAATCGTTCCCCTAAAAAACCGGCCGGGATCTGACAACACGCGGTTGCGCCTTCGAAGCAGGTGACAAGCAACCCCACCTGGGTTAAAGTGAGGTTAAATGCCGACTGCCACAGGGGTAAAAAAACGATCAGCCCATCCGCGATACCGTCATGAAAAAAATGAAATGCACCTCCGGCAGTCAGAGTTATCCGTCTTTGGCGTCTTTTAGAAGTAGGGGGGTATCCCTCAACAGGCTTAATCGTACCTTGCACGGGTCGCTCCATCCGCTAGGGTGGGCTCGAGAAGTGGCTTCCAGGCAGGGTCCTCCCATGTTCCAAGATGAGTGTGCATTTCGAGATACTTTTTCGGTATAGGGTGTGTGCCTACCACGACCTTCACGCCATAGCGTTTTTCAAGAAAGGCTTTGAACGTATTTATGTATGGACAGGGGGGATAACCAACGACTAAGCCGGTAGCTAAATGAATAACTTCTGCCCCATTCTTCACCATCTCTTCGCCTGCATATTCTATGTTGCCGCCAGGACAACCATCGCAAGTTGTAAAACCAACCAATTCAACCTCGGTGTCCGTGTATTTGCTGAAAGCCCCTTCCTTGTTCTTCATCGCTCGTAGACACTTCCCGCCCGCACAGCGGCGGTAGCGATCGCAAATGATGATTCCTATCTTGGTCTTTGTATTCATTTCTACTCCTTTAAATTGGAATCTTTGGGGACGTCCATAAAATTATAACTTTCTAGCCCTTAGCCAACTTCAGCTTCTGTGCCGCAGCGATTTTTTCACCTCGTTTCATCGAAATGCTCACCGATGGTTGAGAAACCCCCAGTCGCTTGGAAACCTCGGTGGCGGTGAGGCCCAATTCCCGAACCGCCCAGTAGCACAGCAGACTGCGAGCTTTGACTGTAAGGGGATGTTTTCCCGGTGCCCACACTTGCGCCGGCTTAATCTCCAAAAGCGTTGAAACCCGTTTGGCCACTTTGTCTAAATCGTAGCCCTGGGCTTGAAGACGGTATCTTTCTTCATACTGCTCTTTGGCCGCATCCAATACAGACTGTGCAAACTCTCCGTCGCCCAGTATCCGCTCATCACCCTTCATACGCGATTGTGCCCGCCGCATGGCTTTTACCACCGACCAGCCTCCCGCACTGCGGATCAGCCCACCTCCCACTAAATCCGGTCGACGACCCTGCTCGACACCCTTTGCCAGATAAGCCCGATACCCTTTGCGGGCAGCTGAAACCTTTTTGCCAAAAAGCTTTAGTACATATTCAGTGTCCTGAAAGTCTCTTGACGCTTTTCCCATCAGGGCACTGTGGCCGCTGTAAGGGTACTTATCAAGTTCTTTAAGATTCTTTACTATTTTAGCGCGCAGGGCATTGAGGTGAATGTAGCGAACCAGTTCCAGAAGATAGGTGTCTTCCTGGCACAGGATGGATTTATAGCGATTTTGAAACAGCTGGCCATGGCGGCGATGACGCCGGTTATAGGAAACCGCATAGCCGGTCAGCAGGCGACGCATCACCGTGGAAAGGGAAGTCTTGCCGGTTCTAAGCACAAGGTGCGCATGATTGGGGATTAAAGCCCAGCCAAAACAAAACGTTTCCGTTTCGGTAACAATGTCACCGAGCCGGTCAACAAAATTGTCCCGGTCCTTGTCATCAGAAAATATCCGCCGGCGTTCAATTCCGCGAACGATAATATGATGCAAAGCACCGGGGGCATCGATTCGGGCTTTACGGGGCATACACCATGTGTAACACAAATACTTAACAAAAGAAAATTATAATTTAATGGACGTCCCACAAATACACTTTTGTTTTTAATAAAACTGATTTTTATTGGCAATATGAACTATTATTCATATATTGACATTGTTGCTTTTTTTGCACTTATCCTTAGAACTTTTTCCATGGCAACTATCGAGCAATAAAAAGGCCTGACATCAATTTGATTGAAATTATGAATTCAGGCGTTAAGAATAGGAGTGATTGGCAGAAATGATCATTTAAACCGGAGGGCCTATGAAAGTTTTACAGTTTAATGTCAATGTTCCCAAATTTGCCGCCGCCAAAACACTCCGGACGTTTTTCGGCAGTCAGGTGTTTTACAAAGGGCCTGTAAAAACAATTCAGCTCGCAGATGTTCCGGAACCCAAACTGTTTACCCCGGACTGGGTCAAGGTTAAAACCCTGTACTGCGGCTTTTGCGGCAGTGATCTGAACCTGATCCTTTTGCACGACTCGCCCAGCGCGTCCCCGTTTACCTCTTTCCCTTGCGTGATCGGACATGAAATTGTCGGTGAAATCATTGAAACCGGCGCCAGTGTGCAGGGGTTTCAGAACGGCGATATCGTGGCGATTAATCCGGGCCTGGCATGTGAAGCCCGGGAAATTCATCCTCCATGTGGGCCGTGCCGGGCCGGAAGGTCCAGCAATTGTGAAAATTTTGCTGAAGGAAGCCTGCCGCCGGGCATGTTTTTAGGCATCAACAGCGGCGTTAACGGCGGTTTTGCGCCATATCTCTCAGCCCACAAGTCCCAGCTTTACAAGGTCCCGGAGGGACTGAGTCTTGAATCTGCTGTCATGACGGAACCGGTTGCCGTGGCACTTCAGACAATATTCGACAACATGCCGCAAGCCGATGAAAAGGTACTGGTAATCGGAGGTGGCGTGATTGGCAACCTGATCATCCAGGTTATCCGGGCCCTTGTGCCCGGGTGCAGCATTTCACTCATTGAGCCGTCATCCTTTGCCGCCGACCTGGCAAAAAAAGCGGGGGCAGATGAGGTGATCCCGTCAAAAGACGTGTTTGCGCAGACCACCCGGATCACCGGTGCCAAATTTTACAAACCCCTGCTCGGCATGCAGATTCCCATGGGCGGTTTTAAGCGGATTTATGACACGGTCGGGATCAGCTCCACCCTGAACCTGGGCCTGCGGCTGATGTGTGCCATGGGCACATTCAGTGTTGTTGGGATCGGCGGGGATGCCAGGCTGGATTTGACACCCCTATGGCTGAAACTGCAGACCATCAAAGGGGTGTATGCCTATGGAGTTGTGGAGTTTAACGGTAAAAAGCAGCATGTGTTTGATATTGTGTTGGATTTGATGAAAAACGGAAAAATTCAGGCCGATACCTTGGTCACCCATAAGTTTCGTCTGGAAGAATATGAGCGCATGGTCAAGGTGAACCTGAATAAGGAAGCGAACCGGGCGATGAAAACGGTTGTAATGTTTAATGATTAATCAACTTTGGCTTTAAGGAGAACCTCATGAGATTCTCTGCATTGCTTTTTATTTTGTATAACGTTTTAAAAATCGCATCTGTCATCAATAAGGCCTACAAAAAATACATCAGCAAAACCAGCGCCAGGATTCTGATCAAAACAGCAGACAGTCAACGGGCCCGGCTTTTTATCTTTGATAAGGGTAAGCTTTCCACACTTTCCGGAGATCAGAAAGACTTCGATGTTGCCCTTGTATGGAAGGATGCGGGCACTGCTTTTTCCGTGATGACCGATAAAAGCAGCGATGCATCTTTTAATGCGGCGGCGGAAGGCAAACTGAAAGTGCTAGGTATGAGTCTTTATGCACAATGGTTTGAGGACGGGATCAAACTGGTGATGTAGCGGTCAGATTTTTATTTTTTAGGACAAATTTAAACAGATTCAATCAATTAAAATCCCAAAACTAAAAAGGAGGATCTTATGTCTAAAATATACGGTGGTCATCTTGCAGCAAAATATATGAAGGAAGTTGAACATGTCGATATGGTATTTACCATTTCAGGTGGGCATATTGAAAGCATTTTAGATGGGTTTACGGAATACAATATCCGGACCATAGATGTCCGTCATGAGCAGGCGGCGGCAATGATGGCCCATGCCTGGTCAATATATAAAAATGAGCCCGGCGTATGCCTGGTAACCGCCGGCCCGGGATTCAGCAATTCCCTGACAGGTATTGCCAATGCGTACCTGGACAATGCCCCTATGGTTGTCCTTTGCGGCCGGCATCCCCTACGGGATGACTTGACCGGCGCGCTCCAAGAAATGAACCAGATTGATATGGTCAAACCGGTAACCAAGTGGTGCGCCACCTGTTATGACACCAAGCGAATCCCGGAATACCTTTCCATTGCCTTCCGGCAGGCCACCATGGGGCGACCAGGACCGGTTTTCCTGGAACTGCCACCGGACATTCTGTTTGTTGCAATTGATGAGAAAGATGTGAAAATGCCGAGTCGAAAGACGCATAAATCATCCACTCACCCGGATGAATCAGAATTGAAAGAAGCTGCCAAGATTATTAACGGCGCCCGGAAACCATTGTTTATCGGCGGCAGCGGGGTAGGGATGAGCGGCTGCCAAGAGGTGCTTAAAACCTTTGTTGAAAAGACCGGTTTTCCGTTTGCGCTTTTAAATAACGGGCGGGGCGCATTGCCGGACAGTCATCCGCTTTCAATCAATGACGGCGGGTTTACCGGCCTCATGACGGGCGCACCCCAGACGGATGTAATTGTTGCCGCCGGTATCCGGTTCAACTGGATCATGCAGGCCACCAAGTTGTTTCCGGATGCTAAGGTTGTCCGAATCGATATTGAAGCCCATGAAATAGACCGCAACCGATCTTCGGAAGTCGGGCTGGTGGGAGATTGCGGGTATGTGCTCGAGCAGCTTGTCCCAATGATTGAAGATCGGAATCATGATGAGTGGGTGAAAAAGCTTAAAAATGCGTATGCCGCCTTTATGACCACAGAGCTGGAGCAGCGGCAAAAACCGTCTGATCCCATTCACCCGAACAGGCTGGTAGCACAGATCATGGAAGTATTTGGAGAAGATGCTTTTTATGTGGCTGACGGCGGCGATACGAGTTATTATGGCCTTGCCGGTTTTACATCGTCACAGCAGGCAGGGGTGCTGGTTCCTGCCGGTGCTCTGCTGGGGTGCCTGGGAACGGGAATCCCTTTTGCCATTGCCGGCAAGCTGGCACATCCGGACAAGCCCGTGATTGTCTTAAACGGGGACGGGTCATTCGGGTTTAACAGCATGGAATTTGATACAGCGGTCAGGCATGATATTCCCATTATCTGTGTGGTCAATAATGACTGTGCCTGGGGCATGATCAAGCATTCACAGGGGATGAGCATCGGAAAAGACCGGTGCACGTGTGCAGAGCTTGGCATGCGGCACTATGAAAAGATGGTGGAAGGCCTGGGCGGATACGGGGAACTGGTGACGGAAGATGCAGATATTATCCCGGCCATTAAACGGGCCATTGATTCCGGTAAACCGGCGTGCATCAATGTCGTGACGGACCCGACGGTCACAAGCCCGGCAACGGTGATGTTCTATCAGAACCTTTCTGATTTTTAAGGCAGCATTTGGCAACTACCTTCAGCCCATGAAAATTGTCCTGGCAACCTTTGGATCACGCGGTGATGTCCAACCGATGTTGGCCCTTTCCCTGGCCCTGAAATCAAAAGGGCATGATGTTCTTTTAGCGGCACCACCTGAAAAGGCGGCCTGGGCAAAACAGCTGGGATGTCCATTTCTTCCTCTTGGAAACGATGTGACCGCATTCATCGATGATATGGTAAAATCGCATGACCTGGCGAATTGCCGTAATACTTGATCAATTCAATTTAAAGCGCTCCTGTTCCAAAGGCCGAATCCGAGATATTCTTTTAAAATCTTTATCGCGATGCAGCAGGATGATACCATGCTCTATTGCGATCTGGGCGATGCAACAGTCTACCGGGCTGTTGATGGTGACTCCCTTTCGCCTTAGTTCAAAATAAATCCTGGCAGCCTCCCGCCAACTATGGTTATCGGCTTCAAGGTAATATTGATTCGAAAGATAATCCTCGAGCAACTCCCATTCTTTCTCATCTCTCGCACCCTGAAGAAGTTCCAGTTGATTAAATCTGCTGAGAACATAATATTCAGCGCCAATCCTTTCTTTAAAGGCTTTTGTGACCCGGCCGGTTTTATCCCTCAAAATTTCGATCCAAACCGATGTATCAACCAGGATCATCCTCTTAGCTTCCTCAGTTGCTTATGGTCATAATTCTTGTAGAACTTGATAGAACCCGCCAGATCGGTGAGGGGCTTGCGGTTTTTTAACCGAATGAACTCCCTTAAAGCTTCATGAATAAGATCTTTTTTTGTTTTGGCATTGCTGACCGAAAAGGCCTCATTCAACAATTCGTCATCAATTACGATATTGGTACGCATGATAGCCTCCAACTGTATATTTTATACACATTTCATGCACATTATACACATTTTATACACATTGTCAAATGGGAATGGTATTGTTTTTATTGCTTTGTCGAGCCTTTGATAAAAAGCCTTTGTGATCAACCAACCCCGGTCAAACTTATATTGGATTCACAGAAAATCTTAAAAAAACTCTAGCACAAATAATAAAAGTCAAACGTAGACCCTAAATGATTTCGGAAGGCAGTGAATAAGAGCGTCCGTCATATAGAAGGAAACGGGGCAATGAAGGGCGGATGGAATTTTTAGATTGGACCAGTCCGTTTAAGCGGCCACAAGGGGAGCAATGTGACATCAAGACGGCTCCATGATACCCAATCGTTTTATTTTTCTTCGAAGGGTATTTTTATCGATGCCCAGTTCCCGGGCAGTTGCCATCTTCTTCCAATTGTTTCTCAAAAGCGCCTGATGAATTGCGTTTTTTTCGATTTCTTTCAGCGTCAGACCTGTCAAGCTCTTTACGGATTCATTTTGCGGGTGCACCCATGCAGGTAAATGATGTCGACGAATCGTTTGTCCTTGGGAGAGCACAAAGGCGTGCTCAACAGCATTTTCGAGTTCCCTTACATTTCCCGGCCATTCGTAAAGCAACACCGCGGCCATCGCGTTTTGGGTCAGACCGACTATTTTTCTGTCTTTTAAGATATTGAACTTTTCAATGAAATGGTCGACGAGGAGAGGAATATCTTCTTTGCGTTCCGATAGCGTCGGTAAAGACAGCCTCACGACATTGATGCGGAAATATAAATCCTTCCTGAAGCGGCCGTCTTTCACCAGCTCATTCAAATTTTGGTGGGTTGCGGTAATCACCCTGGCATTGGTCTGAACTGATTTTGTGGACCCTAATGGTTCATAAGCTTTGTCTTCCAGTACGCGCAAAAGCCGAACCTGAACCGCTGGTGAAATATCCCCGATCTCATCCAGAAATATGGTGCCGTGTTGGGCCAGGGCAAACCGGCCGGGCTTGTCTTTTTTAGCATCCGTAAAAGCGCCGGCTTTGTAACCGAACAGTTCTGATTCGATCAGCGCGTCCGGAAGCGCCCCGCAGTTGACGGCCACAAAGGGCCCGC
>Ga0209013_10005209_pt1 | contig 11240 bp, 11 predicted proteins | sample Cruoilmetagenom2_FD_187291 | JGI IMG/M metagenome (GOLD analysis project Ga0209013, IMG submission 187291) | Oil polluted marine microbial communities from Coal Oil Point, Santa Barbara, California, USA - Sample 2 (SPAdes) (version 2) | ecosystem: Environmental > Aquatic > Marine > Oil seeps ...
GCGGCAACAACCGTGGTATATTCCATGGCCCCGTGTTTTTCAAGGGCGGCTACGACCTGGGCAACCGTCGATTTCTTCTGGCCGGAGGCCACGTAAATGCAGTAAACATCCGTATTTTTCTGGTTAATGATGGCATCTATGACAAGAGCCGTTTTACCGATCTGACGGTCACCAATGACCAGTTCCCTCTGGCCTCGGCCCACAGGTGTCATGGCATCAACAGCTTTTGCTCCGGTGTACATGGGTTCATGCACACCCTTTCTGTCAATAACACCCGGCGCAACCATCTCGACCCTTCTGGTTTCCTTGGCATCTATCGGTCCCTTGCCATCGATAGGCTCACCCACTGCTGAAACCACCCGTCCCAGGAGAGCTTCTCCCACAGGGACCTCAGCAATTCGGCCGGTACGCTTGACCATGTCACCTTCTTTGATACCGAAGTCGTCACCCATAATGGCAATGCCTACGTTGTCTTCCTCAAGGTTCAGCACGAGACCATAAATACCGCCCGGGAATTCAACCAGCTCCATGGCCATAACCTTGTCCAGACCATACACTCTGGCAATACCATCACCCACCGACAAGACGACTCCTGTCTCACTCAATTCAACTTTCTTGTCGTAATCCTTAATCTGTTCTTTAATAATCTGACTTATTTCTTCAGCTTTTAGTTCCATTATACACTCTCACCCCTTTTTAAAGATTCTCTCATATTGAGTAATTGTGTTTTGATGCTACCGTCCAAAACGAGATCACCTATTCGGGAGACAATTCCCCCTATAAGGCTGGGGTCTTGTTCAACCTCCAGAATAATATCTTTACCTGTCTTTTTTGACAGGGTAGTACGGATTTTTTCAACGGTTTCGGATGACAATTCAGCGGCCGAAACCAGACTGGCACGCACAACACCTTTTAATTCATCGGCCAGTTTTTTATAAAACTCATTGATATCATTTAAAAACCCAAACCGTCCTTTGTCAAACAGCAAAAGCAGGAAAGACGCCATAACTTTGGAAATATTTACTTTTTCAATTACCGCCTGCAAAACCTTTTTGCGACCTCCCGCATCGTAAAGCGGGTTTGTAATTGCCTGCTCAAGCTCTTTTTGACTCGTAATTAAATCTGAAAATCGATCAAGTTCTTCTTTATAGCTCTCAGCCTTATCATCCTCTTTTCCGATAATCAGAAGTGCCTTGGCATAACGCCGGGCTATTTTCAAATTTTTCATTATGCCACCACCTTCTCTAAATATTCATCTACCAATTTATCCTGATCCTGGGTTGTAATACTATTTTTTATCAGGGTTTCAGCATTAACAAGCGCTTTTTCGAGTATATCTTGCTGCAGTTTTATTTTGGCCTGTTTGAACTCATGCTCAATATTGCGGCGAGCCTGTTCTTCTAATTTGTCGACGGTCTTTTTCGCCTCATCGATGATTCTTGCCTTGGCCTCGTTTCCCTGCCTTATATACTCTTCAACAAGCTTCTCGGACTCCTGTTCCAAATGCGAAAGCCTTTCATTATATTTTGCCAACTCTTTCTCGGCATCCTTTTTCTTGGCTTCCAGTTCGCTGAGCTGATCTTTTATACCTCTAATTCTGGAATCAAGCGCCTGAGATACCGGCTTCCGTAACAGGAAAAAAAGACCGATTGCCAAAACAGCAAAATTCATAACCCGGTAAGTATCCGTCGCTACCCATCCCTTAACTCCTTCATGGCCGCCTTCACCTTCTGACGACGCTGCAACCGTTCCGACAAAACAGAATAAAAACACGGCCAATATAACCAACACGGCTGAACCTTTTGTTATAATCAGGTTCTTGTAACCAACACCGGACCGTCTTTTACTAATCAGGTTCATTAAACAGCCCTCCCCAGAATTTTTTCACCAATAGCACCCGCAAAAGAATCAATCTCCTTTTGTAAAGATGCCCTTACAGTCTCGACATCCTTTGCAATTTTTTCACGCACCTCGGAAAGGTCTGCCTGAGCCTTTTGATTGATTTTATCGATTATCTCCCTTTCTTCGTCAGTAGCCTCTTTTAACAGGACATTCTTTTCATTTAATCCTTTGGCCCTGGCATCTTTAATTCCAGAATCAAAGGCCTCGTTTTTTTCATTTGCTTCCTTGTCTGAAGTTTCAATATTCTGCTCAAGGGTTGTAATTTTTTCCTTTCTTTGGATCAAGATTTTGCGGATCGGCCTGAACAAAACAATATTTAATGCCCATACAATAAGGAGAAAATTGGCAATCTGAACCCAAAGGGTCCAATCAGGAATCACCGTTATGCCACCTGAACCAAAAGCAACCCCCGTAAACAACAGATAGATTAATATAAAATGGAAAACAATATAACATTTCCGGTTTAAACCAGATATTTTCATCTATAGATCCTCCATTCATAAAACCTGCAAATGCAATTTATACAAACTCATGTTTTTAACTCGGCGGTCTATAACATCAGCTATAAAAGTTGTCAAAGGTTTTTTTAAATTTTTCTTCTATATCTAATTTTTCGTCAAAATTAATTTTTTTACCTTTTCATAAAAAATAGTTCAGGTTTTCATAGAGCAATTTCCATTGAATATGACTCCGGATTCGATCAAAACAGCCGGAGCCTGGATATCACCCACAACACGACCCGGCGGATAAACCTCAATTTTTTCCTTTGCGTCGATTGTACCGTTTACTTCACCCATGATGATTGCGACATTAACAATTATTTTTGCATTCACAACAGCTTTTTCCCCTATAATCACCGTACCTTGATTGCTGTGAATTTTTCCTTTAACATTTCCGTCCAGCCTGACGGTATTATTGAACTCAATTGTCCCTTCAATACTGGTACCGGCTCCCAGAAAAGTGTTTATGGTTTCGGGCTCCTTTGTTTTTCTCATATATCCTCCATAACCCGAACAAGCCCGCCCTCCTGTCAAGCGGAGTATGACGGACTGGCAAGCGCAAAGCATCCTTTAAGTGTAAAGAATCCTGGCCCAAAGAACCAGGTTTTTCAGGGCAAAATAAATATTCAATCGTCAATATTCAATTGCAGAGGGCACATTGTCCGGTTATGCCACCCATCATGTTTCTCGATTATTCAAACAGAAAGCGCCTCATGCTTATACTCATTAAAAGGCCGACACAAATCATTATGCTAACGATCGATGAACCTCCATAACTGATAAACGGCAGCGTCACACCGACGATCGGCATCAGACCCATAGCCATCCCAACATTAATAAAAACCTGCCAGAATATCATTGCCGTGGCGCCCACAGCCAGGATAGTGCCAAAAGGATCTCTGCATTTATAAGCAATGTTTAATCCCCAGATAATAAGCACTAAAAAAAGAAAAAGAATAAACACCGAGCCCACAAAGCCCCATTCCTCGGCCAGAACTGAAAATATGAAATCTGTATGCTGCTCAGGCAAAAAGGAGAGTGCGTTTTGAGTCCCTTTCAAAAATCCTTTGCCGAAGATCATGCCGGAACCTATGGCAATTTTGGATTGGATAATATGATAGCCTGCACCCAGCGGGTCACGGTCCGGATTTATAAACGTTAATATCCGTTTCTTCTGATAACCTTTCAGTAAAAACCAGACCAAAGGACCGGTTATAGTACACACAGTAATGATACATAAAAGCGAGCGTCTTTCAATTTTTACAAAAACAGTCATGGCCCCGGCAATCAGAACAAGCACCATGGCTGTCCCTAAATCAGGTTGCTTAACGATCAACACAAAAGGGATTATCGTCAACATAAAGGGGGTCAGAAGTTCACTCAAGGTAAAACCTCTGGGATTTGCATGTTTGGAATAGTATCTTGCCAGACTGATTATCACGGCAATTTTGATAAGTTCTGACGGTTGAATTGAAACAGGGCCCAATATGAGCCAGCGCCTTGCCCCTCCTATATATTTCCCCATTATTAATACATATATTAAAAGCAATATGCATACAGCATAGATTGCGGGAGACCATCGATACAATGATTTGTAATTAATCGAAAAAGAAAAAACCATGCCGGTCATCCCGGCGCAATACCAGATCATCTGTTTAAAATAGAGTGTTTTTTGCGGCGTGGGAGTTGCTGATGTTACCGCGCTGTATAGCGTAACAAGACCTAATAACCCGATCAATAAAATAAGCCCTAATAAGCCCCAATCAAAGTATTGTACAAACCGCCGATCAAACATGGTGGCTATGCTCCATTATATTTATCCTTTTCCAAATATGTCCTAATTATTTCCCTTGCTATGGGCGCCGCTGCACTTGATCCGTGTTCTCCATGTTCTACAAGAACCGCAACAGCTATTTGTGGGTCAACCGATGGAGCATAAGCAACAAACCATGCATGAGCTTTGAAATGGTCTGGCAGATCTTTCTCGGATAGATCGGGATTATTTTTACGTCCAACCACCTGTGCGGTTCCGGTTTTTCCACTTATATCGATACCTTTGATATATGAGATTCGTCCAGTTCCTTTTGGATTATGAACAACTTCCCACAGGCCTTTTTTGACAATCGCCAATGTTTTTTTACTGGCGGGTAGTTTGCCGATAACCTGCCTTTTGTTTTGAATAACAATATCTCCATCCACTGTTTTAACTGACTTAAGTATCAATGGCTTATATCTTGTTCCGCCATTTGCCAATGCCGAAGTCAGAACCAGCATCTGCAGCGGCGTTGCAAGGTCATAACCCTGCCCGATGGCCACTGAAAGGGTCTCTCCTCCCTGCCAGGCAATGCCGGTTCGCCGCTTTTTCCAGGCTGCGGTTGGAATCAGCCCTCCTGCCTCATTGTCCAGATTTATCCCGGTTGCCGACCCCAAACCACATGCTTTGGCGTAAAACGCCAGTTTATCTACGCCCAGCTTTTGGCCCACCTGGTAAAAAAATACGTCACAGGATTGGGACAATGCTTTAAGAATATTTACGCTACCGTGACCTCCGCGTCTCCAGCATCTATAAATACGATTTCCGTATTTATAATACCCCGGACAGTGCATGGTTGTGTTTCCATCGATAACACCTTCCTCCAGCCCTGCAATAGCGGTTATAATCTTAAAAGTAGATGCAGGAGGATACTCTCCCTGGATAGCCTTGTTTGCCATCGGCCTTAACGGATTGGAAATAAGAGACCTCCATTGTTTGTGTGACATACCGTCTACAAAAGCATTCTGGTCAAATGAAGGGGAGCTTGCCATTACAAGTATATTGCCTGTTTCCGGATCCATCGCCACCACAGCACCGGCCACATCTTCTAAAAGTGCTTCCGCCTTTTCCTGCAAAATATGGTCAATGGTTAAATAAATATTTTGCCCGGGCTGGGCATCAACCGTTTTTAAGACTTTAACAACCTGCCCCATGACATTTACTTCGACCTGTCGCCCGCCTCGCTTTCCCTTCAAAAATGGCTCAAATACCTTTTCAACACCAAACTTTCCAATAAAATCACCGCCTTTACATTCCGGATACTTGCCTGATTTAAGCTCATCAGAATTAATTTCACTCAAATATCCGATCAAATGTGCGGCACTCTGCCTGTTGATATAGTGCCTTCGAGCCTTGACATTTACGACAATACCGGGAAGATCAAATTTTCGAACCTCGACGGCCGCAAGGGCATCTCGCCCGATATCCTGTTTCAAAAGAATCGGTTTATAGGATGAAACACCTTTGCCATGCTTAAGTTTTTTCATTAGCTCCGATACAGGAACGTCAATTAGTTTAGCCAGCTTCTCAATAGTGCGATCAACCGGTTTGGCATCTTTTAAAATAATGCGAAGATCAAATGCCGGCCGATTATCGACAAGTAGTGTTCCATTACGATCAAAAATCATCCCTCTGGAAGGATCTGTGCTTTGCAGCCGAATACAGTTATTTTCTGAAAGTCGCCTTAACTCCTGTCCCTGAATCACCTGAAGATAAAATAAGCGTAGTAAAAGAATAAAAAAGGCTCCTGCAACGCATATCATCACCTTGATTAACCGTTGTTTGTACCAATCAGTATCTGAGGTTTTTAAATATTTACCCAAAGGGAACCTCTATGAATTAACTTTGGCAAACACTTTTTCAAGCCATTTGTTCCATTTTCCATGTGAATAATTAAAAACCATTAGGAAAATCGGCCCAGTAAATATTGCCCACAAAACCTGTACCGTAACCATGCTTATAGCCGCTGATAAAGACTGTGTGCCCGGCTCGGAGATGGCAATGGTTCCTATAAATATGCAATTTTGCAGCAACACGCCTGCAGCAACAATAAATGGCAAAAGAAAGCTGTCTCCCACATGTAAAAATGTAATAATCCACTTAACCCCTATAAAGAGCCATATATAGGTTGTTAAATATAGCCCAAAAGGTCCTCCGGAAAGACTATCCATTAAAAATCCGAAAAAGAGTATAACAGGTATGCTTTGACGGAGAGATTGAAAAAGGCTTAAATAAATGACAAAGGGGGCAAGCAGATCATAAAATCTATCGAACAAATGGAAATAGGGCATAACAGTTGTCTGAAAAAGCACCAGACAAAGACAGATACCGACATGAAAACAATACGTCATTGTTCACTCTAAAATTTATGCTTTTTGTGGTTCAATACAACCAGAACCTCTTCAAGTTTTTCGAAATCAACGTATGGTGTAACTGACACTTCCTGAAAAATTCCCGAATTAGGCTTGATAACGCCCGAAACGTGCCCCACTGGAAGTCCTTTTGGAAAAACACCATCCAATCCTGACGAAACAACTGTATCGCCAACGGCAACATCATTCTTTCGCAAAACATATTTAAAAAGGCATCGGTCAGCAGATCCGCCTTTAATAATCCCCCGTGCCCTGTTCCTTTGCACCAGACCATCAACAGCACTGTTCTGGTCAATAATCAGCAGAACCTTGGAATAATGGGTCGAAACCTCTGTAACCTGCCCCACAATTCCTTCAGGCATCACAACAGCCACACCTTTTTTTACACTATCATCTTTCCCCTTATCTATCATTATGGTCTTAAACCAGGGGGAAGGGTCTTTGCTGATAACCTCGGCAGCAATTACTTTATCGATTATGGTTTTCCGGAAGTTAAGTAAACTGCGGAGACGAACGTTGGAAAGCTTAAGTTCTTTATGCAAGTTATTTATTTCAACTGCATGACTTAAGGCTTTTTTGAAATTATCATTCTCTTGTGCCGCTTTAACAAGAAAGAAATAGTGGCCCCAAATATCTCTTACAAAACGAATTGAACTGGAAACAGCCTCCTGAAAAGGGGCAACTAAGGAGATAGCTATCCGCCCTGGTCCATAATAAGATAGATATCGGCGATTGGAAACAGAAAGGAGTATGATGTTGACAGCAATCAGAACGATCACACCAACAATCATCACCATCTTTTTGGAGAACATAAAACTATGTAATTACAACTTGTTTGAGGATTTCGATGCTGTCGAGAGCTTCACCAGAGCCAAGTGCCACTGTTGTTAATGGATCCTCGGTTATAGTTATCGGAAGGCTGGTTTCCTCCCTGAGAAGTTTGTCTATATTTTTTAATAGTGCACCGCCTCCTGTCAGAACGATTCCCCTGTCCACAATGTCGGCAGCAAGCTCCGGCGGTGTTTGTTCCAAAGCTATTTTGACCGTTTCAATAATAGCATCTATCTGCTCGGAAATGGCTACCCGTATCTCCTCTGAATCGATAGCCAGAATTTTGGGTATTCCCGACGCAAGATCTCTGCCTTTGACTTCTATTGTCTCAAGATCCTGAGTTTCCGGATATGCATTCCCGATTGTTGTTTTAATAATTTCAGCTGTTCTTTCACCTATCAACAAGTTATATTTACGTTTGATATACTGAATGATCGCAGCATCCATCTTATTTCCGGCCACCCTGATAGATCTGCTGTAAACAATTCCCGCCAACGATATTACCGCAACCTCTGTGGTACCACCGCCGATATCGACAACCATATTGCAAACTGGTTCAGTAATAGGAAGACCGGCTCCGATTGCAGCCGCCATCGGTTCTTCGATCAGAAATACTTCGCGGGACCCTGCAGATTCGGCTGATTCCCTGACAGCTCGTTTTTCAACCTGTGTAATTCCGGACGGAATGGCAATGACAATTCTCGGCCTGACAAATGTACGTCTGTTATGGACCTTGTGAATAAAATGACGGAGCATCGCCTCGGTAACTTCAAAATCAGCTATAACACCATCACGCATCGGACGAATAGCTACGATATGACCGGGTGTCCGGCCCAGCATATTCTTGGCCTCAAGACCAACGGCCAGAACACGGTTTTTCATTCGATTGTCCGTTCGAACTGCAACAACAGAGGGTTCGTTCAATACAATACCCTTACCTTTAACATAAACGAGTGTGTTTGCTGTACCAAGATCGATGGCAAGATCACTGGAAAATGCACCTAAAATTTTATCTACAATCAGACCCATGACACCTCATTTCTGCACAAGAAAAGTGCTCATACCTCATTTTTTAAATGATATCTTTTAACGCCTTGAAAAAAGCATAAAAATCTGTCAACCACTAAAAAATGAAATTTATCAGACTTACTCTATAATTACAAGAAAAATGTCAAGTCATAAAATCGCTTCGCTATTTAATTAAACTGTTTTGAATAAGATTTTTCATGACCATATTATGCAATTTCGGCCTGAAGGCTTTTATTCTGTTATTGTTACGGGAAGGATGTACACGGTTGGTTAACAATATAATAATAACTCTCCTATCAAGGTCCATCCAGAAAGATGTGCCGGTGAAGCCAAGATGCCCTACACTTTCCTTTAAAAAATATTGCCCGCAACTCGGATCGACTGGAGATGGGGCGTCAAATCCCAAAGCCCGACCGGTAGGTTCCTGCCGTTTAAAAAAGATTTGAATTAAATCACTATCAAACACACCCGTGGAAGGGAACCCCAGGTATGCAGCATTAAGCTCGGACAAAAGAGAAAGAACATCTTGAGCCATCCCGAAAAGTCCGGCATGCCCCTCGATACAACCCACCACATAGGCGTTATCATCATGGACCACGCCCTCCAAAAGGATGTCCCGCCACGAACAGAGTTCGGTGGCGGCAAATTTCACCTGACGGGGCTTTGAATCTAAATCCACAAAAAACAGGTTTTCAAGACCCAGTGGATTGTATATCTCTTCCGTAACAAAACGGTCCAATCGATTTCCTGACACCTGTTCTATCACCCAGCACAAAATCATGAATCCTATATCGCTATACAGCACTTGTTTGCCGGGAGGATTTATAAGCGGTTCTTCCACTAAAAGCTCTCTTAACACATCTTTTCTTTTATCTGGCTCAAGTTTGCGCAACAACTTGTAATAGGGGCGATAATCCGGAAGGCCCCCATTATGATAAAGCAGGTTTGCTATACTTATTCGTCCCTTGTCTGTATTATTAAATTGGGGTAAAACCGATCCTATATGTTGATCCAGCTCCAGCTTCTTTTGCGAAATGAGCTTCATAATCGCCAGAGTGGTTGCAAGTGGTTTTGTAAGAGATGCCAGGTCGAAAATTGTATCCCTTGTCATTTGACGACCAGAGAAGATATTAGCATATCCGTGGGCTTCGAAAAAAATCACGGAACCGGCAGTTGAGACCAGGAGCACTCCTCCCGGAAAAACGTCATTAGAAACCGCTTCTTTCATTAAGTTATTTACCGATTCCATGTTTATATTCGCCATTTGCTATTTAGTGCCCAAACGAAAACTAGGATTTTTTGTTAAGATCAAGGAAGACGAAAATTTTAACCACAGTAATACGGGTAGTATTTCGAGGATTAAAATTTGAGTCTGACACAGATATTGGCAAAAAAGACAGTTTTCGTTCAGGCACTATTTACCAATTTTCACAGTTGCCGGCTCATAAAAAGTCAATATTTGCCTATCAGTGTCAAGGGTTGCTTCGAGTCCAATTGGAATCGTTATATTAATCTTGCTGTGACCTATTTCAAAACCAGCTAAAATAGGAATGTTGACATCTTTGAACATTTCCTGAACAATCCGGAATATCTCGTCGAGTTGTCCACATTCTTCAAAGGAACCGAGGACAAGGCCCTTGAGCCCCTCAAAACATCCGGCAAGCTTCATCTGAACCAGCATCCGGTCAATTCGATACGGCACCTCTCCCACATCCTCAATGAACAGAATCTTCCCGTTGAAACGTGGTGCATAAGGAGTCCCGACAAGATGGCATAAGGTGGTCAGGTTCCCGCCGGCCATAATCCCTGATGACACGCCGGGCTTGATGACGATGCCTTTTTCAGGTTTAAGCTCAAGTATTGTATTGGATGTCAGCACCGTAAACATTGCCTCAACTGTCTCTTTAGTGGCATTAGCCAGCGTGGTTACCACAGGTCCGTGGAAGGTAACCAGACCGCAACGGTCATTTAATACAGACAGTGGCACCGAAATATCGCTGAATCCCACGAAGATTTTCGGATTCTTTTGAATGGTTTCAAAATCGAGAAACGGAAGAATCCTCATGCTGCCATACCCGCCACGGGCGCAAACAACAGCACGGATGGCTGGATCTGCAAACAAACGATTCACCTGATCCCCCCGCTGCACGTCGGTTCCAGCAAAAAATCCATGTTTTTGGAAAATACCCTCATCAAAAAACGTTCGAAACCCCATCGATTCCAGAACAGCCTTTCCTTTCATGAACTTTTTCGGATCAAATGGACCGGCAGGTGCGACAATGCCCACAGTATCCCCCTGCATCAGGCGAGGAGGCTTAACAGATTTTTTTTCTGTATTGCTCATATACTGTCTCTGGCTTTTGTTTTTAAAATCGCCGTTGTAACCTTAGGAGTAATCTATTAAGTTTTTCTATATCACATCAGAGCTTGACATGATAGGCCCAAATTGTTAGTAAAATAGTAGTCGGGGCGTGGCGCAGTCTGGAAGCGCACTTGAATGGGGTTCAAGGGGTCGGAGGTTCAAATCCTCTCGCCCCGACCAAAAAAACACGTTTGATTCAAGAAATCGAGCGGAAAGGCAAATAAGCTTTTTCGCTCTTTTTTTTGGTTGATTACCAATGGACATAATTGGCCGGTTCTTATTTTTAAGGGTTGAATCTGGTTGCTCTGACCGGCTCGTATTTAGACGGTCTGGCTCCATTCTTTTAAACCCATAATTCTCCAAATCTACAGAATGCTTGACAGTTCTTTAGTGTTGATGTATTTGGTTGAATTAATTCAAATTTCGGAGGC
>Ga0209013_10005210_pt1 | contig 11239 bp, 11 predicted proteins | sample Cruoilmetagenom2_FD_187291 | JGI IMG/M metagenome (GOLD analysis project Ga0209013, IMG submission 187291) | Oil polluted marine microbial communities from Coal Oil Point, Santa Barbara, California, USA - Sample 2 (SPAdes) (version 2) | ecosystem: Environmental > Aquatic > Marine > Oil seeps ...
AAATGGCCCTTTTTCCGATGAGCGGCGTTCTCCGCGGGTTTTGATCCTTCAACGTACTAAAAGTACGCCTCAGGATAAAACCCTTGTGCGGCCTTGCTCATCGAAAAAATTGCTCATTTCTGGGAAATAAATCCTTTTCACACTGGTGTTTTTGTTCATATTTTAAGGTAATTAGCCTTAATTTTTTATTAAAAAACCCGGCTGGATGACAGCCGGGTTTTTGTTTTCATGCTATATGATAAATCTTAGCGTCTCTACTCTTCCTCTCTGTTGTAGAGTACGTCGAGGTCCTTGAGATCATCTCCCAGATACTCGCGTTCATTTTCACCGAGGATGCCCATGGACAGGCAGATCAGGGTCCATAAATGAACGTTGTGCCAACCGCCTTCGTAATATTCACTCAGATCATGAATCTGAGCGTGGCAGTTATGGCAGGGGGTGATGCAATAGGTCGCGCCGGTGGCCAGAATCTGGTCGGCTTTGAGCTTGCCGAACGCTCTGCGGGCCTCGGGCATCCCGTTCTGCAGGAAGCCGCCCCCGCCCCCGCAGCAATAGTTGTTGGATCGGTTGGGGGTCATATCAATGAAATTTTCTTCTCCAACCACCGCTTTGGTCACAAAGCGCAGGTCTTCGGCCATCGGATCGCCAAAGGTTTTGCGAACCAGCTGGCAGGGATCCTGGACGGTAAATTTTATCTGGCGCTCTTTGTTCCAATCCGTGCTGACTTTGAGTTTGCCCTCCCGGATCCAATTGGCATACAGGGTAATGATGCTGGCGATTTCGAAGTTGTGCTCGATGTTGAACTTTTGCAGTCCGACCCGGACTGCGAACATTTCGTGCCCTCATTCGGTATTGAGCCAATACCTACAGCCCAGATCATCCACCGCTTTGGCTTTCACCCGAACAATATGCTCCCAGCTATCAAGATCCGCCATAAACATACAGTAATTTTCAGCCGCCCAGCCTTTGGTGCCATATGTCCAGTCACATCCGACGGTTTGCAGAATCTTCCACAGCGGCACCATCTCATCCGGTTCGGTTACGGGTTCCCGGGAGTTTTGATTCAGGAAATATTCGGCGCCCTGCCTGTTGACCGGTGCTTTGAGATCTTCAAAACCGGGCTGGAGCTGTTGCACCTCCTCCAGCACGTCTTCCACCACAAATTGGAAATCCTCTTCACCCGCGCCCATGGCACTGCAGGTATCGTTTTTGAGCGCCATGTCGCAGGAGCCTAAAATACCTTTGGGTCGCTCTTCCCGCGGCCTGTTCTTTCTCACGTTAAAAACCAGCTGCGGGATGTCTATTTTCATCGGGCAGACATAGATGCACCGCATGCACAGGGTGCACATCCAGGCCCAGTCCGTGCTCAGAATCTGATCGTCCATGCCCAGGGCTGCCATCCTTAAGAATTTGCGGGGGTCCATATCTTCCAGACCCGTGGCCGGGCACCCCGAAGAACAGGCGCCGCAGGTCAGACACAGGTTCAGATTTCCGCCCTCGGGCAGGATTTCCTTGACTTTGTCTATAAACAAGCTTTTTTTCTTACCGCCAATTTTGATCGCCTCTTCAGCCATACTGTAAAATCCTCCCTTGATTTTTTTTCCCTTAACCGCGTGCGCCCCCGATTCATTGGCTCATGTTTTTATTGATTCAAATTGTTCAGTAAAGTGCAAGATGAAAAAAAATAATAAAAAAACTTCTATGCCAGAATTTTTATGGGATGTCAACGAATCTCATAGCAAAACAGTAGGAAATTGTGGGGTGTTCTATAACTATTTGAAATTAAAAGGATCTTAGGTCTTTTGTGAGGGCTCGATTTATTAACCCGGAATTAAAATCGTCGATCCGGTGGTTTTGCGGGCTTCCAGATCCCGGTGGGCCCGGGCGGTCTCTGACAGGGGATAGGTTTGGTTGACCTCAATTTTTACCGCACCGCTTTGCACCACTTCAAACAAATCCCCGGCATGATTCAACAAATCCTCCCGCGTGGCGGTATAGACCATCAAGCTCGGCCGGGTTAAAAATAAGGAACCCCGGGCTGCAAGCTCGCCAAGGTCTAAGGGGGGGACCGATCCCGAAGCCTGGCCGAAGGAAACCATCATGCCCATGGGGCGCAGGCAATCCAGAGATTGCATGAAGGTGGCCTGCCCGACAGAGTCGTACACCACGTCCACGCCGTTTCCGTCGGTTATTTCTTTTGTTCTGGCCGTGAAATCTTCATCATTGTATAAAATGGGGTGATCACACCCGTGAGCCCGGGCAAGTTCAGCTTTGGCCGGCGAGCCGACGGTACCGATCACCGTGGCCCCCAGGTGTTTGGCCCACTGGCAGACAATTGAGCCGACGCCACCGGCAGCGGCTTGGATTAAGATCGTGTCGCCTTTTTTGACATTGTAACACCCCCGCAACAGGTAACGGGCCGTCATGCCCTGCAGCATCATGGCCGCTCCCTGCTGGAATGAAATACTTTCCGGAAGTTGTACCAGCCGGTGAGCCGGAATGCACCGGGTTTCAGCGTAGGCGCCGGGCGGAATTCCGGCATAGGCCACCCGGTCGCCAACCGCCACCTCGGTAACCCCTTCGCCTATTGCTTTAACAATACCGGAACCTTCCATACCGGGTATGGCCGGCAACGCCGGTAACGGATACAATCCGGTACGATGATAGGAGTAGAACTATCTTAGTTCAAACAGAATAGTTCCTGTCCAATTAAGCCAAATTATAAGGTCGATCGTGTTATCCCAGGAACTAAAATTGATAAAGGCGTAATGATAAAAGGTGAGGTTGTGCGTATTAACCAAAATGGCATTGGAGTTAAATTTACTAAATTAATAAGAAGTAAGAAAGCACAAAAGCGCCATATGTATTAAAAAAAATTAGCCTATTGAAGCAATTTTAAGAATTAAAGTATCTTTTCAAAACTACAGTTCTCCAACTTATCGCAAATATGCATCAATTGCCGATATCTATATACCCCTAATGTCGATCGGTCCCAAACCTTTGACATACCCAAATCATATCTAAAGGCGGGACTGAGGGCAGGTCCTCAGTTCGCAGTCCCCAATCCGCCAAAAGACTATTATCTACCCCCAAAACCATGTCCACTGTAACTTTCAGATTAAGCCTAAAGCTTTATTTAAAAGGGCCGATAGATAATTAGGGCTCTTTGTATTTCTGGGAAAATAAACCCTAATTTTGAGATGAAAAGGAGGTATCTCCAATATGATAAGAAATAAATATGTCGCAATATTATTGGTAGTTACAGTATTTGTAACCTTTTCTTTTGTAGAAGTTCGGGCAACTCATGCATTTGCCGGAAAAATATGAAATTTTGAAACGAGAATTTTTCTTTTTCGCAGTTTTGGTGTAAAAAAGTGGATAACCAAACAATAAAGAAGATAAAGAAAAAACAAAAATTCAACGCATTGGTATTCAAAATTACCCAATATGGTTTACGCAACTGTAAGCCACCTGAGAATCTAATAAAGGAAGCTGAAAAGTTGGGGCGCCAGATAGATATACCGGAAGCAGAATTGCGAAATATCGAATCTTCAACCTATTAGGAATTATAACTCATCTTCTGTGCAGCCTTGTGGCACATTGTTTTTTTGGTCTATAGGAAGAGAAAATGAAAAAATATCGAACGAATGATTTCACATTTACTAATAAGTGTCCGCATTGCAAAGAAACTAGAAGGAAAAGATTACGCCGAGTATTGTGGATGAAACTAATACTATTTTCACGATATTATATGTGTGACTGGTGTGGCGCTAGATATTTTTCAATTTTCAGATTGCTTTCAGTAAGAAGATACTGACCAAAAGGCCGGAATCTAATTAAAGGTTTATGCATCAATCTACCCTTCTACCCTTTCAATTTTCCAGATACTTCCAAGTTTAGGCATACAGGTTCTCAATCCTCCATCTAATCGCCTCCGTGTCGCTGATTTTACCTAAATAAAGCTGAGTGGTGAGATTTGCGTGCCTGAGAATTATTTTACTAATAATTTCAACAGGAACGCTGGCTCTGGATGCAATCCTTTTTATACCTTCCTTAAATTGAACTTTTATTTTCATTTAATCTTTATTGTCAGTGCCCCTGCTGTATAAAAAAATATACCATCAAAGTATATAAAAGAATAAGTTTTCCTTATTCTCTCTATATTCAAAGTTAGTAACCCATTATAATAATTATATTAAAAAAATATTAATGGGTGGCATTTTTATTGCATTATAGGTTGCCTAATTAAAAGTGCTGAGTTTCCATCCTGTATTAAATTATATAATTTTAGCCAACAAACACTAAATAAAAATGAATTATTTCTCACCACAAAAAACCAGATATAGTCGTTCCAGCTGTTTAAGCTCACTTTTTGTAACCCTCTTGTTTTTTCTTTTTATAACGCCTGCGAATGCATATGATCTTACTATCGCATGGGATCCAAATAATGAAGAAAATTTGGCAGGTTATGTTCTTTATGTTGACGATGGCTTCTCAGAAATACTGTATGAATATGTTGATGCATATCCATTGGAAGACCTTGATCCCGAATATCCCAGCGTAATAGTAACCGATCTAAGAGATGATCTAGCTTATTATTTTGTCGTGACAGCTTATGATTCAGATGGCAATGAAAGTGATTACTCCGATGAAATCTGTGTGATAAATGGTGAACCGTGCCCGGAAAGTTGGTCGGCAAGCAGAAGTAACCTTTTAAGTGCTGCCAATGCAAGTAGCGTTAGTAGTAGCAGTGATGGTGGTGGTAGCAGCAGCGGATGCTTTATTTCGACATTTAATTACACCGAAAATAATAAAAGGGGGATCTCCAGCAAACATATTATTTTGTTATTAATGTATATAGGAGTAATATGTATCTTCAGTTTACTGAGCAAGAAAAACATTAAGACTTGATTCAAAAGGACAACAATGTTTCCTGCTAATAGCCTTTAATGGTGCTGCTACCTAAGTTTCTTACCTAAATCTCAATATATTAATCTTTACATGTAGAGAGCATGGTTAAAGGCTTAAGGAAAGCGTGTTGTGGCTTTGCGGGGAAATGGTGGTTGCTGGGCACAAGATTACCCAACTATTGCTAAAAGCAGCGGTGAACAAGGCTTTCAAAAAATAGCAAAGTTCAAATAAAACTGCATAAAGAGGAAATTATCAATACGCCTTAGTTGAAAGACACAGTCTTACGCCTTTATTAAGAATGATAATTGATTTAGAAAATTTATCATCACTCAACGTAGTCGGACTTGATTCTACTCTAACTAAGCCTCGCTTTTCGGCCTCACTGATTGTAAATTTCCGCTGCTTCTTTAAATTTCCATATTTTATAATGATCTGCCTTAACTCTATCTCATCATCGTTGATGTAGACGCATGGCACTGTTGATTCCATAGGCACCTCTTTAGGTTCAAATAGGCGTTCAACAAAACGTCAATCTCAATACGATCAATTTAAAACTTCAACATGACTATCAAGGGGGAATTTCGGTGTCAAGAGAAGGATTCAAAAGTGGTGGATGGCAAAAATGTGCGCAATAATCTTAGGGTCTAAACTGTTCATTTTCATCTCTCTCTTATTATTAATTATGCCTCCAATTGTGTTTCAGTTTTCTCTGAATATCCTTTAGCTGCTATTGGCGACCCATTATTTTTTATTAAGCTACTGATATAATTTCCTTCTCGGTCTATTAATATAGAAAAAAACACCTCAATATCATAGACGAACTGATAAATGACATGACCACTTAAAACTCTAATATCGCCTAGACTGTAAATCACTTTACCAATAGCCTTTAGCTTATATATTTTTTTAAATAATTCAGTGATCGTTTCAAGATCAATAGATGCAGATAGCGAATCAATAAACTCTGCTTTTCTTACATTTATAATTCCAGGGTCCAAGATCGTATCGTAAGGTTCGGTTTCTTCCGCACCTAAATTGTGAAAATCGTTTGGATTTGCGAATCCCATAAATTTTCCCATTTCATTCATCAACACAGGAAATGCGGCAACAGAGCTGTAATCGAATTGATATGCAATCTGGTTGTTGAAAACTAAAGTTTTGCCCCGCTTAAACTGCATTTTTTCTTTTAGTATTAAGCTGTGAGATTCTTGGAATAGTTTTTCGATTTGATACTCATCGAAAGACGCGAGTATAGAAGACAAAAGCTCTTTTTCCCCTGCCTTTATGATCTCCGGTTCGACAATTGGCATTCATTTCTCCTTCTTTAATTTATCCGCAGTTGGTATCACAGAGATGGCGAAACTCGCAATTTGCAAAATTGTAGCTCCGAAGTGTCTATTATTCAGAATTCTTATTAAATCGGAAGGATCGTCATCGATAGTTTTTTGAACATGAGATTAATAAATTGAAGTTTATTGATGTCAAACCTCCAACTTTTCCTCCATAAGGTGAAAATCATTCATGCGTGAAATAGCAGCTTGGTCGCCTTGTTGCTTGTTTGATGAAGATGATTTCTGATTTTGTTTTGACGCAATGGCCTCGAGAAGTTCAATAGCTTCCATTTGGTCGGGGTCACCTTCTGTAAAATGTGTGGTGTGAAACTGCTCTAATTTTTCCATTTTAAGATTTTGTGGAGCTTTAGGAACACTGAACTGATAAGGTGCCTTCAATGTTATCATGTCGGATTCGTTCCCCAGTTCATCAATCGAAGTAATTCCGAATTCGATCTGCCCATCACCGGGTTTGAAAGAATCAACATCGTCGGGTAAAACAATTTCGGTCACATTTCCCAGTAATGCTTGATTGGAATCATAATTTACATCGCCACTTTCGGACCAGTAAAGTTTATATCCTATAACCTGAGGAGAACTGGAAGCGTACCATCTAAGTTTTCTCTTTTTCAACTTGGCCATGTAATTTCTCCTTATAGGCATAATAAAGTTCAAAAAATTCACCCGATCAAGGCCCTGCTATATATTATTTTACTCCTGAAGATTCTAAAATAAATTTTTTAGGGATAGTTCATTTTTCCTTGCTATGGTAAGTATCTTATCCAAAATATTCTATTTTTTCTTTGGAATAATCCAAATATTGATTATGAACCTGCGATTGAGAAGCTTCCATTGACACCTGAGGAATGATTTCCTCACATAGACGCTCAACTTCACCAGCGGCCTTGCTGTGTGGTGCATATTGCATTACTGAAACGCCGGAAGTCATTGCATCAATAAAAGCCACTCGCTGGCACAACTCGGTATTAAATACATCCATTTGAAATTCTTTCATTGCCTCGCGAGAATCGCGGCCTATTTTAGTTCCAGGTATTTTCCGATTGATCAAGAGTTTGACTTCTATGTCAGAATTTAATGGTCGGATTTCATCGATCATTTTCAGCGTTCCCCAGCAGGACCAGACGTCCAGGGCACTTGGGGACAATGGGATAATAGCAAGATCGGTTACAGCTAGAATTGCTTTTGAAATGTCACCAATAGCAGGAGGTGCATCAATAAGAACGTAGTCATAATTCGTAGAAAGCTGTCTAATGTCGGTTGCGTGAATCGGACTAGGATGGTGCAATATTTCAAATGATTTATTGCCTTCAATTGCGTGCCATTGGATAGCGCTTCCCTGAGGATCCGCATCGATAAACACCAAATTGTAATTCTTTTTCTTTAAACCAATAGCAAGATTAATAGCCGTCGTGGTTTTTCCAACTCCGCCCTTCTGGTTTACAAAACTGATGATCATTTCTGCCCTCCTTTTTTATTTAAATGTCATAAGCCGGATTTAAGTGAGGTTTTTGCGCTTATAATTTTGTTCTATGACCCTTTGTTTACTGTGCTGTATACGACAGCGATTCTTGCTTATGTCCATATCCTTTTTTTGTCAAGTAAAAACCACACTATATGGTATAAAAGTCGATTTTTTTCCCAACATATAGGTGAGATAATGATTTATTATGGCGCTTTAAATACCCCTAACGTTTGTAATAGGGAGCTTCATATCAATTTACAGTTTCTTTAAAAGCTGATTGGCTGCCGTCAACGTCGGATCCCATGTCGGCCCGAAAGGCGGGGCATAAGCCAGATCGGTCTGACAGTATTGTTCGACAGTCATACGCGCATGAAGCGCCACGGCCGGTCCGTTGATACGATGGGCGACGCCTTCGGTTCCGATCATATGCACGCCCAGCAGGCGGCCTGATTTTTTATCTCCGATCATGTTGACATAAATGGTGGTGTTGCCGGGATGCGAATGGGCTTTGGAGCGTGATTTAATCATATTTTCCACCGGCTCAAAACCGGCTTGCCCGGCTTCTTCCAGATTCAGACCGGTCCGAGCGACCTCATAATCAAAAATCCGAAACACAGCCGTTCCAGCCACGCCGTCTAGGGTGACATGTTTATCGCAAATATTGTCCGCCACCGCCCAGCCGGCACGGTTGGCTCGCAACGCCAGCGGTATCCACGCTTTTTTCCCGGTTACGACATGATAGGCATCGGCACAGTCACCGGCGGAATAAATGTTTTTATCAGATGTTCTCAGGTCGCGATCCACTGCGATGGATTTTGCGACACTCAGCTCGAGGCCGGCAGTTTCCGCTACCTGGCTGCAGGGTGTAACGCCGATTCCTATCAGCACAATGTCTGCGGTGATATTTAAATCCGGGCCAATTATTTGAAGTCCATCTGGGGAGGTTTGGATGCGATCGACTGAATGGCCGGCATAAATGCCCACTCCTCTGGATTCCAGCCCGTCTTTGATAATCCCGGCCATGGATTGCTCCAACCACGGCAGAATTACCGGATTGGGTTTGACCATGTCCACGGCAATATTTAAATCAACTAATGATTCGCACATTTCAAGGGCGATATAGCCCATGCCGATGATGACCGCCTTTTTTATTTTGTTCTTTTTTAGAAAGCTTTTTATTTTCCGGCCGTCATCAAGATTTTTTATGGTAAATACGCCCGGCAAATTAAACCCGGGAAGTTCCGGTCTGATGGCCGAACTGCCGGTTGCGATCATCAGCCGGTCATAGGGAAATTCAAAACCCTCTCCGTCGGTGGTGATGCCGGCGACTGTTTGTTTGTCCGGATTGGTTTCTTCGACGCAATGGCCGGTCAACAGATTAATGCCCTGTTTGTCACGAAATACCTGGGCATGACGTACAACCAAATCCTCTATATCTCTCTCTGGCTCCGCCAGATTGTAAGGTATGCCTCAGGCGCTGTAAGATACGTCCATGGTTTTTTCCAGAACCGTAATCTCCAAATCAGGCTGATTTCTTTTGGCACGGCTGGCAGCGCTCATGCCGGCGGCGTCTGCGCCGATAACGACAAATTTCATAACTCACTCCTACTATCTAAAAGGTTAATCCGCTAAATCGGCAATTGGTGCCTGTAGAAAAAAATCGCAATATTTTCGAATATGTTGATTTTAATCCTTTAAAGTAGGTAATTACTATTATAGAATTATTTAATTTTCAATCAGAATAATTTGTCAATAGTATCCGGCACAACCATTACAAGTTTGACATACAGGCCAGGTCGGCGCGGAGGCCGACCCTAGATTGAAATGCCGGCCAATGATAGTATACAATCTGTAAGGCGGTCCTCAGCGCCCGCCGGAATAGTTTCAAAGATGGCAAGTAAGAAACATCTTATTAAAAGAATTGAATCCCTTCTGCCCGGGGTGTTGGCTGTCGATCGGCTGGCGGCGCGGCGTGAAATCCATCGCCTTTCCGGCCGCAGGAGCAGCGCCATGCCGGATCAAAAAAGCCTGAAAAAGCTTGACGCTCTGGAGAAGCGTCTGCAGGCATCCGTCAAAAAAAGAGACCGCCGCAAGACTCATCTTCCACCGTTGCGGTTTATCGAGGATCTGCCGATTTTTGCCAAAAAAAACGAGATCATCGAGGCCATCGCCCAGCATCGGGTCATCGTGGTATCCGGTGAGACCGGTTCGGGTAAGACCACCCAGTTGCCTAAATATTGTCTGGCCGCCGGTCGGGGAATAGACGGCCTCATCGGGTGCACCCAGCCCAGGAGAATTGCAGCTACAACAGTTTGCCGCCGGATCGCCGAGGAGTTGGGGCAGGAACCCGGTCGGGCTGTTGGTTACAAAATTCGTTTTAGGGACCGAACAGACAAAGATACCTACATAAAAATCATGACCGACGGCATCCTGCTGGCCGAAACCCAGGGTGATAGGTACCTGAGCGCCTATGATACGATCATTGTGGATGAGGCCCATGAACGCAGCCTGAACATCGACTTTATTCTGGGAATCCTACAAACTTTGGTAAACAAAAGAGATGATTTAAAACTGATCATTACATCGGCCACGATTGACACCGAAAAGTTCTCCAATGCCTTTGGGAATGCACCGGTCATCGAGGTCTCGGGCCGCATGTATCCGGTTGAGGTTCAATATACCGCAACCGACACGGATCTGTCGCCAAACGGCGAGCTGACCCATGTGGAGCTGGCAGTACAGGCTGTAAATCGAATTTTAAATCAAAGCCGGTCCGGTGACATTCTGGTGTTTATGCCCACCGAGCAGGACATACGCGAAACCTGCGAATTGCTTGAGGCCCAGACGCCACAAGGAACCCGGTTAATGCCGCTGTTTGCACGGCTAACAGCCGCGGAACAGTCCCGGGTGTTTGCGCGCCTTAACCGGCGCAAGATTATTGTCGCCACCAACGTCGCTGAAACATCCATTACCATCCCGGGGATCAAATATGTGGTTGATTCGGGTTTGGCGCGAATTTCCCGGTACTCCCCCAGGACCCGGACAACCTCGTTGCCGGTGGTTCCGGTTTCCAGGAGCAGTTGCGATCAGCGCAAAGGCCGCTGCGGCCGGGTGCAAAACGGCGTTTGCCTGCGGCTTTATTCGGAAGACGACTATCAGGCACGTCCTGAATTCACACCACCTGAAATTACCCGGGCCAGTCTGGCTGAAGTCATTTTGCGGATGATTTCACTGAAACTAGGGGACGTATTGGACTTTCCCTTTATCGATCGGCCTGATTTAAAAAGCATCAAGGACGGATTTAATCTTCTTTCTGAGCTGGGGGCTATAACGCAAGGGCCTAAGGCTAAAGGACAAAGGCAAAAGGTTAAAGGAAAAGAGGATGGGGAAGAGGCCAGAGATTTGAATTCGGAATTGGGAATGCGGAATGCGGAAAGAAAAAAAGAAGACACCGGGGATGGTGGTGTTGAATATTCAGATCATAAATCTCAAAGGCAAATCAGATTGACGGGAT
>Ga0209013_10005211_pt1 | contig 11238 bp, 8 predicted proteins | sample Cruoilmetagenom2_FD_187291 | JGI IMG/M metagenome (GOLD analysis project Ga0209013, IMG submission 187291) | Oil polluted marine microbial communities from Coal Oil Point, Santa Barbara, California, USA - Sample 2 (SPAdes) (version 2) | ecosystem: Environmental > Aquatic > Marine > Oil seeps ...
AGCATTCCATTTTCATCCATAGCTCTTAAAGCTTGATATTCCCAACGTTTATATGGCTTATAACCTTTACCTCTTTCTACACCTACAATAGCAAAATATACTTCAGCTTTTTCTTGAATTTCTTGTACTGTGTAGGTTCCAGCAACAATCATCTGTCTATATTCTTGTGACCAAGAACTCAACATGAATATGAATAAAACTAGCGAAATGTAAAATTTTTTCATTTTAAATTACTTAATATTGTTTCGTTAAACATCAAAAATACTATTTAAACATATCATATTAACAAATAACAAGATTTTATGTCATCAATCAATATAATCCTACTTATTGTGGCCTATTTTGGGTTACTTATGCTCATCTCTTATTTCACTGGTAAAAATGATACCAATGAAGACTTTTTTAAAGCTGGGAAAAATTCACCTTGGTATATAGTAGCTTTTGGAATGGTTGGTGCTTCACTTTCAGGTGTTACATTCATTTCGGTTCCAGGTTGGGTAGAAGGGTCTCAATTTAGCTACTTACAAGTTGTGTTTGGTTATATGGTTGGCTATTTTGTGGTTGCTTTTGTATTGATGCCAATTTATTACAAACTTAATGTCACCTCAATTTATGAATATTTACTACAACGTTTTGGAGTTGTTAGTCATAAAACAGGTGCGTTTTTCTTTTTTGTATCACGCGTTTTAGGTGCAGCCTTTAGATTGTTTTTAATAGCTATAGTATTACAACAATTTGTGTTCGATGCCTGGAATGTGCCTTTTGAAATTACAGTTATAATTTCCATCTTATTAATTTGGATTTACACAAATAAAGGTGGTATAAAAACCATTGTTTGGACAGATACTTTACAAACCCTTTTTATGATTATTGCCGTTTGTTTATCTATTTATTATATTAATCAAGAATTAGGTTGGAGTTTTTCTGAGTTTCTTGCATCAGATGAATTAAAAAACTATAGCAAAGTATTTATTACAGACAGTTTTTTAGAACGCAGTCATTTTATAAAATCTTTTGTTGGGGGCATGTTCATTACCATTTGCATGACTGGATTAGATCAAGATATGATGCAAAAGAATTTAACTTGTAAAACACTTAAAGATGCACAGAAAAATATGGTGTCTTTTAGTTTTGTTCTAGGTGGAGTTACTTTTTTGTTTATGCTTTTAGGAGCACTCTTATTTATATATTCTAATGCGAATAATATTGCCATTCCATTAATGGATGGGTCGCCTAAAACTGATTTACTTTTTCCAGAAATTGCATTAAATAATGGTTTAGGAATAACGGTCGCAATTACTTTTATGCTCGGTTTAATTGCAGCAGCTTATAGCAGTGCTGATAGTGCATTAGCCTCGCTAACAACATCGTATTGTGTCGATTTTTTAGATATTGAAAAACGTCCAAAAAAACAACAAAAGAAATTACGAAAAAAAGTTCATATTGGCATGAGTGTAATGCTCGTAATTGTTATTATTATTTTCAAATATGTTTTAACTAGCAATGTAATAGATAGCTTACTAACAGTAGCAGGTTATACTTATGGTCCTTTATTAGGGTTATTTGCTTTTGGTATTTTTACAAAATTCAAAGTAAAGGACAAATATGTTTGGATGGTTGCACTTTGTTCTGTTATAGTAACTGCAATAATTGGCAGTATTCCTCCTGAAAATCTAGGAGGCTATGTTGTAGGTTATGAACTTTTACCAATTAATGGTATTCTAACATTTTTTGGTTTAATATTGATTCGTAGCAATAAGGGTTAAGGTACAAGCAACTTCAAAACATATAATATTATCTTTCAAAATTGAATAAAATTCTGGATTTTCTGTTCCTGGATTAAAAATAACACGATTAGGTTTTAATGAAACAATATATTCATAAAATCACTTTGTCTTTTTGGATTAAGATACAATGTAACCGTATCTATATCATCATAAAATATTAATACTGTATCTATTTTTACGCCTGAAATTTTCCCTTCATTTAAACCATAAGCAAATACGTGTTCTCCTTGACTTATAAGTCCTTGTATTGCCATATTTGAATATCTATAAGTTTTTAATGATGCACCAAAAACAAGTGTTCTATTTTTCATTATGTTAAAAAGATGTTAAGATTCACAAAATAAGTAACAGAATATAATAATAATCGTCTGTTAAGTATAAGTAAAATCAGTTAGAAAACAAATTAATCAATCAATCAAAAAATCAATGAAAAGACTAATCACCTTTTGTGTGTTATCGCTATGTTTAATTTTTAACACACACGCAACCGAAAACGAAACACTTGTAGATGGTTCAATCTCTGGAAAAATTATAGATGCTACATTAAATGAGCCCTTACCTTATGTAAATGTAATTATAAAAAACTCCAATGGAGAAATAATAACTGGCGGAATTACATTAGAAGATGGTACATTTAAAATCACTAAAATTCCAAAAGGAAACATTACCGTAACTATACAATATATTGGTTACAAATCTATTATTAAAAACATTACTATTGGTAAAGGTAAACGTAAAGTAGATTTTGGTGATCTAATGCTTGAAGAAGAGGCTGCAAGTCTTGACGAAGTTACTATTATTGCCGAGGTTTCTACAATTCAACAAAAAGTAGATCGCAAAGTAATTACAATTGGTAAAGATTTAGCTGCTAGTGGCACTGCATCAGATATTATGGTAGGTGTACCATCCGTTAGTGTCGATGCACAAACTGGAGATATTAGTATGCGTGGTAACTCTAATGTTCGTGTTATGGTAGATGGCAAACTATCCAATATACCTACAGCACAATTATTAAAGCAAATACCTTCAACATCAATAAAATCTATTGAATTAATTACTAATCCTTCAGCAAAATATGATCCAGAAGGTATGAGTGGTATAATTAACATAGTATTACATAAAAACACTATGATTGGATTTAATGGTAGCACTAGCGTGGGGCTACGTTATGAAAAAGAACCAAAATTTAATAGTTCTATCGATATGAATTACCGTAATGGCAAATTCAATATGTATGGAAGCTATAGTAATAATATCTCTAAAAACGCTCAATATGGCTTTATAGATAGAATAGAACAAAACACACTTCAAACTATAGATCTTTTAGATGATAGAAAGTCACATGTATTTAAAGTTGGACTCGATTATTATTTAAACGATAAGAATACTATCTCAGTTTTTACAAATCAAAATCTATATAGTGGTGGAACAAATGCCAAAATTGATATACTATTTAATGACCCTTCTTTTGATCAAAATCAACTCATAGCAGATGATGGGGAAAACACTTCTAGGCAATACAATTTTGATTATAAATTAGATTTTAATAAAGAAGGTCAAAATATAGAACTTGAGGTAGATTATAATACTTATAATAGTGATTCAAAAACAGGCAATACTTTCTCAGGATTTATTTTAAGACCTAACTATTTTGAATTAAATGATACAGAACGAGATAGAACAACTATAAATTTAGATTACGTTGATCCTTTATCCGAAACTACTAAATTAGAATTAGGACTACAAACAAGATTATTTAATAATACTATTAATTATGAATCGGATGGACGTTCGCAAAATATATTAGGCGAATATATTCCAACTACAACCTATTTTGATTATAGTAGAGATATTTATTCAGCCTACGCCACTTATAGTAAGAAGTTCGAAAAATGGAATTATCAAATAGGTTTACGTGCCGAAAATGTTCAAGTTGAAGCTTTAGCAATAGAAACAGATTTAAATACTAATGCAGAAACTATTATCCCATTTGATAATGATTATTTTGAAGTGTATCCATCAGCATTCTTTACTTATACACCTTCTGAAAAAAATTCGTATCAGTTAAGCTATAGCAGGCGAGTTGACAGACCTGGAGTAGGGCAAGTAAATCCATTGCCAGAATTTAGCACACCTTTAATTTCTAAATTTGGTAATCCAAAATTATTACCTCAATTCACTAATTCATTTGAAACAAATTATACTCGAAAATTAGAGAAAGGTAGTATTACTGCGGGATTATTTTACAGAGCAATAAAAGAGGAAATCTCAACTGTTGTATTAGTTGATAGAGCAGATTTAAACAGATTAATATTAACAGACGATAATTTTGAAGATACTTCGGCTTTTGGCTTTGAGTTTTCTACTAACTATCGTCCAACAAAATGGTGGAGTATAAACGGAAGTTTTGATTTTTATTCTCAAACTCAAAAAAGTATTAGCGAAAGGCTGACTGTTTCCCCAGAAATTGCTACTGAAAATGATATCGTAATTGAAACTGTTGAAGTTGATAATGTAGCGTATAACTTTAGAATGTTTAACAATTTTAAAGTAAGTAAGAGTTTATCATTTACTGCATTTGGATTTTATAGAGGAAAAAATAAAAGTATTCAGTTTGAAGTAGATCCAATGTATTTTGTAAATCTAGGAATGCGTTATAGCTTTCTTGATAGCAAAGCTACATTTAGCTTAAGCTACAATGATGTCTTTAACACCATGAAATTTGGTGGAGATGTAGAAAGACCTTTCAAACAAGATATTGAATTTAACTGGGAAAGCAACACTATTGCAGCTAGTTTAACCTATCGTTTTGGAGGCGGAAAATATAGAGCAAAATCTCGTAAGCGTAGAGATAATGATGAAAAATCTGGAGGAGGGCTTTTCTAAAAAATATATAAATAATATTAATAACCTACATAATAGTTGATGGTTAGTGTTAATGTTTGGTTATTGATAAGAAAACCCAAAGTGAACTACTTTGGGTTTTCAATTTAAAAAATATTTCCTCAATGCTTTATATTGAGGTTACTTCTAAAACTGTCATTCTCGCAAAATCGAAGATTCACGAATACAATAATTAATATAGCGAATAAATGAGTAAAGCAGGAATCTCTAAACTGTTAAAATTGGTTAAAGTTTATTAAGCCTTGCAATAAAATTAAGTTTTCTACGTCTTATGTATAGAGCATTTTTAGTAAGTGTTAATGTTGGTTAATAGCGAAAAAACCGAAACAATCTTTGTTTCGGTTTTTTTATAACATTTATATCATTCCCTAAAAGGCAGGAATTTACCACTTCATAATAACACTTCCCCAAGTAAAACCACTACCAAAAGCAGCTAATACAACTGTATCACCATCTTTTATTTTATCTTGTTCCCAAGCTTCAGTAAGTGCAATAATAATTGAGGCTGCAGTAGTATTACCATATTTCATTATATTATTAAATATTTGGTCATCTCTTAAACTAAATTTTCGTTGTACAAATTGAGATATACGCAAATTAGCTTGATGTGGAATAAATAAATCGATATCATCCTTTGTTAAATTATTTTTCAATAAACCTTCCATAATTACTTCGCTAAAACGAACCACAGCATGTTTAAACACAAAAGTACCATCCATATAAGGAAAATAAGAAATATCTTCTCCATTTGAAGCCAATATTTCAGGAACCCAATGTGCAATGCTAGGAGATTTAACTACTAGTTTTTCTGCATATTTTCCTTCACTATGCAAATGTGTAGATAAAATCCCTTTACTATTATTTTCTTCTCTCGATAAAACTGCTGCTCCTGCACCATCGCCAAAAATTACTGTAACGCCTCTTCCCCTAGTTGTTTTGTCCAAACCATTAGAATGATATTCTGCACCAACTACTAAAACGTTTTTATACATCCCAGTTTTAACAAATTGGTCTGCCACCGAAAGTGCATAAACAAAACCAGAACATTGGTTACGAATATCTATAGCACCAATAGTGCCCATTTCGAGCAAATCTTGAATTTGCACACCACATCCTGGAAAATAATAATCTGGTGTCATTGTTGCAAATACAATAAAATCGATATCATCTTTTGTTAAACCAGCACGTTCAATTGCAATTTTTGCAGCTTTTGCACCCATTAAAGCAGAAGTATCTTCACCATCTTCTTTAATCCATCTACGTTCTTTTATACCGGTTCGCTCTTGAATCCACTCATCATTTGTATCCATCATTTTGGATAAATCATCATTAGTAACTACGTTATCTGGAAGATATTTGCCTAAACCGGTTATTTTAGAATTATACATAAATCTGTTCGTTTTAAAATATAAATTTACAAATAATACTTAAAACAAAATGCCAGTTTGTCACATTTAACGAATTGGCATTTTTGTTGTCATTAACCAAAATGAAAAAATTTAATAAACTTAAATAAATATATTATGGCAAAAGGAAATATTAATGTTGCAGTAGAAAACATTTTCCCTTTAATTAAAAAATTCTTGTATAGCGATCACGAAATCTTTTTACGAGAACTTATAAGTAATGCGACTGATGCTACAATGAAGCTAAAGCATCTCACTAATATTGGTGAAGCTAAAGTAGAATATGGTAATCCACAAATTGAAGTTAAAATTGATAAGAAAGGCAAAAAACTCCACATCATTGATCAAGGTATAGGAATGACTGCGGAGGAAGTTGAAAAATATATTAACGAAATTGCTTTTTCTGGTGCTGAAGAATTTTTAGACAAATACAAAGATAAAACTAACGATTCTGGTATTATCGGCCATTTTGGTCTAGGTTTCTATTCTGCTTTTATGGTGGCAGATAAAGTAGAGATTAAAACAAAATCGTTTAAAGATGGAGAAGCTGCACATTGGACTTGTGATGGCTCTCCAGAATACTCTTTAGTTAAAGGAAAGAAAAAAGATAGAGGAACCGAAATTATTCTTCATATCGCTGATGATTCTACCGAGTTTCTTGAAGAATCTCGTATAAACGAATTGCTTCAGAAGTATAATAAGTTTATGCCTATTCCAATTAAATTTGGAACTAAAGAAGTAAACGATCCAAGTCACGAACCAAAAACTACAAAGGATAAAGATGGAAAAGAGACTACAGAGCCTCACAAACAAATTACTGTAGATAACATTATTAATAATCCAAATCCTGCTTGGACAAAACAACCAGCCGATTTAAAAGACGAGGATTATAAAGGCTTTTACAGAGAATTGTATCCAATGCAATTTGAAGAGCCATTATTTAACATTCATCTTAATGTAGATTATCCGTTTAACCTAACAGGAATTTTGTATTTCCCAAAGATGACAAACGATTTAAATATACAAAAGGATAAAATTCAGCTGTATCAAAATCAGGTATTTGTAACCGATAATGTAGAAGGTATCGTGCCAGAATTTTTAACTATGCTTCGTGGTGTTATCGATTCTCCTGACATTCCTTTAAACGTGTCTCGTTCTTACTTGCAAGCTGATGGTGCTGTAAAGAAAATCTCTTCATACATTACTCGTAAAGTAGCCGATAAATTAAAATCATTATTTAATGAAAATCGTGAAGATTTTGAAGCTAAATGGAACGACATTAAAATCGTTATTGAATACGGAATGCTTTCAGAAGAAAAATTCTTTGAAAAAGCAGATGCTTTTGCATTGTATCCAACTGTAGATGGTAAATATTATACCTATGAAGAATTATACAATAAAATTAAAGCAAAGCAAACTGACAAAGATGATAAACTAGTGATTTTATATGCTTCCGATGAAGATTCACAGCATTCTTATATTGAAGCAGCCAAATCAAAAGGCTATGAAGTTTTGTTATTAGATTCTCCAATAATATCTCATTTAATCCAAAAATTAGAAACCACAAAAGAGAACATCTCTTTTGCGCGTGTTGATGGCGATCATATTGATAATTTAATTAAAAAAGACGATACTAAAATTTCTAAATTATCTGATGACGAAAAGAAAACATTAGACGAATTATTAAAAGAGGTTATTCCTTCTGAAAAATTCACAGTTCAATTAGAACCAATGGACAGTAATGCTTCACCTTTTATAATTACACAACCAGAATTTATGCGTCGTATGAAAGAGATGCAACAAACTGGTGGAGGTGGTATGTTTGGCATGGGCAATATGCCAGAAATGTACAACTTGGTGGTAAACACTAATCACGAATTGGTTGGTGAAATTCTAGGTACTAAAACCAAAAAGAAACAAGAACGTTTAATAAACCAAAGTTTAGATTTAGCTCGACTATCACAAGGCTTATTAAAAGGTGAAGAACTCACTAACTTTATTAAACGTAGTTATAATATGATTAAATAGATTATCAAAACACTTCGATTTTTAGATAATTAGATTTTTAGACAAAACCACTTTGTAAAAGCAAAGTGGTTTTTTAATTGACTTTATGAGAAAAACCACTAACTTCGTTTAACTATGGCTAAACACAATTAAAACAATCTTTAGCCTAACATTGTAGAACAATGCAAATAATCTCTACTAACATTGCAAAACCCAAAACCATTTTATGGAGAGGGCAACATGTTAAAACTGGTATTTATAAAACACCAACTACTAAACCAATTTATTTAGGAACAGAAGACGTACTTGGTGATGAAGTTACCGATAGAAAACATCATGGAGGCGAATACAAAGCATGTTATTTATTTTCGGCAGACCAATATCAATACTGGAAAAACCTGTATCCAAATTTGGATTGGGATTGGGGAATGTTAGGTGAAAATCTTACCGTTTCTGGATTAGATGAAACTAAAATTAATATAGGTGATATTTATAAAGCAGGTAACGCTTTAGTACAAATCACGCAACCCAGAGAACCCTGTTATAAATTTGGTGTAAAATTTGGAACACAAGAGGTTTTAAAACAATTCATACAACATGGTTTTCCTGGAACTTATGTTAAGGTTCTTGAAGAAGGTCTTGTTAATAATAATGACTCTATAACTCTAGTTGAATCGGCAAAAAATAGTTTAACAATAGCTCAATTTTTTAATTTACTTTTCGCTAAAGATAAAAACCAAGACCTTTTAGAGTTAGCAATAAACAATGAGGCCTTACCTAAAAAGAAAAGAGAAAAATTAAAGAGATTTTTAATATAAATATTTTAGGTTAGTTTATATTCATAGAAACCTTTTGAAACTTATCTATTAAGGTCTCTAAAATAATTATTTTAAAGTCTGTATCTTTCGAGTAAAATATAATGTAATGCAGAACGACTACACAAATCCAGCATTTAAAAAGTTACTCCAAAAACTACAAGAAGAAAGTTGGCAATTAGAATTGCTTATTTCTGGTTTTGCCATTTTTGGTTTATTTACTGCGATTCCAACTATTACTGAAAGCCTAAAAGAAGCCGAAAATAGTCAACAAATTTACAAGTTTGTCATTTCTTTAATAGCAGCAATATCGTGTTATATATTAATTTTTAACTTATTACTTCATGTGTTATTACGTGGATTATGGATAGGTGCTTTAGGCTTACGCTATGTGTCTGGAGATATAGACTATGACAGTTTAAAATACAGTCCAAAATTCACTAAATACTTAAAAAAACGTGTTGGCTCTTTCGACAAATATATTGGCACTTTAGAAAATTATTGTAGTGTAATTTTTGCAGTTTCCTTTTTACTCATATTCTATGTATTGGCAGTTACTTTTACTGTAATTGCTATCGCTTTAATTGTAAGTCAATTATTAGATAATGATAACTTGCCAAATTGGTTATCTAAAGGTGTAGGTATATCGCTTATTTTGTTTATTGTTTTTGGAATGTTTTTCACTTTAATAGACTTTATTACACTTGGTTTTTTGAAAAAGAAAAAATGGATATCTAAAATATATTTCCCAGTGTATTGGGTCTTTAGTTTTATAACACTTTCATTTCTTTATAGACCATTAGTATATAATTTTTTAGACAATAAGTTTGGCAAACGACTTAGTTTTGCTTTAGTTCCACTTTATATTTTAATAACCATAGCCACTTCACTTAAATACAATACTTCTAATTACTTTAGCAACGAAATTACTTCAAATGATTATATAGCCAACAATAATAACTATGAAGATTTATTAAATGATGAAAATGGATTTATTGATAATGTTGCAATCCAATCTAAAGTCATTTCGGATAATTATATCAAAGTTTTTGTTTTGTTTTCAGAAAACATTGAAGACTACATATTTAGCTTCAATCCAAAATTAAAACCAGAAGAAGACATTCGTGGTTTGAGTACAGATATTACTTTTGGTAACAACTCTCAATCTAGCAGAAAAAGAGATAGCTTAAGACGTGCTTACTTAAAAACATTTAATGACATATATTCTGTAAAAATAGATACCATTAAGCATGACACCGAATTCATTTTAGCTAATAGTAAAAATAATAAATTAGGTTTTGAAACTTATATTAGTACTAAAACTTTAACTGTAGGGAAACATCTATTAAAATTTAATCGTTTAAAAATAAGAAAAGGAGATACAACAAATTGGAATGTCTCTAAGATTCCTTTTTGGTATTATAAAGATTAATGAACAGACTCGATTCTTTTATCAAAATAATTTTTAAGTAACGGAATTTGTATAAAAAACACAACAGCAAAAAAAGTAATAGCATACATTAATGTTCTAGAAAATGTTACACTACCTATCATTTCTGTAAATCGATTATTAGTAATTACACTATAGTTTATATCATCAAACCATCCAGTAGTTTGTAAATTATTTCCTAACATTAAATAAGTTAGTCCACCAAGTATTAGAGCGCCAATAATAAACCAAGCTCTTTTAGAAATTAACGGCTCATAAACCGTAATCTCATTTTGAGAAACGGCTTCAATTTGAGACATTATATTAGATGTAAAATCTAACGATGGTGATTCTAATGAAGATTCTTTAACTACTTTATCTACAAAATCATCTATATGTTTATTAATATCTTCAACCATAACTTTCTATTATTTCAGGTTCTATTCTTTGTTTTAAAATCGTCGCTAACCTCTTTCTACTTCTAAAAAGTTTAACTTTCACATTATTAACAGTAATATCAATAATTTTAGAAATTTCTTCTAAAGATAGTTCTTCAAAATAATATAGCGTCATCAAATAACTATCTTCACTTGGTAGCAATTGTAAACAATGTTGAATTGCCAATTTTCGCTCCTCCATTTCCATATTATCCAAAGCATTATCTAAAGTTTTAATTTGATGCTCAGTAAACTCATCAATTGCAACTGTTCGTTGAGCTCTCTTATTTTTTTTAATTCTATCCAGACAGGTATTATATCCTACTCTATAAATCCAAGTCGAAAACTTTGAGTCACCTTTAAATTTATTTAATGATTTAAACACTTTCAAAAATGTATCTTGTGATACTTCCTCAGCCTCTTCCCTATTCTTAACCATACGCAAAGCTAAGG
>Ga0209013_10005212_pt1 | contig 11237 bp, 11 predicted proteins | sample Cruoilmetagenom2_FD_187291 | JGI IMG/M metagenome (GOLD analysis project Ga0209013, IMG submission 187291) | Oil polluted marine microbial communities from Coal Oil Point, Santa Barbara, California, USA - Sample 2 (SPAdes) (version 2) | ecosystem: Environmental > Aquatic > Marine > Oil seeps ...
CGGCCTGATAGCTGAAGCTGGCGTAGTACCGCCGCACATGGTTGGGCGGCCGACCGACCGGGCGCCGCGTACTACGAGGAGGTCATCGGTGCCTGGGAGGGCAATGCAGCGGCTTTCGAAGTGATGAAGACCATGGTCGATGCCACGCCGACCAACGCGACACGACTATCGCTCGCGGCACGCGTGAGCGACCACCTCGGCGACCTCGACGCCGCCCGGAAGTACCGCCGCCTGATGCGCCTGGGTCCGCACTACGGGCCCATGACCGTGAGCGCCGGCTACGGGGCGCGCGATCCCCTGGCCGACGCGCCCATGGGCACCAGCACGCACTACTACGGCACGTACACGTACCGACGCGCGCTGCCGGTCGATCTGCTGCCGCCCGACCTGCCGGGCATGGTCATCTCCAGCAACATGGTCGACGAGGAACCGACCCGGAGCACACCGTAGGGGACCGCACCCTGCTAGACCGTCCGTACCATTGCCGGAACGCACCACTTCTCACTAGGGTGGACCGGTCATGATCCGGCGCCATGCTTCGACTCTGCGTGCCCTACTCATGCTCACCGACGGCCTGCTCGCAGCGGTCGTCCTGGTGGGCCTCTCGGTGGTGCGTTTCGGCGAGGACTGGGCGGTGTGGTGGCGGGAGATCATCCCGGACCCCGCCGGCCTGCTGCTGGTGTACGCAGTGGGCTGGGTCGTGGCGCTGGCGCTCAACGGCCTCTATCGACCGCGGGCACGCTGGTCCATCCGCTCTGAAGCGTGGGATCTGGTGCGAGCGACCGTGCTCATGGCCGTTGCCACCTTCGCCGTGCTCTTCTGGTTCAAGCTCCCGGATGTCAGCCGCCTCTTCCTGATCATCCTCTTCCCGACGCAGTACGTCGTCGCCCTCGTCACGAGGGCCATCCTGCGTCTGGCCTTCCGGGAGCTCCGAGCCAGGGGCAAGAACGCCCGCTACGTCCTCGTGGTCGGCGCCGGTCCACGCGGCCAGGCCTTCGCGGCCACCATGGAGAGCCATCGCGAGCTGGGCCTGAAGGTCATCGGCCTGCTCGACGACGAGCCCGACTATGCCGAGGGCGCCGGGTGGCCCTGGCTGGGACGTCTGTCCGACCTGGAGCAGGTGCTCAAGGACAACGTCATCGATGAGGTTTCCATCTGCCTCCCGTTCAGCCAGTGGGGCTACCTCGACGGCATCGCCTACGTGGCCGAGGAGGCGGGCAAGATCGTTCGCGTGCCCATGGACGTGCTGGAGCATCCCTTCGCGGCGGGCAAGGTCGAGGACCTCGACGGCACGCCGGTCTACTCACTCGTGTCCGGCCCGGACCGGGCGCTGGCGCTCGCAGTCAAGCGGTTCCTCGACGTCTTCGTGGCTGTGGCCGGCCTGCTCGTGCTGGCGCCACTCTTCGCGCTGGTGGGCTGGGCCGTGCGCCGTGATGGTGGTTCGGCGCTCTTCCACCAGACGCGCATCGGTCTGCACGGCCGACGATTCGAGATCCTCAAGTTCCGCTCCATGGGGGTCGACGCCGAGGCGCGCCAGGCGGAGCTGGCCGCTGACAACGAGCTATCCGGGCCGGTATTCAAGATCTCCGATGATCCGCGCATCACGCCGCTTGGTCGACGACTGCGACGCTGGTCTATCGACGAGCTACCACAGCTCTGGAACGTCCTTCGTGGCGACATGAGCCTGGTGGGACCGCGCCCGCCGCTGGAGTCCGAGGTGAGCGACTATGACCTGTGGCACCGGCGACGATTGTCCATGAAGCCCGGCATCACGGGCCTATGGCAGGTCCGCGCGCGCCACGAAACGGTCTTCGATCGCTGGGTCGAGGATGATCTCGAGTACATCGACCGCTGGTCCCTGTGGCTGGACCTGCAGATCCTCGTCCGCACCATCCCCGCAGCCCTGGAGGGACGTTGAGCACCAAGAAGGCACTCATCAGTGGCATCACGGGCCAGGACGGCTCGTACCTTGCGGAGCTGCTGCTCTCAAAGGGCTACGAGGTCCACGGATTGATGCGTCGGTCCAGCTCGTTCTCAACGGGGCGCATCGAGCATCTCTACCAGGACCCGCACGAGGACCGGCCGCGGCTGTTCCTGCACTACGCCGACCTGACCGACTCCTCGTCGCTGATGAGTCACCTGCACACGGTCAAGCCTGACGAGGTCTACAACCTCGGCGCGCAGAGTCACGTCAAGGTCAGCTTCGAGGTGCCCGAGTTCACGGCCGAGTCGGTGGGCATGGGCGCGCTGCGCTTCCTCGAGGCCATCAAGACGGCCGAGTGGCCCATCCGCTACTACCAGGCCGGCAGCTCGGAGATGTACGGCGCCGTGCTGGAGAGCCCGCAGTCGGAGACCACACCGTTCAACCCGCGGAGTCCATACGCCATCGCCAAGGTCTTCGCGCATCACATGACGACTGACTACCGCGACGCCTACGGCATCCACGCCAGTAACGGCATCCTCTTCAACCACGAGTCGCCACGGCGAGGTGCCACGTTCCTGACGCGCAAGGTCACGCGAGGGGTCGCAGCCATCGTGGCCGGGACGGCTGACAAGCTGTACCTGGGCAACCTCGATGCCCAACGTGACTGGGGCTATGCGCCCGAGTACGTCGAAGCTATGTGGCGGATGCTCCAGCAGGACGAACCGGGCGACTACGTCGTTGCGACCGGCGAGATGCATTCGGTGCGCGAGTTCGTCGAGGTCGCCTTCGATCTGGTCGGGCTGGACTGGAACGACTGCGTCGAGATCGACCCTCGCTACTACCGACCGACCGAGGTCGAGGAGCTCCTCGGCGATGCCTCCAGGGCCGAGCGCGAACTCGGCTGGAAGTCGACGACCACGTTCGATGACCTAGTGAGACTCATGCTGGAGGCTGACCTCCGCGAGGCCGGTCTTGGCGACGTGGCCGACCGGGTAGGCGCTTGATGGACGGCATGCGAACGTTTCTCAGGCTGTTCCGCAGGTACATTCGCGAGTCCAAGTCTGGGAGGCGTCGGTCGGAGGGGCCACCTTCGGTGACAGACCTGACACGCTATCTCATCCCTTGGATGCTCAGTCAATCGGAGGACAGGGATCCGTTGGCTGATTGTGTGCCGTGGGTCACGTACGCCGCGGCCGCTGAGATTGGCAGATCTGTTGACTCGTCTAGCCGGGTGTTTGAGTACGGGACCGGGGGCTCGACGGCTTACTTTGCCCGGCGCGTCGCTCGTGTCATAGGAGTAGAGCACGACCCAGACTGGGCGCAGCGCGTGATTGGCCAAGTGGGGGACAGTGACAACGTGGAGGTTCTCGTTGTCTCTCCGGATCAGGCCTCATCCCAGACCGGGCAGCAGCCGTCGATCTATCGATCGCTGTTTCCCACTCTCAGGGACCGAACCTTCCAGAGATACGCATCTGCTGTCGATGACTACCCAGACGGCTCGTTCGACTTGCTGCTAATTGATGGGCGCGCTCGCCCAGGCTGCTTCGCCCATGGCCAACGGAAGGTACGAGTCGGTGGCCGAATCGTCGTGGACAACTCCGAGCGCCCAGAGTACGACGCTATCCGTGAGGCGGCGCTCGCTGGAGGCTGGAGTGGGCAGCACTTCTTTGGGCCCGGACCCTACAACGATTACTTCTGGGAGACGACGGTCTGGCACAAGACCGGCGGACTCTCCGAAACCACCATGGAGCAAGCATTCGGGGAGGAGTACACCCGTGACTAGAAGTCCCTCATCGCGGATAGCCAAGTGACATCACACGCGTTGTCGGGTCGTAGTGTCATGGTCACCGGCGGCGCAGGCTTCCTTGGCAGGGCTGTTGTCGAGCGGCTCGCGTCTGCCGACGTTGCCAACCTCTTCGCGCCACGCAGCGCCCAGTACGACTTGCGGACGGTCGAAGGGGCAAGGGAGTCGTTGGCTGACGGCAAGCCCGATGTGGTCATTCACCTCGCTGCGGTCGTTGGTGGCATTGGCGCCAATCGCGAGCACCCCGGCGAGTTCTTCCACGACAACGCGGTCATGGGCATCCATCTCATGGAGCAGTCCCGACTCGCGGGCGTGGAGAAGTTCGTCCAGATCGGAACGGTGTGCTCATACCCGAAGCTCACGGCGGTGCCGTTCCGCGAGGACGACCTCTGGAACGGCTATCCGGAGGAGACGAACGCACCGTATGGACTGGCCAAGAAAATGCTACTCGTCCAGGGGCAGGCATATCGACAGCAGTACGGCTTCAACGCCATCCACCTCATCCCCGTGAACCTGTACGGGCCGGGCGACAACTTCGACCCGGTGTCGTCGCATGTCATCCCCGCGCTCATCAAGAAGTGCGTCGACGCCCGAGAGGCCGGTGCCGACCACATCGAGGTGTGGGGCACGGGCTCAGCCTCGCGGGAGTTCCTCTACGTCGATGACGCTGCCGAAGGTATCGTCCTAGCGACCGACCGCTACGCCCACGCCGATCCGGTGAACCTCGGCGTAGGCCGCGAGACCACCATCAAGGTGCTCGTTGAGCTCATCGTCGAACTCACCGGTTTCCAGGGCGAGGTCCGCTGGGATGCCTCCAAGCCGGATGGCCAGCCGCGCCGGGCGCTGGACACGTCACGCGCCAGGGAGCGTTTCGGATTCGTCGCCAGGACCTCCTTCGAAGACGGCCTGCGCAAGACTCTCGACTGGTATGACCCCGGCAGTCGATAGGCGGTCGCGCCATTGTGTTGAGGGTCGAGGTGAGTGTGCCGAACGATCAGGGTAGTCAGCCCATGAACACTGTGCTGCTCCTCATGGAGGACTACCGGCGCACCTACACCGAAGCCGCACGGGAGTTCCGGCCTCGTGCTGCGCTGTCATACCAGGATTTGAGCGAGGCGCTGTTCGCGCGCGGAATCTTCTACGGGGACGCCTATCTCGAGGCTTTCCGCGAGCAAGGAGTCGGTGCGACTCAAGTCGTCCCCACGTGCGTCCCACTTCAGCGGTTGTGGGCCAAGGAACACCGATTGCGGTTCCCGCCAGCGGTTCTGTCCGAGAGGCCGTTCAGGTGGGCCTGGACGCGTCGCGGCAAACTGACGCCACTGCAGACCGCGCTGGAGCGTATCGTCGAGGAGCAAGTCCGTGTCACTGAGCCGGATGTGCTGTGGGCGTTCTCGGGGGTTCCGCTTCGCCATGACGCGATTCGTCGATGGCGCTCTCACGTCCGAACCTCCGTGCTGTGGTGGTCTTGTGAGCTCGTACCGGATGCTGCTTACGGCGACTTTGACCTGATCGTATCCAGTATCGGACCCTTGGTGGACCACTTCCGGCAGCAAGGGCTGCGAGCGGAACACATGCCACACGCGTTTGACCGCCGCGTGCTGGATCGCGTAAGGCCCTCCGCGCAGCGCATTCCCAGGTCTGTGTTCGTGGGTAATCTGACCAGTGATCACGCGGCGAGGATCCAGTTCCTCGACAAGCTCTCACGGCAGGTGGAGATGGACTTCTACGGAACTGGCGTGGAGCATCTGCCCGCCGACAGCCCGCTCAGGCGGACAGCTCATGGGCCGGTGTGGGGCGATGACCTCTACCGTGTCTATGGCCACTACTCCGCAGTGATTCACAAGAACATCGATGTGGCCGGGCCATCGGCGTCGGCCAAGCGTCTCTTTGAGGCCACGGGCATGGGCGCCGTGCTCATCACTGAGGACAGTCCCGACTTGGTGCGCCTGTTTGAGCCCGGGACTGAAGTGCTGACCTATCGCGGTGATAGCGAAGCAGCCAGTAAGGTCAGAGCAGTCCTGTCCGACCAGCAGTCGGCTAGTCAAATCGGTCACGCTGGCCAAGCTCGGACACTGCGAGACCATACGTATGAGGCGCGAGTCCGTCAGCTCAGAGCGCTGACCTAGATCTCGAGGGGCTGCACTGTGGCGGACCCTCCATTGCACCGGGCAAGCGCCGTATCAGGCAACTGCGACCGCTTGCTGTCGGTGTCAGGGGCTTCAAGGCGCGTTGCGGTTGCTGCGTTGACGCCGACTCACTCACGATTGCTGTCAATTCTCCACGATCCCAAGCGCCACGACGACCAATCGCGATGCGTTCCTCGGCGCAATCGCCTGATCGCGCTCCCAGACTGGGTCCCGAACCGGCTGGTGGTTGTCGCCGGACTACAGTCGTGGGGCGCCGTCGCTGCTGCGATCCGCGAAGAACACCGAGTTCAAGGCCTTCGCGAATGGTACGTAGCCGTTGTCCATGAGCCGTCGCCCGGCGCCACTCGCCTCAACGCCGATCAGGGACGTAAGTCCCAGAATCTCGACGATCACGAATCGCGGGCGATAGCAGTCCCAGTCATTGGACGTGAGGACGTCCTCATCAGCTCCTTCGGTGTCCACAGACATCACGCCGATCTGTTGCCCTGGGGGAAGGTGCTCGCTGAGCAGCCAGTCCAAGCGCTGCACCGGCACCGTTGACTCACGGACCAGTACGTAGTCCGTCGACTCAACCAGATTGTCTGCGCGCGCGCGGGACAGAGTGTTCAGGGCCGAGTCATTGAACTCGAAGTAGGGATGGTTGCCGGCCACGGTGCCGACAGCAGTCTCCAGGAAGACATCACGTGGCCTGATCTGCCGGAAGGCCTCAGCCGTCGAGTGATGAGGGTCGACCGCGATACCTCTCCAGCCGGCCAAGTAGAGCAGGTACGTGTTCGAGAACCTTCTCGGGTCGTGGGCTCCTACATCAACGTAGAACCCCGGTCCCTCACGTTCGAGCAGGCGGTTCAGCACCCGGTCTTCGCCCTCTTGCGAGAAGCTGATGGACGCGTGGCCGCCCAGAAGCCAGCGGGCGACACGAGATCGGTGCCGCACGGATGCATTGAGCAATCTGCGACGCGCCCTAGCTACCGGCTTGTGTACCGCCATCACCGTGGGCCTCCCAGTGATTGTTGACTAGAACGCTGCCGTAGCCGCTTGGCGGGGTCTTGCCGGTGCCGAAGTAGTCGCCATCGGTAACCTCCACCACTACAGCGTCGAGCACCCAATCGGCGACCTCGCCGTTCACGGTGCAGTAGACGTTCGCGCGATAGTGGCCAGGAACGAGACTCGCCCTTGGCAGGTGGCACACGACCGATCCCTTCTCAGGCAACCAGTGGAACGTGTTTCCGGTTGACGCGGTGTAGAGATTGGCCACGCCCTCACCTCGGGTCGTGAACAGCCCGATGGCGATGTCGACGTTGCGCAACGCATCGTCGCCCTCATATGACAGCTCGATATGCGAATCTGAGCCAGTCCGCAATGACGCCTCGACGCCCGTGAACCGCAGGCGTCCGCTGCCGCGACGGTCCAGCCGATCGCCGATGCTCTCGTCCGCCAGCGTCAACCCTTGTTCGGCGTAGCGGGCAACGATGTCCACCGCACTGCCGTCCGTCAATACCTTGCCTTCGCTCAGCAGCACCCCCTTGCTGCACAGGGACTCGACAGCAGCCATGTTGTGGCTGACGAACAGGATCGTCCTTCCATCGTGTGAGACGTCTTCCATCTTCGACAGGCACTTCGTCTGGAACGCTGCATCACCCACCGCGAGGACCTCGTCGACGATGAGGATCTCTGTCTCCAAGTGAGCTGCTACGGCGAACCCAAGTCGGACGGCCATGCCGCTTGAGTAGCGCTTCACCGGCGTGTCGAGGAACTGCTCGACCTCGGCAAAGTCGACGATCTCGTCAAAGCGTCGCCTCGTTTCCTCGCGTCGCATGCCAAGAACCGAGCCGCTGAGATAGATGTTCTCGCGGCCGCTGAGTTCAGGATGAAACCCGGTGCCGACCTCGAGTAGAGACGCGACACGTCCATGTAGATCCGCACGACCAACGGTTGGCTCCGTGATCCGAGACAGGAGCTTCAGCAACGTTGACTTGCCTGCGCCATTGCGGCCGACGATGCCGACGACATCGCCACGCTTCACGTCGAACGTAACATCCTTGAGTGCCCAGAACCACTCAGACCGGTTGCGGGGCCGGCCTCGTAGCCGGTCGATCGGAGTGCGCGCTGCACCCGCCAGCGATTCGGTCAGGCGACCATATGGCTTCCCCTGGTGGGCGATCCGATAGCGCTTCCCGAGTTCACGCACGGAGACAGCGATGTCGCCCATCAGACGACGTCCGCAAAGGTGCGCTCGACACGCCGGAAGTAGGCCAGACCGCTGGTCAGCACGACCCCACTCACGATTGCCGCAAGTGAGACTGCTGCCAAGGGCGCATCGGCGTTCTGACCGATCAGTGCCCAGCGGAAGCCCTCGATGATTCCCGCCATCGGGTTGAGGTGATAGAAGAACCACAGTTCCTCGGGGATGATCGCAGCGGAATAGGCGACTGGGGACGCGAATAGCCAAAGCTGGGCGATGAACGGAATCGCGTACCGAACGTCGCGATAGCGGACGTTGATCGCCGACAGCCAGATCCCAACTCCAACCGATGCGGCCAGCAATAGGATAGTGAGTGGCACTACCCAGAGGGCCGCGAGCGTTGGCGCGACGCCGAGGATGAGCATCAGGCCGATCAGCATCAGGATCGTGATGCCGAAGTCCAGCAGATAGGAGCCGCTGGCTGCGATCGGCAAGAGCAGGCGAGGGAAGTAGACCTTCGTGAGCAGCGCCGCGGAGTCCACGAGGCTGTTGGAGGATCCGATCAGGCTCGACGAGAACAGGGTCCAGGGGACGAGCCCGGCGAAGGCAAACAACGCATACGGCACGCCCTCAGGGGCGATACCGCCAAGCCGACTGAAGACGAGCGTGAATACGACCATCAGGGCGAGGGGTTGGATGATGGCCCAGAGAGCGCCGAATGCCGTCTGCTTGTAGCGGACCCTGACGTCGCGCCAGACGAAGAAGTACAGCAGTTCACGGAACGCCCAGATCTCCCCGAGCCGCAGCGAGGCCCAGCCCGAACTCGGACGGATTTTCGTGGTCTGTACGGGGACACCCGAGTGGGCTGGCCCCTCGACGGTACTCATTCGAACTCGATAGTGGGTGTTGGGGCCCCCTGTTGCATTAGGGCAACGGTACCCCTCTACCCCCCACCCGAACGTTAGCCATCAAACCGCACACAAAGGCCCTTATCCTCCCATTGTGTCGACCAAAGCCCGGCCGGCGTGCGTCTCGCTCAGTGCTCTTGGGCCAAGTGCTTGATGGTGAACGACGACTCTCGCTCGGCCTATCCACGCATCTCCGTCATCGTTGCGGCATTCAACGCCTCGTCGACGATCGAGGCATGTCTTGATAGCGTTCTCGGGCAGGACCACTCTGCGATCGAACTTATCGTGGTTGATGGTGGCTCCACCGACGGCACGGTCGATGTCGTCGGGCGGCTTGCCGAACGTTTGGAGTGGTGGGTGTCTGAGCCCGATAGTGGCCTCTACAACGCTTGGAACAAGGCACTGCCTCATGTGGGCGGTGAGTGGGTCTGCTTCCTGGGCGCGGACGACCAGCTTGCAGGCCCCGATGTGATGAGCCGGATGGCGCCTCACCTCGCGAATGCTCAGGATCGGTACCGGGTCGCTTACGGATCCGTGGATGTCGTTGATCCAGGCGGGTCGATCCTTCGACACTTCGGTTCGCCTTGGGCGGAGGCTGGGCCGCGGTTCCGCGACGAGATGAGCGTGCCGCACCCCGCGACGTTCCAGCACAAGTCCCTATTCGATGAACACGGGTTGTTTGATGAGAGCTATCGGATCGGGGCGGACTACGAGTTCCTGCTCCGTGAATTGCTGGACCACGACGCTCTCTTCGTGCCGGATGTGACCGTCGTGCGCATGGGGGCCGGCGGACTCTCCGACGACCCCAAGATGATGGCCCGTCTTGTACGCGAGACACATCGGGCTCGCTTCCAGCATGGGCTCGTTGAGACACCGGACTGGCGCTCGTTCGAGGTTCTCAGGGCGGTGACCCACGCTCGTCTGACACAGTGGTTCGGTCGAGACATCGCCGACCGGGTGGGCGATGCGTATCGCGCTGTCACCCGAACTGAGAAGGAATTTTGATGGGTCCGGCGCCCGACGTCACGGTGGTGGTGTCCTGTTACGACCAGCGGGAGTTCATCGGGGAGGCGCTGCAGAGTGCGCTCGATCAGTCACAGCCGGCCAGCGTGATCATGGTCGATGATGGCTCTGCGGATGAGAGCGTCAGGGTCGCTGAGGGGCTTGGCGTCGAGTGCCACGCGTTGCCGCACCGGGGTGCGCTCGCCACGTTCCGCGCCGGGGTCGACCTCGTGGGGACGCCCTACTACTGCCTGCTCAACGGTGACGATATCCTTGATCCGCGATACGTGGAGCTGACACGCCCTCACATGGACGATGACCGAGTCGGCTTCGTGTACACGGGCTTCGAGTGGTTCGGGGCTGCGGAGCGTGTCGTCGAAGCCCCTCCGTTCGATGCTCGCGCTTTGGCCTTCGGTAACTACGCGCATGCAGCGAGCCTGGTCCGGACCGAAGCGTATCGATCGGTCGGTGGGTTCGACGAACGGTTCTCGGATCACCACGAAGACTGGGCGCTCTGGGTCTCGATGACTCGGGCGGGCTGGGTCGGTGCTCCGGTGAGTGAGATGCTCCTGCGCTATCGGCAGCATGAGAACGGAAGCCGGAACCGCGGGGAGGCCGAGAAGATCGAGGAGGCCCGCTGGCGACTGTTCAAGCGATACCCAGGTGCATATGGAGTCACGGGGTTCGCTCGGCTGGCCGCATCGCGGGTGAAGCTCGTGGTCACCGGCACGTGATTGACACGTCGGTCTCGGCGGTCTACGTGTCGTGGCGCGACACGGAGGTGATCCTGCGCTCGCTGGCACGGCTGGCGGAGGTCGCGGGTGATGACGAAGCGCTCGAGGTCATCGTGGTCATCAACGAGGCTGGCACCGACACCGCGGATGCGATCGAGGCCGCGTGGCGGGGGGCGACGGTCATCAGCAACGCTGACAACCGCGGTTTCGGGCCGGCCTGTAACCAGGGGGCAGAGGCCGCGAGCGGGGACATCCTGTTGTTCCTGAACCCCGACACGCTGGCCGAGGCCGGCGCCGTCGACGAAGTCCGCCGTGCCTTCGATGAGCACCCCGGGGCCGTCGCGGTGGCGCCACGGCTCATCGATGACGGGCCCGATGGTGGTGAGGACCAGCGGCTCTTCCAGTTGCGCAGGCTCCCGACGCTGGGCGCCGACATGCGCGAGCTGCTGCTCTTCGACCGCGTCGTGCCGGGCAATCGCCTCCGGCGCTACAGCCGCTATCTCGAGGAGAATCGCGACCAGCCGTTCGAGGTCGAG
>Ga0209013_10005213_pt1 | contig 11236 bp, 9 predicted proteins | sample Cruoilmetagenom2_FD_187291 | JGI IMG/M metagenome (GOLD analysis project Ga0209013, IMG submission 187291) | Oil polluted marine microbial communities from Coal Oil Point, Santa Barbara, California, USA - Sample 2 (SPAdes) (version 2) | ecosystem: Environmental > Aquatic > Marine > Oil seeps ...
CATTGGTCTGTATCCTGATGGGATGGTGGAGCATGATAAAGCCGTTGGTCGTGTTTTGGCTAAGCTTGAAGAATTAAAAATAATCGACAATACAGTTATCATGTACTCTACCGATAATGGTGCGGAAAAGTTCACCTGGCCTGATGGAGGTACTACTCCATTTGCCGGTGAAAAAGGGACTACCTGGGAAGGTGGTTTTAGAGTTCCTGCCGTTATTCGCTGGCCAGGGGTTATTAAACCAGGGACAATTTCCAATGACATCCATTCTCATGAAGACATGATGCCCACCATATTGGCTGCAGCAGGTGTTCCTGATATAAAAGAGAAATTACTTAAAGGGCATTCCGCAGCTGGAAAAACCTTTAAGGTTCACCTGGACGGATATAATCTGATGCCCTTCTGGAAAGGCGATGTCAAGGAAAATCCAAGAAAGGAAATATTCTATTTTGATGCAGGGGGTAATCTAAATGCTCTTCGTTATAATAATTGGAAAATTCACTTTACAATTATGGAAGGTGCTATAAACGAAGCTTACCGTAAGACACCGTCATGGCCTATTGTTATTAACTTGAGAGCCGATCCTTTTGAAGTTTCATATAAATCGGCAAGTTATTTAAAATGGTATGCCGACAATATGTGGCTCTTTGTGCCTGCACAGTCTTATGTAGGCGATTTCCTGGGATCATTCAAAGAATTTCCTCAGGTAAGGGGTGGTTCATTAGGAATTGATAAAGTGTTGCAAAGTTTACAAAGCAAGCCTCAGAATTAAGGCTAATTAGAGAGCCTGAAAAACATGTTTATTGCCGGTGTTTAATCATAGAATACTCGGAGTGGACAACTTAAATTTAAAACCCTGTATATTGAGTCTTACTTGAGTACAGGGTTTTTAATTCTTAGATTATTACAAAATCATATGTGTGATAGGTTATTATATATAAAAATCAAATTATTATGAAAACACTTCGGACTTTTGTTATCCTTATGCTGATCTCAGGGTTTTTTATAAACTGCAAGCAGGCTGCGCCATCAGAAGCGACCGCTGAAACTGAGGTAAAAGAAGACCCTTTGCCCTCATGGAATGAGGGAGCCACGAAAAATGCGATCATGGCATTTGTAAAGAAGGTAACAGATCCCTCCAGTGCAGATTTTGTAGAGATCGAAGACCGTATTGCTACTTTTGACAATGACGGGAACCTATGGTCTGAACAACCTATCTATTTTCAATTAATCTTTGCTTTCGATCGAGTGAAGGCAACAGCAGATCAACATCCGGAGTGGAGCTCAAAACAACCGTTTAAAGGGGTATTGGAAGATGATATGGATGAAGTTCTTAAAACGGGGATGCATGGGTTAATGGAGTTGCTCATGGCCAGTCATTCAGGAATGACAGCAGAAGAATTTGACGCTATCGTAAACGAATGGCTGTCAACTGCCAAACATCCCAGGTTTAATCTACCCTATAATAAATTGATCTATCAGCCTATGTTGGAACTTTTGGACTATCTAAGGGCTAACGACTTTCAGACATTTATTGTTTCTGGAGGCGGGATAGAGTTTATGCGGACATGGGCCCCGGATGCTTATAAGATTCCTTCCAATCAGATCGTGGGAAGTAGTATAAAAACAAAATTTGAGTACAATGACGGAAAAGCAGTGATCAGGCGGTTACCCGAAATTGATTTTGTGGATGATAACGTGGGGAAACCTGTTGGCATCCACAAGCATATTGGAAAAAAACCCATTTTCGCTTCCGGGAATTCGGATGGGGATCTCCAAATGATGCAGTATGCCGACTCCAATGAATATCCAAGCTTTATGCTCTATTTACATCACACAGATAGTGACAGGGAATGGGCCTACGACCGCGATTCTCATGTAGGAAAATTGGATAAAGGCCTGGATGAAGCAGCAGAAAAAGGCTGGACGGTAATCGACATGAAAAATGACTGGAAGGTTATTTACCCTTTTGATTTACAATAACCAATAAACACATTTACCATTTACATAATAAGATATAGCCTTTAACTTAACTATAGAGATATAAATAATTTAGATAACACACACTTGCACTAGCAGTCATTTTTAAATGACTCCAATTTCTTTCAGGGGCTTGATTATTCTTCTTTAAGGCCTAATTTGATTATCTTGAATCTCTCCGCATCATTCAGGAAATTAGCGAGCCTGGTTGTTATAGCGAACCCCAGGTATAATAAACATATAAGTAAAGGCAACGTTTAATACAAAAAAACTATGACTAAAAAAACATTTACCAAGAAGGAGAAAAAGCAAATAGCTAATAAAATCATTGATCAATGCAGGGTAGATCCTAAAGAGGAGTTCAAATTGTCTGACCATAAAACATACTGGGAGGAATTTGAGCAAGAATTTGGGCAAGATGATCGCACCATTAAAAAGTCGGCAAAAGCACTGTTGGAAAAGAATATTTCGGCAATGACCGAAGCACAGGATTTGTTTTATGCCAGCAGTAAATATTCACTATTGCTGGTTTTTCAGGCCATGGATGCAGCCGGGAAAGACGGAACCATCAAGCATGTTGTGTCGGGAATAAATCCTCAGGGATGTCGGGTTGACAGTTTTAAGAAACCATCTTCCAATGAACTGGCCCATAACTGGCTTTGGCGGTATACCAAAGCAATGCCTGCAAAAGGTATGATAGGCATCTTTAACAGGTCATATTATGAGGAAGTTTTGGTTTTAAAGGTACATCCGGAACTCCTTCAAAATGGAGTTCAGTCGGACGGACAAACAGCGGATTCGCTATGGGAGGCTCGTTATGACGATATCAACAACCTCGAAAAACATCTTGTTAATAGTAATACCATCATTTTAAAATTTTTCCTGAATGTATCTAAAAAGGAACAGAAGCGTCGCTTTATAGAGAGATTGGAAAACAGCGATAAAAATTGGAAATTTTCAGAATCAGATCTTTCAGAGCGTGGAAGATGGGATGATTATATGGACGCTTTTGAAGCTGCTATAAACGCTACCTCTACGGAGAATGCTCCCTGGTATGTAATACCTGCGGATAACAAATGGAGAATGCGCTCTATTATTTCACAAATAATCACGGATACCATTAATTCTTTGGATATGGAGTATCCGAAAACTACCCCGGAGCGTAAAATAAAATTAGAACAGGCGCTGGAAAATTTGCTAAATGAAAAAGATTGAGATTTAATATCTTAATTCGTAGATTTCAGCATTCCATTATTGGAATAGGAGTTTCCAAATTGTTTTGATAGTTTTAAATATTAAACCAGCATTATTTTCTTATGTGGTTACAAATAGCCATTTGTTTACAAATTATCCTGGAGATAATTGCGATTTATATTTTAATTAAAGACGGACAATCCCCGGTTCGTATCTGGACATGGATACTTATAATTTTGGTCTTCCCAATTTTGGGAGTAGTGCTATATGTTTTTTTTGGGATGAACCTTAGGAAACGAAAAATGTTCGATCTGAAAAAGGAAATAGACTATGATCAGTTTGAAAAATTCATAGATCGGTATTCTGAGGAAGCAGAACAAAAAATTTTAATGGGGGATGATGTTACAACCCGTTATATACATCTCATCAGATTGCTTACAAGAGTTAATAGCTCTTTACTCACGTTTAATAACAAGGTTAAGATACTCAATGACGGACCGGAAACTTTCGAATCAATTTTTGCTGCTTGTGAAAAGGCAGAAAAGTATATTCACCTTCAGTATTATATTTTTATTGACGGGGAATTGGCAGATCGATTTGCCACACTTTTTGCAAATAAAATAAAGCAGGGCGTTGAGGTCAGGTTAATTTATGACGCCCTGGGCAGCTGGGATTTGTCGAACAAGATGATCAGTAGATTTCGCGAAATAGGGGTAAAATTATTTCCTTTTATGCCCGTCCGATTTGGAAGGCTGGCCCGTTTAAACTATCGAAATCACAGGAAGATTTTAATTGTAGATGGGATTATTGGTTTTACAGGTGGCATTAATGTGGATGACAAATATATTAAGGGCGATGAGGATCTGGGTCATTGGACAGACACTCATTTAATGATTCATGGAATGAGCGTGAATTTCCTGCATTTTGTGTTTCTTTCAGATTGGCTTTTTGTCACCAGGGAAAATCTGATTAAACCTGAAATGTTTAATATGATGGATCCAATTGGTGAAACTCCTGTTCAAATAGTATCTAGTGGTCCGGATGCAGATTACCCAAATATCTTGCAGCAATACCTCTATATTTTATATCAGGCAAAGGAATATGTCTATATCGCGAATCCTTATTTGATCCCTGATTCCAGGCTTTCAATGGCCATTAAAACGGTTGCTCTAAGCGGGATAGATGTACGGATAATAGTTCCAAGGAATTCTGAGTCGTCTATGATTCATTGGACCGTACAGTCTTTTTTTAGCAGGTTCCTCAATGCAGGCGTAAAGATCTATTTGTTTCAGGAAGGGTTTATTCATTCAAAGGTTATAATTTCAGACGATTCCGTTTGTTCTATAGGTACTGCAAATCTGGATATTCGGAGTTTTGAACAAAATTTTGAAGTGAATGCCTTAATTTATAGTAAGGAAGAAACAATAGCTATGAAAAGGCAATTCTCGGCATTTCAAAAAAGCAGCAAGCAGCTAACGCTTGAGGAACATTCGGCCAGGCCTAAAATTGATCGGGTAAAAGAAAAATTGGCAAGATTAAGCAGTCCCTTGATGTAGATATTCATTCTTTATTCCCTTTCAACGATTATAATTGGGAGTCACTTTAACAATAGACTAATTTAAATAAAAAGGCCCGTTTATCCGGGCCTTTAAACTATTGAGGTAGCATGATAATTTATTCTACAGGAGTAAATGAAAACTTTTGGCCGCCTATAGATGCTTCCAGCATTAGTCCTCCTTTTACCCTGGTAAAGACCGCAACTCCGCCTTGGTAAGCCACGTCAACCGAGGCACCCGCAGTAATAGCAGTAGCCGAGGCCTGACCACTAAATTTAAATTTACCACCGGTAAACCTGTCATACGCGTCCTTATTTTCAAAGAATATTACTTCACTATACTGTTGTCCCCCAGCCTGAAGCCCAAATGAGCCCTGGCCCATTTTTGAAGAACCTGTTATAACATGATTTTTGTAAACAATCCCTTCACCACCGGCACCGCCAATGACTAATCCTGCTTTGGTAATTTTAGGATAAATTGCATAACCATAAGCCTGGTCTTTAAAGGTTTGCAATTTGGGTGCGTCCTTGATGATTTGGCTTAAAGCCTCTTTGGAATCTTTTTCCAATTCTGGTTTCCAACCGGCTATTTGGGCATAAGAAGAAAGGGAAAAAGCAAAACATACAAAGAGCAATAAAAAATGCGTTTTTTTAAGATGGATAGTGTTCATTTTAATTTTATTTAGTTATTAAATTATTTATGCAAACTTTCTGATATACAGTGTTTTAGTATTATTAATGGTCAAACATATAACGTAATTAGTTGGGTGCAATTAAAAGGCTGAAAAAGGTACAAAAAACATGGGAAAGTATCCTAAATTTATTGAACTAATTCAGGTTATTCAAATCAATTAGTATGCCAAAATTTTCCTTATAGATAAATTGCAGAAGAAATGATTCATATTCTACTTACTTTTAAAACCCTTTGCGACAGAATTTGCATAAGCAGTTGCTACACTTGGTGAATCATCAGGATTCTCAATTGACGCAGTTACCCATGCCACAAGCTGTTTCCCTTCTTCCAACTCCAGGTCATAGACCACTGTTTCAAGAATATAAAGTTTCGAGGTTATTGTTGACCCAGATGTATCACGCGAAACCTGATCTGCCGAATATGATCCCGGGATATAAAAATAATTATAAAAGCCACCATATGCCGTTGGATAAGTCATTCCACCGTAAAATACTGTAGTCTCATATTTTTCCGCACCCACTTCGCGGCTCTGTTCCTGATAATCCTTTAATGAAGTAACCACTACACCATTATATCCATTTTTTTCTAAAATGGATTGGATTTGTTGTTTCTGCTCTTCTGTAATTTTGGCTACAGGATTAAAATCAGGAAACTGACTATAGCTGGATACAGCATTATACCCTGCCGCTACAAATTTTTTGGTAATTGCGTTTTCATACGCCACTCTTACATCCTTCTTTGCCGACCTGCCAATAACCAGAATTTTTTTGTTCTGCATACTAGCTGCTGTTTCAGATTTATAGGATTTAATGATTTTAAAACTTGAACAACTAGTCAAAAGTAGTGTAGTAAGGACCAAAATTAGAGGTAATGTCTTTTTCATGTTTTTTATTTGAACGGCTAATTTATAGATAATTTTTGGAATCAATCTTACTTAACGAATTCGGCTGTGCCAATTTTCCCGTTTCTAAGAATAGTCATTGTAATGATGTCTCCTTTTTGAGCTTCCGAAATTAGCTTTCTGATTTGGAAAATAGAGTTGATATCTTTTATGGTTATGCCTGCCAATTCCAGAATAATATCTCCGCCAACTTTGAGTTCTGTTTCTTCAATTTTGGCTGAAATAGTACCACCCTTAAGGCCCAATGCACTAACCGACCCTTTAGATGATAAACTTGTAATCAACAAACCTGCTTCCTGTGGTACATTAAGGGCTTTTGCAAGGTCTCCGTCGAGTAATATTGATTCCATACCCCCCCAGATACCTGGCTCCTGCAGCAGTAATTTATTTGCCACATTGGAAGACATCGCAAAACCAATTCCCTCAAAACCACCGGAGTTACTGTATATTCTGCTTGCAATCCCTATTACTTCGCCCTTCATGTTAAACATTGGACCTCCTGAATTACCTGGATTTATTGAAGCATCGGTTTGTAGAAATTCGATTTTAACAAAATCATTGCTTAAATGCGCAGGAACAAACCTGCCACTAAGAATTCCACGAGAAAGAGATTGTTTAAAACCGTGAGGAGCGCCAAGAACAAAGACATCTTCGCCAACATTAACTTCATCAGAATCTCCAATGCGGGCAACTTTTTTGTCCTTCAGCCGGAAATCTCCTTTTATTTTTACCAGGGCAACATCAGCTTGGGCTACAGAACTAATTACTGTTCCTTCGTAAATGTCACCATCAAGAAATTCAATTTGAACTTCTTCTGCAGTTTGTACCACATGAGCCGCAGTCCAGATAAGGCCTTCTTCAGAAATCAATACTCCGGAACCCTGAGATTCCTCTGTGACTACCTGAATATATTCCCCGTCACTTTCTCTGGAAACGTTAATGATATTTATTACTACTACCGAGGAATTAATTTCCTTATATAACTCCGCTAGTTTTTGTGAATTTGTTGTTAGGGAAACAAGAAATATAAGTACTAAGACTATTTTTTTCATTTAAACTTTTTTGAAGATCTAATATTTGGATAGTGGTTTTAACAAATTTAAGAGTCTACTAATCACGAACTCTTTTTAAGATAGTTTACAAAAATATAATTTCCTTCGCAATTAGCACTTCATCTAAGGGTTAATACTTTGTTCCAGCAATGCAGTCGAAAGTTCTTTGGAATACCCATGAATAGCTTCGACAATGTCTGATGAATTTTTTAGTTTAAATCTTCCCATCCATTGCAAATTTTCTCCCTCTGTGACCGTTATATCATACAAACAACTTTCGATGGTATATTCCACACCTGTATCAATACGGTCCGGTTCCCAGGATGTAGCCGGATAATAACTGTAATATTGCCCAAATCTACCATATCTTGGAGGGTAATAGCCTACATTACTGCCTCCTGGGATAACCTCTGAATATTGTTCTCTGTTAATTACATTGGTAACAATTACACCTGTGAAGCCTGCATCCAGTAATTTCGAGACCAAATCTTCAACCTCTTCGTCAGACATTTCTTTGTTAAAACTTTCCATGCTAATGGCATCCACCGAGGATTCAGCTTTTACGCCATGGCTGCTTAGTTCATTAACGACATATCCTTCGGCCCTAATACGGGCAATTTTATCTTTGGTACGTGCTACTACTAATATTTTATCATAGGATTTTTTGATATTGCTTACGTTTGTAGATTCTCGTAGATAGGAATTACCACATTCTGCAAGTAGTATAGCGAAAAACGAAAATATGATTAGGTGCTTAACCATGAATACCGGAATTTTTTTAATAAGAATTTGAAAATTAAGCTTAATCACAAACTTTATCAAGGTGTTAGTTTATATTCTATCCCAATTTACTTAACACTTATGCTTCCTGAACCATTACATCATAAAGTTGTGTGGAATTCTTTCTGCCTCGCAATACAAATTCCCCTACGTTTTTAAAAGTGTAACCCTTTATATGTTTGACTCTTTCATATGCCTTTTCGGATATAAGTAATAAGCTGTCGAAATTTTTACATTGCTCCTGAATTCTGGATGCAACATTAATGGTATCTCCGTGATAAGCTATTTCACGCTTTGTATTACCTACTTCTACCACCGTTACGGGACCAATATGTAAACCCGCTTTAAATATGGGCTGTATACCGTATTTAGTTTCGAAATACGTTTTTTTATCTTTTAAAACATCTTCATAAGCATAAAATGCTTTTATAAAACCTTCCAGATGGTCATCTTTATCTAGATTCCACGTTAGGACCACTTCATCTCCAACATATTGGTAAATACTGACATTATAAGAATCCACAACAGATAAAAAATGAAAACAATCCTGAATAAAACTGCTGTACTTTAAATGCCCTAATTGCTCCGCAATTGTTGTCGATCCTTTTAAATCAAGAAACATAAAGGCACGTGCCTCTTCTTTGGGGGTGTGAAATTTACCCGTGATCAATTTCTTCAAATTACCCTTCCCCAGTAAACGGTTAATCTGGATAAGAATGATGATGACACTGTTTATCACAAAAGAATAGACCAGGTTGGCAAGAACTAGCTTGGTGGTTATGAATTCAATGAAATTTGTTTGTATGGATCCTGTAAAAGATAAAATTGAAAAGATTAGAAAATAAATACAAATCATAAGACACAAATGAATCAACAAGGATTGAATCATAAAAGCCCGAAATGATTTACTAGTTAAAGAGAGTTTTTCATATATGTATTGAACAGTACCAAAAGTGAAGCCTGCTAATATGGCAAAACCAAATTGTATTAAAATAAAAATGAACGGGGAAACAGTTATGTTCAAGAGTTCTTGATTAGTAGTGAAGTCAAAACCTCTGATGAGCCGCCAAATAAAGAGACCAATAATCCAGCCAATGATAAAAGCCGATATGTTCTTAGTCCATTTGTTGTTCATAAGCACTTAATTGGTTACTAAACAAAATTACAATACTTATCAATAGGTTTGGGTTAAAAAACATGGTCTTATTTCTCAGCTGAATAGTATGCGAGACACCATTTATTTTTTTAAGTTGAGCTATATGCATGTATTAAATATAACGTTCTCTAAAGCCGTCTCTTTTTTCGTTAACTCTTGTGACTTAAATAAAAAAAGTATATTTACAGAAGTGAATATCTTTCCAAATCTTATGGAATATTTTATAAAGGTTTAATTAAAAGATTCCTACTTTAGTGAAGAATTAGCAGAGAAATGAAACGCTTATTTGATTTATATCCGCACAGATTTACTATATTTCTTATTAGTCTTCTTTTTATACTATTTGGAACACTTTTGGTTCCACTTGATTTGTTTGATACCTATGTAACGCCTATATTTTTTGTAGTCAATATCCTGGCCGGAACATTGTTAATTTCAAAAAAAAAGAAATTGCATGGATTTTTTATTGCCTTATTTGTTATAATCATTGTAGTTGTATTGTTTTCTTCTTATCTAGTTACAGAAGAAAAAGTATATCGCTATATTGAATTTGCGATATTGTTTTCTTTTTATTGTTTTGTAACTTTTGAGATTATTGCACAAGTATGGCAAAGTACTAAAGTAAACAGAGGGGTGATCCTTGGGCTAATGTGTGGGTATATTTGTATTGGCCTGGTTGGATTTTTTATTTGTATGGCTGTTGAATTATTAGAGCCTGGTTCTTTTTCCGGCCTGCCTGCGATTGACTTAAATCCGGAATCAAATAGAGATGGCTTAATATATTACAGTTTTATCACTCTCTTAACCATTGGTTACGGAGACATAAATCCCGTCTCTGATTTGGCCAGAAACGCTTCGGTTTTGATAGGACTCCTGGGGCAGTTTTATTTAGTGATTGTTACTGCTGTGGTTATTGAAAAATACATCAGGCATAGTGGCAAGACGGAATGAAAAGCAGGAGAACTTGTAACTTTCAGATCAATTTAAAATGCTTCATTAACACCAAAGTAAATCCCATTTTGGCCATCTATACCTTTTCCATAGTCGAGTCTGAGCCATGTACTTTGATCTTTAAGTAATTTGAAGCGAATACCACCTCCAAAGCTGGGTTTTAAATTATTAAAACTGAATAAGTCACCCGCCAGGTCATTCACGCTACCAACCAAACCAAAACCTGCTAAAGTCCAGCGTTCCTTAAAGCGCCATCTGTATTCTGCCTGTACAATATACATATGCTTGTCTATAAACCTGCCATTAAAGTACCCCCTGGCATTTTTACCGCCGCCATAGCTGGCCATACCTTGAAAAGGAACATCCCCAAAGTTGTTTTCATTATATAAACGAAATGCTATAATACTTTTTTTGGATAGTCTCTGGTACGTCCTAAGATCAAAAATAAATTTATTAAACGAATGAGTAGCACCAAATAGCTCACTAGAAAATCGTGCTGTTAAACTAAGATAATTACCAGACTGTGGTGCGCCAATATCATCTCTGGAGTCTAAATTAAATATTGCACCCAAACCACTTATTGTTGCTCCATCACTACCGGGAATAGTTCCGGAATCTAAAATACCCCCCTCCAGAACCTCGGTAATCTTATAATTAGCATAATTTATGGACAGTCCAAAATTGAGATTTGGAGGTAATCTTTTTAAAAGTGATATATCAAATTTATTAGTGGTTTGGTTATAGGATTCCTTATTACTCTCAGGGGTTGTAGGTCCAATTCCCCAAAACGAATTTGGGAAAATCCGAAAGGTATAAAACATATCAATAAAATAATTTCCTCGCCCCAGATAGATTTGAGGTGTAGTTTCGAAAATAAACTGACCCTGGGAAGTGTAGATCGCGCTAAAAAAAATATTGGATAACCGTTGATTGTATTGGTTGGTTTGCTTAAGAAAAAAAAGTTGACCCCCCCCGC
>Ga0209013_10005214_pt1 | contig 11236 bp, 7 predicted proteins | sample Cruoilmetagenom2_FD_187291 | JGI IMG/M metagenome (GOLD analysis project Ga0209013, IMG submission 187291) | Oil polluted marine microbial communities from Coal Oil Point, Santa Barbara, California, USA - Sample 2 (SPAdes) (version 2) | ecosystem: Environmental > Aquatic > Marine > Oil seeps ...
GCCATCGATCTTGAGGTGTGGGATGCGGTACGGGCCGCTGGACATGGCCGTAGCGTAGAGCAGGACGTAAGGACTGAGGTAGGGGTAGGCGCCCGAGTCAGAAACTAACTTGATCTCGGCAGCCGTGAGCCGGCCATTGCGCTGGACGCCAGTCCGGTGGGTGATGGTGAAGGGGTGGCGCTTGGAATGGCCGATCAGCGATTCTTCCCGGGTGTAGGCCAGGCGGACAGGTTGGCCAGTCTTTTGGGCAAGGAGCGCCAAAAAGATCTCTACGGTGATGTCCTCTTTGCCGCCAAAGCCGCCGCCCAGCAGCGTCCCGCGCACGCGGATCTTGTTCTGGGGTACGTCCAGGGCGCGGGCAATGCTGCGGAAATGCTCCACTGCCTGAGTGCAGACCCGGATGTTGATCACACCCTGCCCATCCATCCAGGCAAGGCCTGCTTCCGGTTCCAGGTAAGCATGGTCCTGGAAGGGGACGCGGAAGGTATTCTCTACGATCAGGTCAGCCGCCGCCATGCCTCTGTCTACGTCCCCGCGGCGGATCTTCCACCTGGCGACCAGGTTGTCCGGCTCGTACACCACCGGCGCGCCCGGCTGCAGCGCCTCGTGAGGATCGTACACGCCGGGCAGCGGCTCATAGTCGATCTCGATCAGTTCCAGCGCATACTCGGCGGTCTCGATGGTCTCCGCCGCCACCAGGGCAACGGGCTCGCCCACGAAACGGACGATCTCGGCCGCCAGCACCTGGGCGTCTGAGCCGGCCCGGCGCTGCTGCCCGGTCTGGCCCGGCAGATCGGTGGTCAGTTTGCCAGCATTTTCCATATCGGCGGCCGTGAGCACGCAGGCCACGCCCGGCAGCGCGGCAGCCCGGCTCACATCCAGCTGAATGATCCGCGCGTGCGGTTCTGTACTGCGGAAAACCTTGGCGTGGAGCATGTTGGGCATGGTAAAGTCACCAGCATAGGTGGTACGGCCCACCGCCTTGCCCAGGGCGTCTACCCGGCGCAAGGGTTTGCCCACCTGGCGGAGCTCCGGCAGATCAACGGGGGGGAGTGGTTTGGCCGTATATCTGGCTGCCATCACTCACCTCCCTCTTCGCGCCGCACATCGTGTGCTCGCGCATCGTAAGACCGTATATCGGCGGCCGCGACCTTGACCGCCTCAAAGATCTGCCCGTAGCCCGTACAGCGACAGAGGTTTCCCGAAAGCGCCTCCCGGATCTCCCCCTCGCCGGGATCGGGATCTTGGTCGAGTAGCGCCTTGGCCGAGATAATCATGCCCGGCGTGCAATAGCCGCATTGCACCGCGCCGTGGTCGGCAAAAGCTCTCTGCAAAGGGTGGGGGTTATCCATCGTCCCCAGGCCGGCGTTGGTGAGGATATCGGCACCATCCGCCTGCCAGGCCAACACCAGGCAGCTATTGACCGCCGCGCCATCCAAGAGCACGGCGCAAGCCCCACAGTCGCCCTTCTCGCAGCCGTTCTTCACGTCGGTGTAGCCCAGCTCGCGCAGTGCGCGCAGGAGGGTAATGTGAGGTTCGAGCGCCACGTGATGCGTCCGGCCGTTTACGTTTAGTATTACCGGTTTCGGTGTCATCGTTTCACTCCTGCCCCAACTCCGCTGCCACTTCTGTGAGCAAGCGACGGGTCAATACTCCGGCCATCCGCTGGCGATAGGACGCCGTACTGCGCACGTCGTCGATGGGCTGGGCTGCTTCTGCCGCCAACCGGGAGGCCTGCTCAATGGCATCTCCAGCCAGTACCTGGCCCTCCAGAGCGCCCTCCGCCGTGTAAGCACGGATAGGCTTGGCGGCTACCGCCCCCATCGCGATCCTGGCCTTGGAAATGCGCCCGCTCCCGTCAACTCCTACCATCACTGCCACACTCAGCACCGAACAAGCGCTCCCCTTGCGCAACGCCAGTTTGTGGAAGGCGCCCGCACTGCGCGCCACGGGGACCGGCCAGCGGACCGTGACGATCAGTTCGTCGGGCCGCCGCATGGTCTGGTTCACTCCCACCATGAACTGGTCCAGTGGGATCCGCCGGCCCCCGGTTGCGCTGACCAGTTCAATCTCCGCGCCCAGGGCCAGCAGGGGCGGGGCGGTATCGGCGGCCGGAGAGGCGTCCGCGATATTGCCCGCCACGGTGGCCCGGTTGCGGATCAGTGGGTTAGCAAAGACCTGAGCTGCCTGATGCAGCGGCCGGGCGTGTTCGGCTACGAGTGCGGAATCCAGCAGCTCGGCGGCGGTGGTGCCACCGCCTATTACGACATATCCGTTTTCCAGACGAATACCGCGCAACTCGGCCAGCCGGGTCACATCCATCAACATCTTGCCCTGGTGCTCCCCCTCGCGCATGGCCATGACTACGTTGGTGCCGCCGGCAATGGGCAGCACGTCATCCACCCCGGCCAACGCGCCAATCGCTTCTTCCAGCGTCGCCGGCTGCAGTGAACCGTACTCTGGTAGCATTCTTCCCTCCAATTCCCTAATCCTGGTACCCGATATCGGGTGGCGCGCTACTCGATTGTTCTACGCTGCTCAAGACGGCGCGGACGATGCTGGCAAAACCGGTGCACCGGCAGCGATTGCCGCGCAGGTATCCACGTACGTCATCCTCGCCCGGTTCAGGGATGTCATCCAACAGCGCCTTGGACATCATCAGGATGCCGGGCGTGCAATAGCCGCACTGGAAGGCCTGGTGGTCAAGGAAAGCTTCCTGCAGGGGGTGCAGCGCGCCGTCCCTGGCCTGCAGGCCTTCAACTGTCACCACCTCAGCCCCATCGGCCGCCAGTGCCAGCGTGAGACAGGCCAATGCCGGGCGGCCGTTGAGCAACACGGTGCACGCGCCGCACTCGCCAATGCCGCAGCCGTACTTGGGCCCGGTGAGCTCTAGCTCTTCCCGCAGCACGTTGAGCAGCAAGTCGTTAGGGGCTACCCAGACCCGATATGGCTCCCCATTAACCCCCAATGATATCATCTTCTTTTCGTCTGCTCTGGCATGGACCCCGGCGCCAGTCTGAGCCAGGTCAGCGGGCGACGGCTCGTCCGCGTTCCGTCCCCATTCATCCTCCGCCGCGCCGGCAGAACGCTCCCAGGCTGCCCTCAGCAAGTCATAGGTCACCGCCCTGGTCACCTCGCGGCGGTACCAGGCTGTGGAACGCACGTCATCAATGGGCGTAACCTCGCCCCTGGCGATATCGCCCGCTGCCAGCGCCAGCTCCGGGCTAAAGGTCTTGCCCTGCAGGAAAGCCTCCGTCTTGACGGCCCGGAAGACAGTAGGGGCCACCGAGCCAAAGGCCAACTTGCAGTCCTTGATCCTATCGCCATCACGAACAACGACAGCCGCGGCGCTCACCTTGGCCAGATCAGCCGCCACGCGCGTGAGCTTGAGAAAAGCGCTGCCTGTTCCCTCCGCCGGCTTGGGCAGCAGCACGTGAGTCAGAACCTCGCCCGTCCGAAGGGCGGTCCTACCCGGGCCCAGCAAGAACTCGGAGAGTGGAACGGTTCGCTCCCCTTCCCTGCTGACCAGAACCAGCTGCGCGTCAAAGGCCAGAAGTGCTGGCACAGAGTCGGAGGCGGGCGAGCCATTGCACACGTTCCCGCCCAGGGTACCCATCATCTGGATCTGCATCGAGCCAAAGGCGGCACATGCCTCGGCCAGCGCCTGATAGCCGGATTGTACCGCCGGGCTATCGTGGGTCCCCCGGATCGTCGTGAGCGCGCCTACACAAAGCTGGTCGTCGCGCCAGGCAGTGCCCTTCAATCCATGCATGTGGCTGATGTCAACCACTACTTGTGGCGCAATCTGCTCCTGCTTCATCTGCACCAGCAGGTAGGAGCCGCCCGCCAGCAATTGGGCGCGATCGCCATGCTCGGCCAGGAGGACAAGGACCTCGTCCAGCGAGCCCGGTCCCGCATAATCGAACTCGCTCAGGAGGATATGGGTGTTAGTCATGGGATAGGCTTGGCTTTCCTGGCACATGGCTAAGCCTCCTCGCCTTTTAGCGCCCGCAAGATCTTTTCCTGCGTGATGGGCAACTCGTAGAAGCGGATGCCCAGGGCATTGGTGATGGCATTGGCGTAGGCGGCCGCCACCGGGTTAGCCGCTGCCTCCCCGATCCCCTTGGCGCCGTGGGGACCGGTCGGCTCGTAGGTATCGGCAAACTGGATGGTCAGATCCTCCACGTACGGTGTCTCGCCGATGGCCGCTGTCTTGGCATCGATCCAGTAGCCGCCCCCTGCCACCTGCCCATCCGCGTTCCACTCATTGCTCTCGTACAGGGCATAGCCCACGCCCTTGTTGAGGCCGCCCTCCAATTGGCCGGCGGCCATCACCGGATTGACCACTGTGCCGCAGTCGCTGCCCATCACCGCCCGCGGCGTCTTCACCTGCCCGGTCCAGGTATCGATCTCAACTTCCACAAAGACAGTGACGTAGGCTGGCGGGCAGTTGGTCGGCCGGTAGCTGACCACCGCGGCGATGGTCTTCCAGCTTTGTTCCCAGCAGCGGGTAGCCAGTTCCTGCAAGGTCATCCGCCGGTCGGGCATGGAGGGAGTATAGACCACACACTGCCCCAGCCCCTCGTCCAAGCGCAGGGCCAACGCCTCGGGCATGACGTTGAGATAGCGGGCCGCCGTATCCAGCAGCTCCTGGTGGATCTCTCTGGCCGCTTTGACCGCCGCCCCGCCACCGGCGTACACGCCGCGCGTGGCGTGGGTCACGCAATCGTAGACGGTGGAGCAGGTCTCGGCCGGGGCCATGTTCACCTTGTCCAGGGGCACGCACAACTCTTCCGCCACCAGCTTGGCGATGGCCTCCAGCGTGCCACCGCCATGGTCCATTAGCGCCGTGATGACATCCACCGAGCCGTCAATGTTGACCTTGACCATCGCGCCCGAAAAGTCGATCACGTCGCCCGGTTGCGGTGCGCCAGCGCTGGAGGTGTGAAATCCCCGGGCCAGGCCGATGCCCCGCCTGTGGCGACCGTTCTGTGCCCCCGGCACCGGCCGGTCATCCCAGCCGATAGCCGCCGCGCCCTTCTGCAGCAGTTCGGGCACGCCATCGCTCTGCACGATGGAACGGACCAGAGGCCCCTGCCCCCAGAAGCTGTCGCCCAGGCCGACATAGTTCTTCAGGCGCAGCGTTAGGGGGTCCATGTCCAGCTTGGCCGCCAGCTCATCCATCAGCGATTCCGCGGCAAAGGTGACCTGGGGGTTGCCAAAACCCTGCATGGCGCAGGAAATGGCCTTATTAGTGTAAACGGATGTGCCCTTGTAGCGCACATTGGGCAGCTTGTACAGGGAAACCAGCCAGCCGATGCTGACCCCCAGGAGGGAGTAGGCCTGGATGTTGTGGGCGCCGATGTCGGCCACCAGTTCCATCTCGGCGCCGGTCAGTGTCCCGTCCCTTTTGGCAGCCAGTTTGAGGTGGATGTGCGATGCGTAGCGCGTGTGGTCGTGGACATCCTCTTCCCGCGTGAGGGTGAGCCTGACCGGCCGGCCAGTCTTGAGGGCCAGCGCTGCACAGATGGGAATGGGCGGGTTCATCTGAATGCTGGAGCCAAAAGTGCCACCCACCGGCACCTTTTTGACATTGATCTTGCTCAGGGGGATATCGAAAATCTCGCCCAGCAGGATGCGCACGTTGTGGATCGACTGGGTGGTAGGCCACACGGTAAGCCCGCCGTCCGGATCTGGCCGGCAGACACAGGACTTGGGCTCCATCTGGGCGTGGTAGATCTTTTGCGTGCTGAAACGGCCCTCCACGACAACATCCGCCTCGGCAAAAGCCTTGTCCGCGTCCCCCTCTTCCACGTCACGTTGGCAGGCGATGTTGTTCTCGACCTTGATCTCGTCCGGCCCCCAGTCGATGGTGTCATAGATCGGCGCCGCGCCTGGCGCCATAGCCTCAAAAGGGTCGGTGACAACGGGCAGCACCTCGTACTCGACCCGGATGGCGCGCACCGCTTTTTCCGCCAGGGCCTCAGTTCCGGCTGCCACGGCTGCCACGGCCTCGCCCATGCGCCGTACTTTGTCCGCCAATACATAGTGGTCTTTATGCAGTACAGAGGGAATGGTGATGATGCGCTCGTTGTAGCGTACGTGGGGGATATCGTCCCAGGTGATGACCACGGCTCCCATCGCCTCGGCAGCACTGGTGTCGATGTTTATGATGCGGGCATGGGCGTAGGGGCTGGACAGGATCCGGCCCTGGAGCATACGCGGCAGCTTGATATCCGGCGTGTATTTCTCCTGGCCGGTGACCCGCGCAACGCCATCTTTGCGCCGGCATGCTTTACCCAGGATGTTGAACCTACTCTTGTCCATGTTCTGACTCCAGGCTGCTCGACTCACACTTTGCCCATCACCAGGGCGATCAGGGCCATGCGGATACAAACGCCGTTCTTTACCTGGCGGAAATAGGCCGCGCCAGGCAGACTGTCCACGTCAGCAGCAATCTCGTCCACCCGTGGCAGGGGGTGCAGTACCGTCACAGCAGGATTAACGCGTTCGATGATCTCGCGGGCCAGGACGTAGCTGCCGCTGAGCCTCGCGTACTCGGCCGGGTCCGCAAAGCGCTCCTTCTGAATACGGGTCATGTAGAATACATCCGCCTCGGCCAGGGCCGGCTCCAGCTCCGTCGTCTCTTCCACCGCGATGCCCCGTTCCCGCAGGCTGGCGGTGATGCCGGCTGGCATTCTGAGCGTCTGGGGGGCTACAAAGATCATCTTGCAGTCATAATGTTTGTAGAGCTCGACACCGGCGTGCACTGTGCGGCCGTTCTTCAGATCGCCACATAGCACGAGGGTCTTGCCGTCGACGCTGCCGCATTCTGACTCGATGCTAAACAGGTCCAGCAGGGCCTGCGTGGGATGCTGGCCTGCCCCATCTCCGCCGTTGAGTACCACCGCCTCGGCAACCGCGGCCGCCCGCCGGGCGGAACCGATCTCGGGGTGGCGCATGGCAATGACGTCCACATACTGGTCGACGGTCCGGATCGTATCTTCCAGTGATTCCCCTTTCGTCGTGGACGAGACGCTGGCCGAGGCAAATCCCACCACGGCCCCGCCCAGCCGGTGCATCGCTGTCTCGAAGGACAGCCGGGTACGGGTGCTGGGCTCGAAAAAGAGGGAGCCCATGACATAGCCGTCCATGAGATTTGACCGCTTTTCCTCTCGCAGTTGCTGCCGGAAATCAGCGGCAACCTCCATGATGCGCTCCAATTCGTCGCGGGTGAACTGCGCGCCGTCGAGAATGTCCTTTCCGACAAGATCAGCCATGTCTGTCCCTCCCTCTCTTCTGCTTGTACCAGATCCAGGATCTGGCGATTTCTGTCTGTGCCCCAGCTATCCCAACCACACAAACGTCTGGGCTCAGGAAACGACAGGGGCTGGTCGTGCGCCAAGTTGCTCGGAAAGCTTCTGGCAGGCTGCCCGGCAGAGGGTGACGTATTGCCGTGCCAGATCCTCGGAATAGCGTTGGATAGGTCCGGCGATACCAATCGCGCCCACCATCACCCCTTCACGGTCAAAGATGGGCGTTGCGATGCCCCAGGCACCTGGGTCCGTCTCTTCTATGCTCTGGGCATACCCCAGTTCGCGGATCCTCGCCAGCTCGGCCAGCAGCTCCTCAGGGTCGGTGATGGTATTGGTGCACAGTCTGGGCAGGCCCCTGTCCTGCATGGCAGTCTGGACCTCTGCCTCTGGAAGGTAAGCTGCCAGGATCTTGGAGGATGCGCCGGCGTGGAGAGGCCGCCGCGTCCCAACTTCCAAGGCCAACCGGACGGAGTGGCGGGCGTCGATCACTTCGGTGCAGACCACCTCTGGTTCGGAGTAAACCGTCAGTACGACCATTTCTCCCGTAGCAGCGGTAATCTCACTCATCAGTGGCCGGGCCAGGTGATTCAGGCTCATGGTCTTTTCCGCCAGCTCGCCCCAGCCCAACAGCCGGTAGCCGGGGCACCAGAGTTTGTCATCGGGGTTCCGTCGCAGGATGTCGTGGGTCTCGAGGCTGACGAGGAAGCGATGCAGCGTGCTCTTGGGCAGCCCCAGGTGGGCGCTGAGCGCCGCCAGCGACCAGGCCGGCTTCTCCGCCGAAAAGCTATCCAATATTCTCACCAGTCGATCAACAGCTGCCACCGGCGACGACCCGACCATGACACCACTCCACGGAAACTAGATAGGTGTGCTTATGGTTCGAAAAGATAGGAATCCCAAATAATGGAACGGCATTCCAACAATCAGAATTGTATCCGAATCTGGGCTGGTTGTCAAGTAGACGCCCCTTGGGTGCGTAGGTCCACAGGAAGATTAACACGAATGTCAGAAAACGTAAGTTTGCGCTCTAGATTTGACACTATTAGAAAAAACTGATACAATTTTCGTCAGTTATTGCGCAACGGGAATCGTCTTTTGAAAGCCCTGGACAGTGTGGCGAGATTGGTCTACGGCAAGAGACGACGGTCAAATCGCAATAACGGATGCAGTGAGGAACCAGGTTTTCCCCGAAGAACTTGGGTCCTTGCTGCCCAGTCCCCCACCAGTCTGGAGGTAGTTCCAGACAGAAATGCATCGAAGGAGTGGAGATCGTGAAGATTTACACTGTGATCGAGGCACAAGCGACCATCCTGAAGCGCCGGGCCTGGGATGAATTTGAGGTGCCTGAACGTTTGCTCGACGGGATTGAAACGATTTTCGGTGAACGCATTACGCCGGAGGAAGTGGTGCGGCGCATCTTGGCCGATGTGCGGCAGCGCGGCGATGCGGCCATTCTCAAATGGACGAAGAAGATTGACCGCGTTGATGTACCTTCTCTTGTGATCGGCCAATCGCAGATCGAGGCAGCCTACGAGCAAATCGCGCCGGAGGTGATGGAGGCATTGCGGCTCGCCGCCAGGCGGGTAGAAGATTTCCACCGCCGCCAGCCCGCCATCAGCTGGGTGCACAATGACAACGACGGCGTGTTGGGGCAGCTGGTGCGCCCCATCGACAGGGTGGGCATCTATGCCCCCGGCGGGACCGCTCCCCTGCCCAGTTCGGTGCTGATGACGGCGATCCCGGCCAAGGTGGCGGAGGTCGCCCACGTAGGCGTGATTACACCGCCACAGCGCGACAGTGGTCTGCCCCACCCGGCGATGCTGGTCGCGGCCGATATCGCCGGTGTTGATGCCGTCTATGTGGCAGGCGGCGCGCAGGCGATCGGCGCGCTGGCCTTTGGCACAGAGAGTATCCCGAGCGTGGACAAAATCTGTGGCCCCGGCAATCTCTTCACCACGCTGGCCAAACGCCAGGTCTTTGGCATTGTCGGTATCGACGGACTGCCGGGGCCGACCGAGGCGCTGGTGATCGCTGATGAGAGTGCCGACCCAGAGTTAGCCGCAGCCGATCTGCTGGCCCAGGCAGAGCACGATATACTGGCGAGCGCTGTTCTGTTGACGCCCAGCCGTCGTCTGGCGGAGGCGGTGCAGGCGGCCGTGGCAGCACAGATGGAGACGCTTGAGCGAGCGCAGGTGATCGATGGCTCGCTGGCTGGCCGCAGCGGCATCGTGATCACCGAATCGTTAGCTCAGACTTTTGACCTGTCAAATGTATATGCTCCGGAGCACCTGAGCCTGCTGGTAAAAGACCCCTGGAGCCACCTAGGGCAGGTGCGGAATGCGGGTGGTGTTTTCCTGGGCGAACGCAGTTTCGAAGTGCTGGGGGATTATGTCGCCGGCCCGAGTCACACCATGCCGACGGGCGGCACCGCGCGATTCGCCAGCCCCATCAACGTGAATGACTTTGTCAAGATCGTCAGTGTAATCGGACTGAGCGAGGCGGCATTACAGGCCATTGGCCCAGCGGCAGAGACGCTGGCGCGCACGGAAGGGCTGACTGCCCATGCAGCAGCCGTCGCCAGGAGATTAGGATCACACGCATCGTCAAGGGCGCGAAAGCGACGGGAGCAAGATTACTGAACAAGGAGGCTGTATCATGAGTTTCTACGATGACTATGTAGCCATGACCCCCACCTCGGGTGTTGAAGCTAAGCGCGCGCAGGCCATCATCCCCGGCGGAGTAGGCAGCGCCATCCAGTTCTGGTCCCCCTACCCCATCTATGTCAAGGACAGCCAGGGAGCATACGTTTGGGACCTGGATGGGAACAAGTACATCGATTTTAACATGTGCTATGCCGCGATGATCGCGGGGCACGCCGATCCGATCATCGCCGAGGCGATCGTTGAGCAAACCAAAAAGGGTATCCTGTATGGATTGCCAGGCACCGCTGCTACGGACCTGGCTGAGGAGATCCAAAAACGGTATCCGGTCATCGACATGTTACGCTTTACCCAATCAGGTGTGGAAGCGACCATGTACGCGGTGCGGCTGGCGCGGGCAGCAACCCAAAAGATGGGCGTGCTCAAGGTGGAAGGCGCCTACCACGGTGCGGCTGACATGTTGATGGTAAGCACTGGGGTGCCGTCGAGCGTACCGGCCGGCCCTGACTGGATGCCCTCATCGATTGTGGAGAGCAGCGGGATTCCAGCCGGCACCAGCCAGCATACCTATGTCGTCCAGTTCAACCATCTTGAGAGTTTAGAGTACCAGTTGAAAAAGCACGAGGGGGAGATCGCTTGCTTTATCCTGGAGCCGTGTATGACCAACGGCGGGGTGATTCCCCCGGACCCCGGCTACCTGCAGGCAGTGCGAGAGCTGACCCGAAAGCACAACGTGCTGCTGATCTTTGACGAAGTGCAGACCGGCATAGGCCGAACAGGGACACTTTTCGCCTATGAAAAGCTCGGTATCACCCCGGATATCATGACTTTGGCCAAGGCCCTTGCCAACGGTCTGCCCATCGGCGCCATGCTGACCACCAAAGATATCGCGGCCTCGTTCACTGTGGGCACACATGCCTCCACCTTTGGCGGCAATCCGGTAGCGGCCGCCGCCGGAGTTGCCACTTTAAAAACCATGTTAACCAACGATTTCTTGGCCAATGTGCGTCAACGAGGCGATTACCTGACGGAAAAACTGGGGCAGACAGCGCTGCGATTTCCGGATCTGGCCTCGGGCGTCCGGGGCAAAGGTCTGCTGCTTGGTCTGGTCCTCACCGAAAAAGGCATTGCTCTCGGCGCAAAAATCGTCGGCAAACTTTTTGAGAGGGGCGTTCTGATCAATTTTGCCGGCAACCGTGTCCTCCGATTTATTCCGCCGCTGATTGTCAATAATGCCGAAATTGATATCTTGATTGACAG
>Ga0209013_10005215_pt1 | contig 11236 bp, 9 predicted proteins | sample Cruoilmetagenom2_FD_187291 | JGI IMG/M metagenome (GOLD analysis project Ga0209013, IMG submission 187291) | Oil polluted marine microbial communities from Coal Oil Point, Santa Barbara, California, USA - Sample 2 (SPAdes) (version 2) | ecosystem: Environmental > Aquatic > Marine > Oil seeps ...
CAGTAAAACGCATAACACCATCTTCAAGAAGAATTCTTATCAAATGAATCCGTATCTCGGGGGTTCCCCAATTTTCCAAATATAAAAACTGATTATCATTACCCATAAGGTTGCTTGTTGATAATGAACCAACCATGTACTGGATAAAAAAATTTTTAAAATAGAGATCTGTGCTTTCTCTCAAATCCAGTCGGTGAGTGTGGCCGCAGAAAACATCCTCAATTTTATGCTCCCTGACAAAATCAGTCACATGGAAGGAATTCCGGAGCGGGTCCTTATCCATGGTCAGAATCGAGTGGTGAATCAACATCATGGACTTATCATATTTCATCCGGTTGATTTTCCTGGAGATACTCTTTAAAATTTCCTCTTCAACAAAACCGTCGTCTTCGTAAAGAATATTGGAATCTATACAGATAACCAGCACGGTCATGCTATCAATGGTCACTAGCTTAACATAATTAAGATCAGTGAAATAATTTTTTGTTTTGCTAATATCCCGCTGCAAATAAATGTCTTTCTTGGTCGTCAGTTCTGGTCTTGATGGTAAAATAATCTCATCATGATCAATGTATTTCCTGAAATATTCATGTGATCGCATATTTCTTTTATCATGATTGCCGATGATAGAGATAAGGTTTTCACAGGTGATACCCTTTAAGAACTGTTCCGCTTCCCGATATTCACTTTCCAGGCCGTCAGTGGTGCTGTCACCTGTATTAATAACCAGATCGGCGGGATATGTGTTAATTTTGTCCAGCAACATCCCGTCATTACCATCCCAATGGCGTGTTCCAAAATGTAAATCGGATATCTGTAAAATATTCACTCCAGTTTTCCTTTATTAAGTGGTGATTCCCATTGATCAGACGCTTGTAGCACAAGTGTTCGGGGGATTTTTTACAAATAAGATATAAAATCATAAAACAATCTCATTTTATTTACCCGGTGGAAAAGCCGATCATACCCCACCTACGGCGTTATCAAGGGTTTGCGGTAGTATATACAGCGTCACCCTTGATGCCTTGTATCTGAGGTATTCTCGACTTTCGCCCAATCGGGGTTATAGTTTATTTAATGCCTTTTTTATAAGACCAAGAGCTTCTGTTATTTTCCCTGTTGAATTTGCATAGCAGAGTCTAATATAGCCTTCGCCTCGATCACCAAAGGAAGTTCCAGAAAGAACAGCCACTCCAGCTTCATTTAATAAATAATCGGATAGTTCTTCGGAAGAGCGCCTGAAAGACTTGATATTCGGAAATACGTAAAAGGCACCAAGGGGTGTCTGACAGTTTATGCCCGGTATTTCATTCAGTCCGCCTACAATAGTGTCTCGCCGCCTTTTAAAAACTGATCGCACATGTTCAACCTGTTTTTGAGGACCGGAAAGCGCTTCGATACCGGCCACCTGGGTAAAACCGGCTGTGCAGCCTACCGAATGGGTCAACAATAGCCCTACCTTTTGAGCCAGATCCTCAGGCATTAGGCCATAGCCCAAACGCCAACCGGTCATGGCGTATGTTTTTGAAAAACCGTCCACCAGGATGGTTCGCTCTTCCATGCCTGGCAATGATATAATACTGGGCACGGCATCCTCAGTATAGGTCAGCCGCGAGTAAATTTCATCGGATAATACCCAAAAGTCGTATTTCTGAGCCATTGCCGCAATTTTTTCCAGATCTTTGGTACCGACAATGCCCCCTGTGGGATTGGATGGTGAGTTTATTATCGCCAGGCGAGTGTGGTTGCTTACCCGTTCCTTGAATTGTTGCATATCAAATGAGAATCCGTGCTCCTCATCTAACGGAACAGGAATTGCTTTGGCTCCCATTGTTTCGATAATAGCACGATAACTCGGAAAACCGGGATCTGGATAGATCACCTCATCCCCTTCTTCAAGTAATGCCATCATCGGAAAAAATAGCAGGGGCTTGGCACCTGGGCCCACCACCACTTGGCGCGGGGAGAACCCCTTGCCCACCCTGGCTGTGGTATAGGCTGCAATCTCCTTTTGCAGATCCGGCGTACCCGCTGAAGGCGTATAACGAGTATGACCGCTCGCAATAGCCCTGATACCTTCCATCCCAATATTGGGAAAAGTCTGGAAATCGGGCTGCCCAATTTCCAGGTGAATGACCTTTTTACCATTGGCTTCAAGCTGCTGAGCTTTGGCTAAAACCTCATAGGCGCCTTCTGGTACTAAGGTTTTAATCCGACCAGCAAATCGGCTTTCTTTTTTATTCATCTTGGCAATTCCTTTAATGGATTGATTATATACGATAGCCAATATTACTTTCGCATCAACTCCAAGAACTTTGCTTCTTCGCCATCAACCATGTGATAACAGTACTTGTCCTCATCAGGAAAGGTGACGGACTTGACCTCCTTGACATATTCTTTCATGGCATTGGTAATTACTTTTGCCACGTCACAGTATTTCTTTACGAACTTTGGAGTGAATGCCTGGAATTGGCCGATCAGGTCACTGACGATTAGAAGCTGGCCATCGCAGTGGGGACCAGCACCGATGCTCAATACCGGGATATCCAGAGTCTCCCAGATGTACTTGGTAACCTCAGGTGGCACGGCTTCCACCAATAGCATTCTGGCTCCTGCCGCCTGTACTGCTAACGCATCCTCAACCACCAGCTTGGCCGCATCGGCGTTGCGTCCCTGGGCTTTGTGGCCACCCAGTTGGCCAGAGGACTGGGGTGTCAGCCCAATGTGACCCACTACTACGACGCCAGCATCGTTGATTGCTCTAATTCGGTCGGCTATGCGCACCCCGCCCTCCAGCTTGATGGCATCAACATCCGCCTCCTTCAGGAACCTGATGGCGTTTTTAACGGCCCCCTCATCAGAGGTCTGATAACTACCTAAAGGCATGTCGCCGATCACAAAAGTGTTCGGTGCACCCCGGCGAACAGCCTCGGAGTGTACAATGCACTGGTCCATGGTCACCGGTACGGTGCTGTTATAACCGTAAACGCACATCCCAAGCGAATCGCCGACCAGAAGCATCTCCAAGCCTGCCGCCTCGGCGAACTGGGCTGTCGGATAATCATAAGCCGTCAGCCAGGATACTTTCTCGCCATTTTTCTTCATCTTGTAAAAATCAAACACACTTTTCTTTTTCGGCATTACCTTCTCCTTTCTTATTAAAAACAATCTCAAAATTTAAGGCTAATTATGTTAACCACAGCGTTGCATAAAAATTTGATATTCTACTATCTTCTAATCACGCAGCTTTTTGCAGCACACCGATAAATTGTAGGAGATCTCGGCGTACAGCCTGATTGGCACTCATTGTCAGTGTTAATTCGCCCTGAGGCCGAGTGAAGCGGCCAGCCCTTTGGATGATACGATGACGTAAAGTATCTAATTTTTCAAATACCCAGGAGGCTGGACGTTTCGGCAGAGCACGTGGCGCAGCACTTGGTGCTGCGAGCATTTGCAACTCTCGTGAAAGATTATGCGCCATCATTGCACACAATGTAAACAGTTGGTTTCCGGCAAGCTTTTTTGAAGGGATCACGTTAAGTGCTGCATCATTTTTGGCATCACCAAAGATCCTTTCCTGAGATCCACGACCATTGTGGAACAATACGACGCTTTTGGCTGATTCTGTTTTATTGGTAACGGTGACCTTGTAATCGAAATCAATATCACGGGGCTCGAACAGGTGTAGTTGCAGCATGCCTTTGTGCTGTTTCCTGGTTTTCTTTCGGGTAAAAATGAAAGGATAGCACGTTTCCCACGATTTGGGTTTCCATGAAGTTTCAAAATAAGACCATTGGTTGTCTATTTTTCGCCACCGTTTTCGGCTTTCGATCATTTCTTTGAGTTGTGTCAGCCTTTCAAAAGGAACCGAAGCGGTAAATTTCACATGCTTGCTGTTAAATATCGACATGATGTTCTTGCTGAAAAAGGCCGAGTCCATACGTGATTCAAACACGGCACCCGCTAACTGTGCTTTTGTCTCCGATAAACAATTGAGCATGAATCGCTGAGCACCATTGGAATCATGCACATTACCGGGGCGATGGTGAAGGTCTAAAAATTGTCCGGTTTGGGCCACGGTACAAAACAAAGGATAGTAACTCCGGGCGCCTTTCTTTGCTTTATTGAAACCCACGGCCGTACCCTCAGCGTGTCCTTTGGTGGATTGAACAGAACCATCAAAATCCAGTGTCAGGCGGGACAGCCGTTCGCGTTGGAGTCCCTCAATTACCATTGATCTGGATAACTGGCGCACATTTTCCACACCGCCCACAATGGCCCAGGGAGGAATCAGGGCCGTCAATGAGGTTTTGGAAGAGAAATAGGGGTATACATCACAGGTCAAGCCTATTCCTCTTTCCCTGGCACTTAACAGTTTTTTAATAACCTGATCTGCAAGACCCCAGTTCTTGTTACCCGTTATCTTAAGATGAGAAAGTTGAACCGGAATCCGGGCCTGCTCTCCAATAGTGATGGCTTCATCAATGGCGGCAAGGATCCCTTCCGCCTCATTGCGCATGTGGGAAGCATAAAAACCGCCTCTCTTTGCGACCACGCGGGAAAGTTCAACCAGTTCCGGAGTCCTTGCAAATATACCTGGGGCATAGATGAGTCCCGTAGACATGCCCAGTGCTCCCTGATCCATGGCAACGCCCAGAAGGGTTTTCATGTGCTCCATCTGGCCGGCATTCGGGATCTTATCTGAAAAGCCCATGGCAGCAATGCGAAGTGTGCCGTGGCCTATAAGCCCCATTACATTGATGGAGAGTCCTTTTTTTTCGAGTGATGTTCTATAATCCTTAAATGAGAGCCCCTCCATGGGATTGTCATATTTTTCTATATCACTCAAGGCATCTGCCAGTGCCATATCCCTTGTTACGGGATCCAGGGGAGCTAAAGAGGTGCCGCAGTTTCCCACAACCTCCAGGGTCACGCCCTGTTGCAGTTTGATCTTGGAAAGGGGATCCTCCAGCCAAGAATCATCTGAGTGGGTGTGGATATCGATAAACCCTGGAGTAAGTGCCAGCCCAGAGCCCTGGATTGTTTTTCTTGCATTTGTTAGCTTAATTGAGGGTTCAATAGCAGTAAATCGACCATTTATCACCCCCACATCCCCTGTCCACCCCGGTTCTCCAGTTCCATCGATGAGGGTGGCTTGTTTTATAAGTATGTCATACATCTTTTCTGTTCTCTATTTAAGGTATCGATAATGTAGGCGTAAATTGATATTCTGCTCTGCTGTACATTATTTTTCTTGACAATGCAACTAAAGAATGCATTAATGCGTATATTAATGCATTCATAAAAGAGCGCGGAGACGTGAGAGACGATGAAAAAAGAAAATCTTGAAGAATTTGCATACGATTCAATCGTTGCATTAATCCTTGAAAACCACTACAGGCCTGGTGATTTTCTTCTCGAAACTGAAATAACAGGGCGTTTAAATCTGAAAAGCCGAACCCCGGTGCATCACGCGCTGGGACAACTTGTAGCCAAAGGGTTTCTCGATAAAAAGAGTAAAAAAGGATGTTTTATTCCCCCTATGACCCCTGAAGATGCGGAACATGTTTTTTTCGCACGTGAAAATATAGAGTTTCAGGCCGCAGCATCAGCCGCTCTCCATGCATCGGATGAAGAGATTGACGCACTGCAGATGATTATCCAGGAGGAAGTGGAAACCGGAGAATCGGGGAATATAATAGGCTATTCAGCGATTAATGAATCCTTTCACAATTTCATAGCACAAATAAGTAAAAATAAATATTTGCAGCAATATAGCCAGCACATTTTTTGGCGATCAAATTGCTATGTTTTCTTTCGCTATTATCAATTTAAGGTGAGCATGGCAGAGAGGGAGTTTAAGATTTCTCCAGCCCAGCACATGAAAATCACGGAAGCCATAGCAAAAAGGGATGCTGATAAGGCTGGAAAACTTATGAAACAACATGTTCGTCGCACCTTTGAAGGTATTTTCAAAAACCGATAAGCAATACAAAATAAAGGAGGAGCTGAAGGCTCTGATATTCTGTTTCATACCGGGAAGGTAGTCGCCAACAAAGGTAACTTCGGGTGAAAAACTTCTTGTTTTGCACTTTCATGATTGCTGACTTGTAAAGTGATTATTTAGTCAGCATCAAATCAAAAACTCTTAAATGGAGGGAAAAACACAATGAAACTCTCAACACTACTCACATCGATTGTAGCGTTTGCTGTAATGGTAGCTCCCATTACCGCTTCAGCAGGTGGTACATTAGACACTGTCAAAAAACGTGGCCACTTACGCTGTCAGGTTGGTACGCCTTCAGGTGGTTTTTATAATCTCGATGCCAACGGCAACTGGTATGGCCTTGATGTGTCAGTATGTCAGGCTGTAGCAGCAGCCATTTTTGGAGACAAAAAGAAAATGGAAATCCAATCTGTTAGTAGTCAGGCACGCTTTACCGCTCTGGCTAATGGAGAATCTGACCTTTTATGCCGCACAGCAACCTGGACAATGTCACGTGACACCCAGCTCGGTTTGGATTTTCTAACACCTAATTTCTATGACGGTCAGGGTTTTACCGTTCTCAAGTCCAGTGGCATCACCAGTGCGCTTCAACTGAAGGGTGCGAAGGTGTGCGTGACGACCGGTACGACCAGCGAACTGAATCTGGCGGACTTCAGCCGGGCAAATAATCTCAATATCAGCGCTGTTACCTTCGAGGATTGGAATGTCCGTGACGACACATACCTCAAAGGGGGATGCGATGCGGTAACGATTGACAAATCATCATTGGCCGCAAATATTATTTCATTTCCGAATCCTGCCGATCATATGATTCTACCTGAAACTATTTCAAAAGAGCCTCTAGGTCCTGCAGTGAGACAGGGGGACAGCGATTGGGCCAACCTTGTCCGATGGTCAGTATTCGCCATGATCAACGCAGAGGAATTAGGCGTTACCAGCGCCAATGTTGATGATATGCGTGCCAACTCAAAAAATGTGGATGTGCGCCGCATGCTTGGCGTTGAGGGTAACCTTAACGAAGGGTTAGGACTCTCCAAGGATTGGGCCTACAATATTATCAAACAGGTCGGTAACTACGGCGAAAACTATGAAAAATATATAGGTAGCGGCAAAGGGGCCCTTGGCATCCAGCGGGAAGGAACTCTTAACGCCCTTTGGAGCAATGGTGGCCTGATGTATTCTCCGCCTATGCGATAGTGCTAAATACTTAAGTTCTAACCGTTACTGGTACCAAACTAACTGGTACCAAATCACTTGGCAGGTTGGTTTGGTACCAGTAATTTGCGCTGTAAAAAGAGCGAATATCAAGGGGGAAATGTTGTGGCAGTCAGTGATAATAACAAAGAATACGTGCATATCAAACCAAAAGAACAGTTTGATTTTTTTCATGATGAGCGGGTTCGTTCGGTTTTCTATCAATTCCTAATCGCAGCGGCTGTGGGCTGGTTCGTCTGGTATCTTGCCAGCAACACAGCTCAAAATCTCGAAGCACGCGGAATGCACACAGGTTTTCGCTTCCTTAAAGTTGCAGCCGGATTCGACAGCTCCTTCAAGCTTATTTCCAATGAGCCCGGGGTTGGAACTTATGGTCGCATCTTCATCATTGGCGTTCTCAACACACTATATATTTCAGCTCTGGCAATTATACTCAGCACTATACTTGGATTTTTTATTGGCGTTTTGAGGCTTTCCAACAATTGGCTGGTCGCCAAGGTAGCCCTGGCATATGTGGAAATCTTTCGTAACACGCCTGTATTGATACAGATTATTTTTTGGTATATCGGCGTTTTCTCCCTGCTGCCCAAGGTCAAGAACAGCATTGACCTGTCCGGTGGTGCAGGGGTTTTGCTCCTCAATAATCGTGGTTTATATATGTCATGGCCAATACCAGGTGATCTACTATGGTTGACCGGAGTAACAATTATCATTGCGGTAATCGCTGTTGTTATTCTCAGGCGCTGGGCTCAAAACCGACAGGACAAAACAGGGCAAATATTTCCGACCTTTATAGTTTCCGCAGCATTACTTATTTTTCTGCCGGGAATTGTATATTTTATGACAGGAATGCCGATTGACTGGGACATACCGAAACTTGAAGGATTCAACTTTGTTGGCGGTGCGAGCCTGCCGCCCTCTTTTATGGCTCTTCTATTTGCCTTGATCATTTATCACGCCTCTTATATGGCCGAAATGGTGCGTGCCGGCATTCTATCGGTAGACAAGGGTCAGGATGAGGCTGCGAGGTCAATTGGCCTCAGGAAAAAACGGTCAATGTCCCTTGTCATTATTCCCCAGGCCATGCCTGCTATTATTCCTCCGATGATCAGTAACTGGATGAGTACAATCAAGAATTCATCGCTGGCCATCGCTATTGGTTATCCGGACCTGGTTTCTCTTTTCATGCAGACATCGCTGAACCAGGCCGGTTATGCGGTTGAGCTGGTCGGTATGACCATGGCCTTTTACATGTTCGTCAGTCTGACTATTTCCTGGCTTCTGAATATTTACAATAAACGAGTACAATTGGTGGAGCGCTGATTATGGCTATTATAAAAGCAGTGAAAACACCTGCCTTACCGGCACCTTTATCTGAAACATCGGTTATAGGCTGGATGAAAAATAACCTGTTCAGCTCAGTGTTTAACGGTCTGCTCACCATCGCTACCCTTTATATTGTTTATATAGCGGTAAAGGGGCTGTGGACATGGGGGCTTGTCGATGCTGTGTGGGTCGCCGAAAATCGGCGTGAGTGTTTCAGTATCAACCCGGATGGTGCCTGCTGGGCAGGTATTTTTGCGTGGGTGGACAACATTTTCTATGGTCGCTATCCGCGAGAAGAATTGTGGCGGATCAATCTTGGCATATTGTCCCTTTTTATTTGGATGATCCCCCTTTGGCTACCAAGGGTTAAGGCAAAAATATCTATTGGCCTGACCACGGTATTCCTCTATCCTTTCCTTGCAGGATATCTTTTTTCAGGTGGTGATAAGGGCATCTTCATGCAGATCATGCTCACCGCAGCAATCGTCTGTCTGGCAGGCAATACCATACATGCAACCATTGGTGTGTTTACCGGTCGCAGCCTGCCTGAATTTTTATCCTCTTTGTTTGGCAAAAAAAAAATCCATGAAAAGACTCAACGCAATATATTTCTCGGCATTATAGCACTCAGCTTTGTCTTGATTTATGTGTGGCAAATGAGCTGGAGCCTTGGAGGAGTTTCCTGGACCAAATGGGGCGGCTTGTTTCTCACCTTTGTTGTATCAGGGATCGGTATTGCCTCGGCACTGCCGGGCGGGATTATTCTTGCCCTTGGTCGGCGTTCCAACCTGCCGGTAGCCAGGGTACTCAGCACCTCGTTCATCGAACTGTTCCGTTCAGTACCTTTGATTACTGTTTTGTTTATGGCTACGACAATGTTTCCTTTGTTCATGCCCGAAGGCTTTGTCCTCAACAAACTGGTCCAGGTTATCATCGCTGTTTGCCTTTTCAACGCCTGTTATATGGCCGAGACCGTTCGAGGAGGCCTTCAGACCATTCCCAAAGGTCAGTTTGAAGGGGGGCACACCATAGGTCTAGGCTATTGGCAGACCATGGGCCTTATTATTATGCCCCAGGCTTTGAAGCGTATGATTCCTAATATTGTCGGCAACTTTATCTCACTGTTGAAAGACACCACATTGGTGTCCATCATCGGCCTGTTCGACGTTCTCACCATGTTACGCGCGATCGGCAAAGACAGGACCTGGCTTGGACTTCACTTAGAACCGCTGGTATTTGGTGCATTACTGTTTTTTTTGCTCTGCTTTGCCATGTCAAAATACAGTCGCCACCTGGAAGTAAAACTATCGACTAACCATAACAATTGATCTGGTGAACCTAAAGGATAGAAAACATGACAGAAATAAAGACGCAGGAAACACAAGAAATCAGTAAACAACTGGCATCTGCCGCTTCCACAGAAGTTATCATTGAGTTCAGCAAGATCAATAAGTGGTACGGTGATTTCCACGTGCTAAAGGACATTAATCTTATCGTTCACAAGGGTGAGCGGATCGTTGTCTGTGGTCCTTCCGGGTCAGGCAAATCAACCCTCATCCGCTGCATCAATAATCTTGAGGAGCATCAAAAGGGTAGCCTCGTTGTTGATGGCATAACACTAAACAAAAATCTTAAGAATATTGACCATATTCGCACTGAAGTTGGCATGGTGTTTCAAAACTTCAACCTGTTTCCCCATTTGACAATACTAGAGAATCTCACCCTGGGCCCAATATGGACTCGGAAAATGCCTAAAGCCGATGCTCAATCCAATGCTATGAAGTATCTTGAACGGGTCAAGATTCCAGAACAGGCCAACAAATTTCCCGGCCAGCTATCAGGCGGACAACAGCAGCGCGTGGCCATTGCCCGCTCTTTGTGCATGAATCCTAAGATCATGTTGTTCGATGAGCCAACATCTGCACTTGATCCCGAGATGATCAAGGAAGTTCTTGATGTCATGGTCGAATTAGCTGATACCGGTATGACCATGATCGTGGTGACCCACGAAATGAACTTTGCCAAGACCATTGCCGACCGTGTGCTTTTTATGGATGCTGGTGATATAGTTGAGGAAAATGATCCTAACGAATTTTTCAACAACCCCGAGCATGAGCGAACTAAGGTGTTTCTCAGTCAAATACTCTGATCTTTCAGCATCACATTGAGGACTCTCGCTGATGTGTATTATGGAACAGATTCACCAAATTTGGTATTGGAGACAGCTACTACCGCGGGACTTACCCTGACTCTTTTAGAGAGTATTCGTATGGAGGAATTAACTAAATGCCCTATAAGCTTTTAGTTGAAGTTACACGCAATGGCACTATTGAAAGCAGTCATTTTGGTGCTGCCGTTGTCTGTGATTATAGAGGTAATGTTCTGGAGAGTTGGGGAGATAGCGTATCAGATGTAGTGCTTTTAAGAATTCGGAAATAATTTACCCCTGGTGACTACATCATACCAGACTTTGATCTATCATCATGGGCCTATTAATAGCATGTATGTTGAGTATATCGTCCGAAAAACAGTCTGCTGATAATTTGGGGATCCTTGCCAATATCTTAGTGCCAAGCACCAAAATTCCTACATCAAATGAGATTTTTTATCAACAAAACGTTCAATAATAGGTTCAAGTTCAACGCGTTTATCGCTACTGATTAGCTCTGTTCGAACCTGTCCACCACG
>Ga0209013_10005216_pt1 | contig 11235 bp, 8 predicted proteins | sample Cruoilmetagenom2_FD_187291 | JGI IMG/M metagenome (GOLD analysis project Ga0209013, IMG submission 187291) | Oil polluted marine microbial communities from Coal Oil Point, Santa Barbara, California, USA - Sample 2 (SPAdes) (version 2) | ecosystem: Environmental > Aquatic > Marine > Oil seeps ...
TTCTAAGGAGTGAATCTGCAGGAAAGATAGTTTTAGTGATGACCTTCAACTCTTGGTCATACAGTAGATCTGCATCTACATTGGCAAGATTGGATCTGATCTTTGCTTTTGCATTGAGAGGAGTGAGCTTGGCGAAATCCAAAGGCACATGAACATCGAATGCTGCTTTTGCCGGATGAAGTGCTTCAGGCAATGAAACGAAGTTTTTGAGCATAAGCGCTTGTTTCGTGGAAAGTGTGAGATCTCCCTTCTTAAAGTCAGCAGAGACAAATTTACCTTCCAAATTCTCGGCATCTATGTTTGCTTCAATATTGTTGGCATCCCCATGGTAGCTTATCTTCAGATCATTCAGAAGCTTGGTATCATTTCTATCGATCCCTTCAAGTTTACCTGGGTCTATCTTACCCCTGTAGTCAAGTACACCATCTTCCAGAGTCAATACATTTTTAAGATGCAACCCTTTTGCATAAGGTATCGAAACATTCCCCTCGTTTACAAGCGTCAAGTTACCTTCAGATATCAAATAAACAATCTGGTTTTTTAAAGAGAGCTGTTCTATATTGAATTCTCCCTCTTCTGCCTGAAGTATCTTCTCTCCTTTGATATCAAACTCAACAACTGCTTGCTTTTCATCAACATTTATATTCAGAGGAATAGTATCAAAAGTATCCTCTTCCAAAGGTAGTCTGTAGGTTTCAAAGAGTGCATTATGTGCTGTGATATACCCCTTACTCTCTATATGATTATCTTTGATCAATCCATGCTGTGCCAGAGATGCAAAACTGCTTACAGCAGCAACATTAATCTCTCCACTCTCTGCAGTTAACGTAGCAATATTCAACATCACATTCGTCGCATTCATTTCAGTACTTTTAACAAATACAGGATCGTATGTTGCACTTTTGATCGAGGTATTCATATGTTTCACATAAAGAAGTTTTGGCAGCAATGGACTTGCTGTAATGTTAATATCTGGAGTTTCCGCTTTAGCGGTTTGATTATTTTCTATAGATTCAAAAAGCTTTGTCAATGCTATTGTGTCTATATCCCGAAGCGATAATGACTCAACCGTGATCTTCTCATCTTGTAACTTACTCTGCATAGAGAGTTGGGAAAGGTTTGTATCGAGAAGCACAGAGAGAGCATCTACCTGAACTGTATCGGGTTTAAGATCGATTATCCCATAGGTATCAACCTTGATAGAGCTTGCATTCAGTTCTCCCTGATGCAATCTGAGCTGAGGATGATCAGCAGGCTTAACGGTCACAATAGCAGAATCAACTTGCACACTTTTGGGTAGAAGATGCTTCTGACCGGCTTTATAGTGTTCTACTTCAGGTTCTACTAGTTCTGCAACCTCTTCATGTATTTTTATGGCTATCATTTGCTTAATAACATCTTGAAATGCAATCGTATCAATATCCAATATGCTAAGTTTTTTAATCCTGATATTTTTCTCTTGAATCTCACCACTTAGCTGTATACTGGTAACATTGGTATCGATAGAGAGAAACAGGTCATCCATATCAACACCCTCTCCATAGTAGACAATATCTTTCCCATCCAATAAAATATCTTTAAATCCTATACCACTCCATTCAAAAGGATTGACAGTTAACTTCACTTCTCCTACACCAATGGAGACGGGAAGGACAAAACTGCGGTTATCTTCTTCAGGTTCTGTAGAAACAAAAGCCCTTACAACTTTTTCGATATTTTCAACATTCAGTCCGCTGGCTTCAAGATGGGTAATAGAGACTTTGCTATAAAGGATCGAAGCAGGGTTCCATCCTACTTTCAGGCTGTCAAGCAGTGTATCATTCTTGAAAGTCAGTTCCTCAACTTCAAGACCAGTGAGAAGACCACCCGAGATCTGCTTGTATGCAAATCCATACTTCGGTGCATACTTCTGTGCAACCCACTGTATGGTTTGTGTCGAGTTGAGTAAAAAGAATATGGTAGTAAAGGTAAGTATGATAAGACTCAGAAGTACATATTTCATCCATTTAAGTACTCTTTTCAAAATGACTGTCCTATCTCACACTGGATTTTATATATGCTGTAGTATCCTATACATGCACACTTGTATTGTTGACAACATTACACTCTAGATATCTTACCTAAAAAGTAAACTTTATGCAAAAACCATATAAAACACAGCAAACATTAGTACGCTCTACTCTTTGAAAAAACATTAATAATGATGACACCAGGAATGATCAACCCCATATCAATAATGGTTGGGAAGTCGGATATATAGAGTACTTATATTATTTAATATACAATATTACTTCAAGATTGCCAATCGTGCCAAAAGCCCTGCTGTAGTCGTGTACCCTACTTCTGTAAATTTCAACTCACCTGATCCATCATAAATGAATGTTGTTGGAAAAACTTCCACTTTAAACTGTTTTGCCCATGAACCATCTACATCATTTAGAACTTTAAAAGTTAAACCTCTCTCTTTTAAATACGCTTTTATTTTCGCATTCTCTCCAGAGTTTACTGCAATGGTCAAGACTTCATATTGTTTTGACAAGGTTTCTATATTCTGTGCTTCCAGTTTACAAACTTTACACCATGTAGCCCAGAAATGTATAACTATAGGTTTTCCTTTTTTAAGTGTGTAAGAACTGGTATCCAGGAGTGTGACTTCTGCCTGTGGCAACTGTGTACTGCTCAGATCAGGCTTACGTACATAACTTATAATATTACTCAATATAAATAGTATCACTGCTCCTATTATTAACTCTTTAATTATAGATTTAATATTCCATTTATTCATACTTTTAACCTTTTAAGTTGTTCTTCTAACCCAGATACATAGGTACTCCCATACAATGCAACGTGAACCAAATAGGGATAGATCTGATAGAGTGGTACCTTTGTCTCATAGAAATCATCACTTAGCGCATGTACTTCACTATAACTATTAAAGAATGTCTCACCAAATGTATTGAACATCAAAATGAAAGCCAGTTCCATCTCCCTGTCACCAAAGTATATGGCAGGGTCAATCAGTGTAGCACCCTCATTATTGAACAAGATATTACCACTCCAAAGATCTCCATGCAGGAGTGAAGGTACAATTTTGCTCATATCAATACGTTTATAGATATCCCTGCAAAGTGTTTCAAGTTGATCTACACTCTCTTTTGATAGTTGCCCTCTGTCATAACATATCTTAGCCATAGGCATAATACGCATCTGTCCAAGGAATAATCCCCAGCTATATTGGGTCTGCTCATTATCTTGAGTAAATGAAGCAATTGTCGTATTGTAATAATAACCATACATGCGACTCTCGTTTGTTACAGAATGCAGATCACTCAATATCTTTGCAGCATGCAACTCTTTCACTTGACCAGGCACAGAACTCTCTTCTATGAACTCCATAAGAAGATACCTATCGCTTACGTCAAATACTTGAGGAACTGATATATCATATTTATTAAAATCCAAAAGCATATCTGCTTCTATTTTAAGCTTGTCAGAGGGTTGTGAGGTTTTTAGAATGTAGCTTCCGTTTACTGTTCGTACTTTATAAATATCACCTATCTGTCCATTGATAAAATAATTAACTGAATGTATATCTTCATTCAAAGAGTATTCCAGATTCAATTTCAATTCATTACTGATCGTCACCCACACTCCTCATTTCTGACTCTACACTTTGATGTAAGGTATCAATCCAGATCCACATCATCCCAAAACTCATCATAATCAAGATTCGTCATAGCATTTTCATCATCTTGATTCTTCTCTAAGAGTTTTTGCTGCTCATTTTGAAAATACTGCTCCAGTGCCTCTTCAAGCATCGTATTTATATCTTTTTTGAGTATCTCTGAGAAAGCTTGTAAATCCTCTACTGTAGTTTGTTTAAATTCTATTCTTATATCATTCATGAGAGTATTTTAACATAAAAATGGCTACACTAACAGCATGAAACTTACAGATAAAAATTATGAAAAAATAATAAAAAACAATGAGACTCCTGTCTTCATTGACTTCTACTCCCCTACCTGCGGCCCCTGTCAAATACTCATGGAATTTATGGAAAATGGTTTAGAGAAGTATGGAGAAGAAAATGATGTGATTATCGTTATGTGTGATGTATCAAGAAATCCAAAGCTGGCGGAGGCTTTTAAAGTGCAGTCAGTACCTTTTACCATTGCCGTAATGCCAGACGGTAAACTAAAGTATCCGGAACTTGGACTAAAAGACAATGCCTATTACTATGGGATCATAGATAAATTAGCAGGCAAAGGTTCATTCTTTAGCAAACTCTTTGGTTAATGTCTAACTGATTCCGGCAGTGGCACCTGCTGTACTATAATATCTATGATCTCATCGTTGTCTATACCGGAGAAACGTGTATGTTCACTTTTAATAATGCGATGTCGGAAAACATCATGTATGACTGAGTGAACATCCTGAACTGTCACTTCATTCCTGCCCTTCATCCATGCATACACCTGTGAACATTGCGTAAGTGCCAAAGAGCCTCTTGGACTCACACCAACATCGATCATCACATCTAACTGTTTACTGTAACGCATAGGGTAACGTGTTGAAAAGACAAGCTCAACAATATATCTTCCTATTTCCTCACTTATTTTCACCTTGCCAACATCTTCACGAGCTGCAAATATCATCTCTTGAGATATTTTCTCTTTTGGCAATTTTTTATGATGTTTCTCATCTTGCACCATTTGAATCATTTTATATTCTGAATCCATAGTCACATAATCGATCTTTACATGCATGAAAAAACGGTCTTTCTGCGCTTCAGACAAAGGGTATGTCCCCTCTTGTTCTATAGGGTTTTGAGTCGCAAGGACAATAAACAGTTTAGGCAGTTTCAATGTCTGTCCTGCTATAGTGACCTGATGTTCTTCCATCGCTTCAAGCATGGCAGACTGTACCCTTGCAGGGGCTCTGTTAATTTCATCAGCTAAAATAATATTTCCAAATATGGGACCTTTATGAAGGCGATATGTCTTTTTCCCATCCTCTTCATAAACACGTTCTGACCCCATTACATCTGCAGGGTTCAAGTCTGGAGTAAACTGTATGCGTGAGAAAGTCGCATTAATTGCATCAGCCATAGAATGTACTGCTCTTGTCTTGGCAAGTCCAGGTAAACCTTCTACAAGTATATTTCCATCTGCAAGTAAACCCATTACAAAACGGTTAACAATATGCTCCTGACCTATAATGGCCTCATTCATTCTCTTTAACAGTATTTTAATTGATTCTCTAGGTGTCATTTTTGACCTTTATATTTATTTTCCGAACAGATATATCATTTCAGGGAACAGTACAATGATCCCCAACGCCAACACTTGCAACAGTATAAACGGTATCACCCCTCTATATATGGCTCCTGTACTAACCTTGTCCCCTGCTGCTCCTTTTAGGTAAAAGAGTGCAAATCCAAATGGTGGAGTGAGGAATGAGGCTTGAAGATTCATTGCTATAAGTATAGCAAACCAGATCGGATCTATGCCAAAGGATGCGACGATCGGCACTAAGATAGGCACAACCACAAATGCGATCTCTATGAAATCGATAAAGAAACCAAGCAAGAAGATAATCAGCATCGCTATGAATATAAATGTCCATTTGTCTCCCATATCTCCGGCAAAGAAATCAAGTGCCATATCTCCACCACCAAGTTCATTAAAAACAAGTGAAAATGCTGTTGCTCCAATGAGTATCATAAATATCATAGCTGTGAGTTTTACTGTCTCTATACTTGCATAACGTACAAGCTCAAAAGAGAAAGCGCCATTGTATGCCGCCAAGACCATTGCACCAAGCACACCGATCGCTGCAGATTCAGTAGGAGAGGCAATTCCGGCAAAGATGGATCCAAGTACTGCACCTATGAGTAAAAGTGGCGGGAGGATGGCTTTAAGCGCTTTTTTGACCACATCTCCATAAGGTTCATCTGACACTATGGCAGGTGCTGCTTCCTTATTGAGATATGAGATCACTAAAATATAGAATATATAAAGCACTATCAACAACAATCCAGGGACCACTGCGGCTCTGAACAGATCTCCTACAGAAAGGTGCATCTGGTCACCAAGTATAATGAGAACGATAGACGGTGGTATCAGTTGTCCCAAGGTACCACTCGCAGCGATACTTCCAGATGCCAAGGCCGGACTGTACTTGTGTTTGAGCATCAAAGGCAAAGCAATGAGGCTCATCATCACAACAGAAGCTCCGACGATCCCTGTACTTGCAGCTAAAATGGCTCCAACAAGCACAACAGAAATAGCCAGACCACCTCTTACCTTCCCAAAAAGCTGTCCCATGGAAATAAGCAGTTTTTCTGCCATTTTAGACTTTTCAAGTATAAGCCCCATAAAAATAAAAAGCGGTATCGCCATAAGCGTAATATTTCCCATGATCCCATAGGTTCGGTACGGAAGCATTTCGAGCACATCTAGCCCTACTTCATCCGTAATGAGAGCAAAAAACAGTGCAGTACCTGCAAAAACAAAGGCAACCTGAAAACCTGATAAAAGTAGAACTAACGCCATAGTGAACATGAGAAACACCGGTTCAAACCAAAATGCAACTCGGTTAAACCAGGCAAAGTAGACCATAGCTCCTAGAAGCAGAACCACACCCAGCCAACGCCACACTATTTTTTTGTTTACTAAACGATGATAAGCCTTCAGAATTTCACTCAGTGCTTGCAGTATGAGCAGCACAAAAGCAAATACCAGCATTGCTTTAATGATCCAACGATGACTCAATCCTCCCGGATCAGAAGAGATCTCATGTTGCAGATAACTCTGCCAAGTCATATCGAATGCATCATTTAAAAAGATAAGAGAAAAAGGAATGACAAGTAAAAGCATAGAGAGTATTTGGACTGTAGCTTTCGTATCTGGAGCATAACGTTCAAAAAAGATGTCGACTCTGACATGTTTGTCATGTTTAAGGGCATAACTCAGTCCAAGTAAAAAGATCACATCAAAAAGATGCCACTCTATCTCTTGTAAAGCAATAGATCCGGCAGAAAACAGATAACGCATGCCTGCATCGTATGCAACAAGAAGTGAAAGTATCACAACCAAAACAGATGCCAGAGAACCGGCATATTTTGATATACGATCTAAATAGTAGCTTATTCGGGTCTGTTGCATTTTAACTCAAAAGGTCTTTAAAGCTTTCTACAGGATCTTTCCCTTTTTCTATCATGTCATACACCTCTTGGGCAATAGGAAGATAGATCTCTTTGTCTTTGGCTATTTTATGTAAAGCTTTTGCGGTAGGGACACCTTCTGCTACTTCTCCAAGCTCCTGGAGTATCTCATCCATGTTTTTACCCTTTGCCAGTCCTAATCCAACCCTGTAATTTCGTGAAAGTGTTGAAGATGCGGTAAGAAAAAGGTCACCTGCTCCACCCAATGACAAAAATGTTTCACTCTTTGCACCAAATGCTTCTCCAAACCGTGTCATCTCCACAAGACCTCTTGAGATCAGTGCAGCTCTTGCATTATTTCCCAGTCCCAAACCATCACAAACACCCCCAGCAATGGCGATCACATTTTTATAGGCTCCTGAAACTTCAGCACCCACAACATCATCATCAACATAACCTTTAATGAATGTAGGCAGTGCATCTGCATAAGTTTGTGCCAGTTGTAGATTTGTAGAACTTATCATCAGTGCAGTAGGAAGAGATTTTTGTACTTCTGCAGCAAAAGAAGGACCAGAGATAAAAGCCAATCTATCATCTGCCAGAAAATCACCATAAATATCATTCAAAAAAGCTCCAGTCGAAGTTTCAATACCTTTGGCAGCTACCAGGATCTTCTGTCCTCTGTCCTCAAAGTTATTTTCCATCCACTCACGTGCAAACTGTGCAGGAATTGCCATTACCAGATACTCTCTGCTTAAGGCTTCATCCAAAGAGACAAAGTTTTCTATATCTCTCGCTGTACGGGAATGGATCACTACATCATTATCCTGACTGTAGGCATGATACAATGCCTGCCCCCACTTACCTGCTCCTATTATGGCTAATTTCATTATGACTTCCTCTCCTCCATATGCTTTTCAATCATTTCAATAAAAAGATCTGCACTCTCTTCATACATATCAAATATCTTATGCGCACCGGCCAATATAAACTTTCTGTTATCCTCTTTACTATCTGAAAGTGCAACGATCTCTCCTTCGAATCCATTGGATTTAAGTGAAATACTATGATAGACATTCAGTGCTTCATTATACATAGCACACACTACCATATCATCTTTATGAAGTGGGATTTCATCCAGATATTTACTCTGTTCAAAATCTACAAAAAAGACTTCAATAAATCCATCATCTACTGCTTTTTGATAGTATTCCTTACTATTTTCATAGATAGCAACAGATTCACCTTCTTTTTTAAGTATTTTACACAGTTGTTTACTTTTATGCGTATAGCCAAAAACAATAACTTTACCTTTTTCTACACTATGTTTTTTCACATAATGTAAAGCTTTATTGTCCACTACAGAGTAAGGTTCAACTACATTATCTACACCACTAGAGATATATTGAGGTAGAAGATGAGTGTGGTTCATCCTTGCAAAAATAATACTCTCCCGATAGATACTTTTTGCATTTAAAATGAAGTAAATATTATCTATATCAGAACTTCCAAGTGTGAGCATCGCTAAAATATTGTCTTTTTTATACAACTCCCTGATAAGCTTTGCACTTGAGCCATCCGCTTTGATCACATTATAACCATCATTAAGTGCCAAACTTGCCTTAGCTTCATCATCTTCTATGATCACTGATTCAAATCGTTTATCATTTTTAAGCTTTTTGGCTATTGTTACACCCAAATGTCCATAGCCATTGATAATCACTACATCCCGCATCTTATGTACATGATTAATACTGTCTGAGTTACGCAGTTCATCAAATCTTTCAGAAAAAGCAGAAACCATAACAGATGTCACAAATGAGATCATCGCGATACCAAAGACAATACCAAACATTGAGATCACTTTTCCTATATCTGTTACAGGAGATATATCACCATATCCAACCGTTGACACAGTCACAAGTGCCCAATATATTGCATCAAGATAAGAGTGTAACTCTTTATTGATACCAAATTCCAAAACATAAAAGAGAGAACCAAAAGAGAAAACAATTCCAAAGAGTAAATAGCCTAAAAAGATAAATTCAAATCGTTTTTTTGTAAGTGCTTTAAAAAGACTTGATGTACCATGCATATAGTGGTAAAGCTTAAAGAGTCTTATGATCCTGAATTTTGGGAAGATCGCAATAAGGTCAATAAGTGCTGGTAATGAAAGCATATATCTAAGTTTAGATTTAATGAGTGGCAGATACTTAATAGAGCTACTACTTTCTTTAGAAGCAGTAATGATATATTTATGCAGATCATGACTTACCCAAAGCCTAAGAAGGTATTCAATGGCAAAAATGGTTGTGACAAAGTAAAGTTCAAAATCAATAAGCCATTCAGGTATCTCTACAGTTTTACTTGCGATCAATATAGTAATAGAACCTAAGATCAAAAAGATCATAAAATAATCAAAATATTTTTTATAAGGGTAGTTTACATCTTCCAGAAGTAATCGAAAAAAAGATTTTGTTTTTTGATATTGAATAGATTTGTCTATTTTTTCGGAGAGTTTTAAAATAATATTGTCCATATTTTCCTCTCCCTTGTAGGGTCGATATTATCGACCTATATATATTAAAAAGGTCGATAATATCGACCCTACATCATTTAACCCAATCTCTGTTTTAACAGTTCATTTACTTTAGCAGGATTTGCAGAACCTTTACTCGCTTTCATTGTTTGCCCTACAAAGAAACCAAAGAGTTTGTCTTTACCAGACTTGTATTGTTCTACTTTATCCTGATTATTTGCAAGAATCTCATCAATAATGGCTAAAATAGCTCCATCATCACTCACCTGTGCAAGTCCAAGTTCATCAATAAGCGCATCTATATCACGACTCTCATTTTCCATCATATGATCAAGCAGTTCTTTCCCACCTTTTCCGGAAATCGTACTATCAGCAATTTTAGAAACAAGTGTCCCAAGAGCTTTTGCATCCACAGGTGTGTTATCCATAGAAAGCCCTGCTTTATTAAGGCGTCCAAGAAGTTCAGAGGTCAACCATGTTACTGCTGTTTTAGCTACAGCTCCATGTTCCAACATCTCTTCAAAGTAGTATGCCATCTCTTTTACTGCAGTGATCACATGGGCATCATCTGATCTAATACCCAACTCTTCCACATAACGTTTCACTTTTGCATCTGGCAGTTCAGGCATAATTTTTGCCTCAGCGATCATCTCATCTGTAACAATAAGAGGACGTAGATCAGGATCCGGGAAATAACGATAATCTGCCGCTTCCTCTTTACCTCTCATCGACTTAGTAACACCTTCTGCAACATTCCAAAGTCTGGTCTCCTGATTTATCTCTTGCTCATACACACCATCTTCATACGCTTCAGTCTGTCTCTGTACTTCATAAGCAATCGCAGCAGCAACAAATCTAAATGAGTTGATGTTTTTAATCTCAACCCTCGTACCAAACGCCTCTTGTCCTTTTGGACGAATAGAAACATTCACATCACATCTAAATGAACCCTCCTGCATATTTGCATCAGAGATATCCAAATAACGTACTGTAGAGTGCAGTTTTTTCAAATAAGCAACTGCTTCATCAGAAGATCGCATATCCGGATCTGAAACAATTTCAAGTAACGGTGTACCTGCACGGTTCAAGTCTACTTTAGAGTGATCACCTTCATGCATGTTCTTTCCGGCATCTGCTTCAAGGTGTGCCTGTGTCATACCGATACGTTTTTGAGTACCGTCAGCAAGGTCTATAAATACTTCACCTTTTTGCACAATGGCTTTTGTAAGCTGTGTGATCTGATAGGCAGACGGACTGTCCGGATAAAAGTATGATTTTCTGTCAAAGTTTGATGAATGATTTACATTTGCATTGATCGCATATCCAAGTCTCATGGCTTTTATCGCAGCCTCTTTATTCACTACGGGAAGTGCACCGGGTAATGCCAAACAGGTAGGACAAGTGTTAGTGTTTTGATGTTCAGCAAAAGAGGTAGGACAAGAGCAAAAGAGTTTCGTTTTAGTATTAAGTTGAACATGAACTTCAAGACCGATAACGGTTTCAAACATGGTGGTATTCCTTGTAAAATAAT
>Ga0209013_10005217_pt1 | contig 11235 bp, 11 predicted proteins | sample Cruoilmetagenom2_FD_187291 | JGI IMG/M metagenome (GOLD analysis project Ga0209013, IMG submission 187291) | Oil polluted marine microbial communities from Coal Oil Point, Santa Barbara, California, USA - Sample 2 (SPAdes) (version 2) | ecosystem: Environmental > Aquatic > Marine > Oil seeps ...
CAAGGCGACGGGATCGCCGAATCGCCCGGCGGGCCGCTCTTCGTGCCGTTCACGCTGCCAGGCGAGCAGGTTATGGCCGAGGTGGCTCGGGACGGAAAACATGCCGACTGCCTGGCGGTGCTCGACGCCAGCCCGGAGCGTGTAGCGCCGGTTTGCCCGCATTTCGGTGCGTGCGGCGGCTGTTCACTGCAGCATTTGGAGACGCAAAGCTATTTGGCGTGGAAGCGGGAACTCGTGGTCCAGGCTTTGGCCTCGCGTGGGTTCGATGTGCCGGTTGAGCCAGTGCGCCCCGTGCCGCTGGGAAGTCGGCGGCGCGCGACCTTCTCCCTTGAACGGCGTGGCAAGGACGCCGTAATGGGATATCGCCGCGCCCGCTCCCACGACACGATCGAGATCGAAGTCTGTCCAATCCTGTCGCCGGCGATCATCGCGGCTCTGCCGGCCCTCAAGGCGATGCTGTTTCCATTGCTGGGCGGCCGGCCCGAGGCGCGGGTCGGTATCACCGAAACCGAGAACGGGCTCGACGTGGTGATGGAGGGCGCGCCGCCGCCCGAGACGGCGCTCGCGAAGCTAGCAGGCACCGCTGGCGCACAGGGCATCGCGCGCATCACCGTGGGCGATGAAAGCGTGATGCTCACGCCACCTATGCTGCGCCTCGGCAGGGCTGGGGTCCGGTTGTCGCCGGGAGCCTTCCTCCAAGCCTCCCCCGACGCCGAGGCCGAAATGGTGGCTCTTGTCCGCGCGGGCGTAGGAAAAGCGAAACGCGTGGCCGATCTGTTTTCCGGCCTGGGGACGTTTTCCTTCGCGCTCGCCGAAAGGGCATCCGTCGATGCTTATGAGAACAGCACCGAGGCCCTTGCGGCGCTCGAAGAAGCAGCCCGGCATACGCCGAAGCTTAAGCCCATGCGCGGACACCGGCGCGATCTGTTTCAAGACCCCCTGGGCTGGCAGGAGTTGAAGCCATACGACGCGGTTGTCTTCGATCCGCCGCGTGCAGGCGCCGCCGCCCAAGCCGGGCAGTTCGCCAAGTCGAAAGTGAAGCGCCTTGTCGCTGTCTCGTGCAATCCAGGTACCTTGGCCCGGGACCTACGCATTCTCGTCGACGGGGGATACCAGATCACGCGCGTGACGCCCGTCGATCAGTTCCTGTTCTCGAGCCATGTGGAAGTGGTCGTGCATCTGAGTCGCTAAGCGCGCCGCGCCTTGCCCTGCAGCAGCGTCTCCACATAGGCCGGCACGATCTCCGTCGCGGCGCCGTAATGCGTCTCAGCGAATAGGCTTGCGCCTTCCGACGGGTCGAGATTGAGTTCGACCGTATGCGCGCCGGCACGCTGGGCCTCGGCAACGAAACCCGCCGCCGGGTAGACCGTACCGCTTGTTCCAATGGAGACGAACAGATCGCACCGCGCGAGCGCCGCATAGATGCGTTCCATCTGGTGCGGCATCTCCCCGAACCACACCACGTCGGGTCGCATATAGCCGGATTCGCTACAGGCCGGGCAGTCCGTCGCGAGCGAGAGGTCTTCCGTCCAGAAATGGCTGGCGCCGCAGGCCGTGCACAGGGCGCGCGCCAATTCTCCATGCATATGGATCAGCGTCTCGCTGCCGGCGGCTTCATGCAGCGGGTCGATATTCTGCGTAACGGTCAGGACTTCGCCACCATGTTCTCGCTCGAGTTTGGCAAGCGCGAAATGTGCGGCGTTGGGCCGGACATCGGCCAGCCAGCGCCGGCGCATATTGTAGAAGTCGTGAACCTTGGTTGGATTGCGCGCGAAGCCTTCGGGTGTCGCGACGTCTTCGATATCGTAGTCGTCCCATAAGCCGCCCTTGCCCCGAAACGTGCCCAGCCCACTCTCGGCCGAAAGCCCCGCACCGGTCAGGATGACGATTCGGTCGGCAGCCATTCCAGGTTCGTATCCACGTCTTGAGCCACGTCCTGGCCGGTCTGGCCGCGATGACGTAGATAGTGGTCGGCCAGCACAATGGCCATCATGGCCTCGCCAATGGGCACGGCGCGGATGCCTACGCACGGATCGTGACGCCCCTTGGTGACGACCTCGGTGTTGTTGCCGTCCTTGTCGATCGTGCTTCGTGGATTGAGAATCGACGAGGTGGGCTTGACCGCGAAGCGCGCGACCACCGGCTGTCCCGTGGAAATGCCGCCGAGGATTCCGCCCGCATGATTGGACAGAAAGGTCGGCCATCCCGGCGGGCCATTATGCATCTCGTCGGCATTCTCTTCGCCCGAGAGGGCAGCCGACTCGAAGCCGGCACCGATCTCGACACCCTTCACGGCATTGATACTCATCAGCCCTGAGGCGATGTCCTGGTCCAGCTTGGCGTAGAGCGGGGCGCCGAGCCCGACGGGTACACCGTCTGCCACGATCTCGATGACCGCGCCGGTGGACGAGCCGGACTTTCGGATCTCGTCGAGGAATTCGGCCCAATTCTCCGCCGCCTTGGGATCGGGGCAGAAGAACGGGTTTTCGTTCACCGTATCCCAGCTCCAATTGGCGCGGTCGATTTTGTGCGGGCCCACCTGGACGAGGGCGCCGCGCACGCGCAGACCCGGCACGACTTTCCGTGCCACCGCGCCCGCCGCGACGCGGGTCGCCGTCTCGCGCGCCGAAGCCCGGCCCGAACCGCGCCAGTCGCGCACGCCGTATTTCTCCAGATAGGTGTAGTCGGCATGGCCGGGGCGGAACTTGTCCTTGATGTCCCCATAGTCCTTGGAGCGCGCATCGACATTCTTGATTTGAAGCGCGATGGGCGTGCCCGTCGTGACCAGCGCGCCATCTTCGTCTTCGAACACGCCGGACAGAATCTCGACCGTGTCGGGCTCTTTGCGCTGGGTCGTGTATCTCGACTGGCCCGGGCGCCGCTTGTCCAAATAGGCCTGGATCTCCGCTTGCGTGATTGGAACGCCGGGCGGGCAACCGTCGACCACGCAGCCGATGGCGGGCCCGTGGCTTTCGCCCCAGGTCGTGATGCGGAAGAGATGTCCGAAACTATTATGCGACATGCCTTTGTCTAGCCGCTTCTCGCCAAAGCGTCCATCCGGCAGCGCCCATCCGGTCACGAAAATGGCTCGCGTCAGCCATGGAGCGAGCCTACTTTTGTCTTAATTTTCCTTAGCTTACCCCCTCGCGCGGGTTCCCGCGCCGGCCGACTCGAGTCTTCGCCGGCCGCTTCCTCCCAAGACACAATAGAAATAAGGAGCCGCCAATGCGTGCTGTGCATGCATGTCTGTTGACGTTGACTGTCGTCTTTCTCTCGAGCGCGATGACGCTCAGCCCCGCCGCCTCGTTGCCCTCGCCCTTCGCAAAGGCCGCATCGAGCAAGGCTGCAACGAAGAAGATCGTAAAGCCCGCCAGCAGAGGCTGGCAAAGGGTGGGGCCAAAGCCCGCGCGCTGGTGCGGCTGGTATATGCGCACCCAGCTGGGTGGAGGGCCTGAATACAATCTCGCGCGCAACTGGGCCAAGCGCGGCCGCCCCTTGAGTGGGCCCCGCGTCGGCGCGGTGGTCGTCTGGCCCCAACACGTGGGCATGATCACGGGCCGCACCAAAGAGGGCCACTGGATCGTACGCTCCGGCAATGACGGAGGTCGCGTGCGCGAGCGTCCGCGTTCAGTCGCAGGCGCCGTGTTCCGCAAAGTTTAAATGGGGAAGGGCGGGGTAGCTCCCGCCCTAGTCCTTGGCCACGGAAATGTCCGGCGCGTCCTCGTTCTTCATGCCGACCACGTGGTAGCCCGCATCGATATGCAGGACCTCGCCGGTGACGCCCTTCGACAGGTCGGACAGAAGGTAGAGGCCGCCGCCGCCCACATCGTCGATCGTCACGGTGCGGCGGAGCGGCGAGTTGTACTCGTTCCATTTCAGAATGTAGCGAAAGTCCGAAATGCCGGACGCGGCCAGTGTTTTGATCGGGCCGGCCGAGATGGCGTTGACGCGAATGTTGTTCCTGCCGAGATCGGCGGCGAGATATTGCACGCTCGTTTCGAGCGCGGCCTTGGCGACACCCATCACGTTGTAATGGGGCATGACTTTCTCGGCGCCGTAATAGGTGAGCGTCAGGATCGAGCCGCCATCCTTCATCAAGGGTTCGGCGCGCTTCGCCATGGCGGTCAGCGAATAGCAGGAGATCGCCATCGTCTTGGCGAAGTTCTCCTCGGTCGTGTCCACGTAGCGGCCGCCGAGCTGATCCTTGTCCGAGAAGGCGACGGCGTGGACGAGAAAGTCGATCCCGCCCCATTCTTTCTCCACCGCTGCGAACACCGCATCCAAGGAGGCGGTATCGGTGACGTCGCAGGGCAGAACGAGTTTCGCCCCGGCGTCCGCAGCCAGCGGATCCACCCGCTTTTTCAACGCATCGCCCTGATAGGTAAGTACGACTTCGGCGCCCTGGCCAACGACGGCCTTGGTGATGCCCCAAGCGATCGAGCGATTATTGGCGACACCGAAAATGATGCCACGCTTGCCCGCCATGAGATTTCCACCGTCCGCCATAAGCCCTCCATCAACTGATCTGAGGGCTTCTTATACACCGGGCTGGCCCCGCCGAAAGGGCTTTCGCCATCTCGGAAGGGCCAGCCCGGTGCTGTCGGGCTGGGGGTGAGTTCTAGGTAGTTCGTCGCCGCACCGGTACGAGCGGAGAGCGAAATTCTCCGGTCCCCGCGCGCGGGGAATGGTTGCGCACAACGATCGCAGACCGCAGTGGTGTGAAGCGCATGCTGGCTTCCTGCGGGATCTGAACCGCTTTGCGAGGAAGTGGAGAGGGCGTTTCGGGGGTGACGTAACTCTCGGACATGAAAACCCTCTATCCGGCGATTGCCCAGCGGCCGTTCGCCGATCGGCAAGCAACGCCTTCGATCTCTTTTTCCGTCCCGTCCCGTGCCAGCGAATAGATCACGGTACGGCATACACGGCCTTGCGTGTCCCGGAACGCGGAGACGGGCTTGACCCGGCCTGTGAGCTGGCTTGCTTGCCGCCGCCAAACAAGGGTCACGCCGTCGCCAAGCTCCGTCAGGGCCATTTGCAGGGCCTTGAGTGCGACTGCCCTATCTGAACGGTCGAGAGTGGTTTTAAGTTCCGCGAGGGAACCTGAAAGGGAGCCATTCGGCTCCGTCACGGTTTCGGGCGGCACGGTCTCGTAAACCGGCACCACCACATGTGCCCCGCGATCCTCTGCCTTGAGAGGAACGAGAGCGGGGAGCAATACACACAACACGAGAGCCCCCGCCCCCATGATAGGGGCGTTCCATTGGAACGTACGCATAACAAACCGTCCCCAAATACTGACGCGGATACTGAAATCCCCCCGCGCCCTCTATCAACAGAAACGATCCTGGCCTATCAGGGTGAGCAAAATGTAAATGCCCGTACCGCACCGGGAAGTTTTTTGTCCCGCTACGGGCGGGGTGACAGGAAAGTTATGATGGACCATCAAGACTTCACCGCCGCAGACGACCCTTTCGCGCTGTTTCAGGCGTGGCTTGCGGAAGCGGAAAAATCCGAACCGTGCGACCCGGAGGCAATGGCCCTGGCCACGGCTGATTCGGACGGGCTTCCGAATGTGCGGATGATTCTCTTGAAAGGCGCGGACGAACGCGGCTTCGTGTTCTACACGAATTGCCGGAGCGCCAAGGGCGGGGAGCTGGCCGCCAACGCAAAGGCCGCGCTGCTTTTCTACTGGAAAAGCCTTGGCCAGCAGATCCGCGTACGCGGGCTCATCGAACCTGCGACCGATGCGGAGGCGGATGCCTATTTCGCCACCCGCCACCCGCAGAGCCGGATTGGTGCCTGGGCGTCGGTACAATCGCGGCGCTTGGAAAGCCGCGCCGCGCTGGAAGAGGCCGTCGCGCGCTATGCGGATCAATTTGACGGGCGCGAGATAACCCGGCCAGACTATTGGCGTGGCTACCGGGTCCGCCCGGTCGAAATCGAGTTTTGGCAGAATGGAGAATACCGTTTGCACGACCGGATCGTGTTCCGCCGGGCGGCGCCGGACGGGGCGTGGACTAAAACGCGCCTCAATCCTTGAGCTTAACTGTGCTATCGCGAGCCGGCTCGCTTGGTATGATGACGGTCGGCGGGGACGCGCATGAGGACCAGATAAATTGACCGCGGAAGACACCATCGGACGCTACGCGACCGCGCGCTACGTGGTGAAGGAGGCGCACGAGGCCCGGTGGGCGCGCCGCATCGCCGTGTTTTTCCTCCAGCTTCTGATTCTCACGGCGGTGCTGCATCGGTTCTTCGGCCTCAACACCGCGTCAACCATCAACCTGGTCGGTGTTTCGATGGTGGGCCTTGCTCTCGCGGTTCTTATCGCCGTTGTCTCGCTGATCCGCATTTGGTTCGGCGGCCAGACCGGCGCGGCAAACGACTTCGCCGCGATCATCGTCGGCTTGATCGGCCTGGCGCTTCCGGCCTTCTTTTTGTCGAAAGCGTTCCTGTTACCAGTGTTGAACGACGTGCAGACATCGCCCGCCGATCCGCTGCAATACACCGTACTCTTGGAGCAGCGTCCGCGTGACGCCAACCCGCTTGCCGGCCAATCGCCGGAGGCCGCGCAGCGCCAGGCGGAAGCCTATCCCGATATCGGTCCGATCGTCGTGGATCGATCTGCGGCGGCCGTCTTCACGGTCGTCAATGAGGCGGTGAAGCAGCTCGGCTGGACCGTGGTGGTCAATGAGACGCCGGGGGAGAGTGGGATCGGCCGTATCGAAGCGACCGACAGCACGATGATCATGGGATACACCGACGACGTGGTGGTGCGGGTGAAGGGGAACGATACGTCCGCGGTGATCGATATCCGCTCCGCATCGCGTTACGGAACCCACGACTTTGGGGGCAATGCGGACCGCGTCCGCACTTTCTACGAAGAGGTCAACACGGCCTTGGAGAAGGGCGAGAAAACTGTCCTCGAACAGACCGCCGCCGAAAAGAAAGAAGAGCCCGTCGCGGTCCCGGCGAAGGAAGTCAAGAAGAAGCAGCGGCGCCGGACCCGGAAGCGGCGCGTACGTAGAAGGCGCTGAGTCCTTCCGTCGCGCCTTCCGCCGCGACGAGACCTCGCGCGATCAAGAATTCCAGGTGCGCCAGAACCGATAGGGCCGCGGCCACTTTCAGGTCGGTGTCCAGCCCGCCATAAAGGCGCGCGACGATGCGAGGAATTGTGCCGACACCTTCGTCGATGCAGGCGAGGATCGTCTGCTCGCGCCAGATGCGGTGGGTCATATACGCTCGGACAACGCGCCGCGGCGTCTGGATGCGCCCGCCATGGCCGGGGAAGAAAATCTTGTCGTGCCGCTCGGCGAGCCGCTCGAGTGAGGCGAGAAAGTCGGCCATGCTGCCCTCGGGGGGCGCGATGACCGTCGTGTTCCACCCCATCACATGATCGCCGGTGAAGACCGTCCGCTGGCCGATGAGCGCGAAGCACAAATGGTCCGGCGCATGTCCGGGCATATGCAACACATCCAGCGCAAACCCGCGTCCCTTGATTGTGTCACCGTCGGACGCTGGGATGTCCGGCTCGAACGCCGTGTCCACGAAACCGTCACCAAGGCCGGGCACAATGGCGCCGCGCTGGGTTCCGGTCGGACCATAAGCGACGATCTCGCCGCCGAGCCGCCGCTGTAAGGGGAGGGCGCCGTCGCAGTGATCGCGGTGGCTGTGGGTAATGAAAATATGGCTGACGCGGTGTCCGCGCGTAGCACGGGCAATGGCATCGAGATGCACATCGTCCGCGGGGCCCGGGTCGATGATCACGACCTCGTCGGTGCCGACGATATAGGTATTCGTTCCGAGAAACGTGTACGGGCCGGGATTGTTTGCCACGACGCGCCGAACGCCTGGCGCGACCTCTTCGGCCACGCCGTAATCGACATCGGCGTTTCGATTGAATGCAAGTTCGGCGGACATGAATTGGACGCTGACTGAAAATTTCGTGGTCGGCACGCGGATAGAGCCCGCTGTTGCTTCGGACAATACCACACAGGCTAACGGCCTGCGCCTACTTAAAGAGCCACCAACCTCCCATCGGTTCTTGCGCAAAATATGACTGGATTCTGGCCAACAGCCGACATCCGGGAGCACGTACGGCATGCAGGCACAGGCGGGCCCGACGCCGTATCAATTCGGTTCTGGCTTCAGTAATCTCACAGCCATGGAATGACGTAATTCATGTAGGACTCCATGCGGATCATGACTTTGCGGATGATGTGCGTCATGCCAGCACTCTTCGTATAGATTGCGGCCGTGCCGGCGGTGCCTGCCGGCAAGTCCGGCTCGGGATCATCCAGCTGAATGCGCACGAAGAACGGCTCTGCTTGGATGATCTCCGCGGCAGGCACCGTGCCGCCAGTCACCGCTTGGCTTTCGTGGGTGACCTGAAGTACGGCATTGACGTTACCGGTGTAGATACGGCCCGGACGGGCCTTGAAAGCCATTTCGACCTTCTGGCCGCGCGCTAGATGGCGCTGGTAGATTTGCTGGATTTGCACGCCGATGATCTTGCGGGACGTGTCCACAAAGGTCATCGCCGGCTGGAAGGGGAACGTGACCACGCGCTGTCCTGGCCGCAGGGCCACATAGGTTACATAACCGTCAGCGGGGGCACGCACCGTGGTCTCCTGTAGATTCCACTTCGCTGTTTCGAGCTCCGCCGTGAACTTCTTGACCTGCGCTGCGGTTTCCTCGACTTGAAACTTTGTTCCTGCCGCCGTGCTAGCGAGCTGCTCATACTGCTTCAAGCGCAGCTCTTGAAAGTTCAGCTGAGCCTGGGTGGCCTCCAGCGCAGCTTCGTATGTCGTGGGATCGATTTTGAAAAGAACGTCGCCCTTTTTGATGGGCCGGTTCGCCTCTACCGGTACTTCGGTTACAGGTCCGGCGACATTGGGGATGATCTGCACGGTGTAGGTCATGATTCGCGCGGGACCAGCAGGAGCGCCCCATTGCATCGGGATGAACAACACAACGAACAGCAACACCATCCAGGCAAGGGTAGAGAGCCACGTTAAAAGCGTGTTAGGCAGCAATTTGAGCCAAACGAGCAGCGCGAGAATTGCAACATAGCAGAGCGTCAGGAAGGCGATCATGTGCGGCCTCCCTGACGTGTGCTTTTGGCCTCCAGCGCGGCGAGGCGGTCACGCAGTTCCTCGATGTCTTCCGCCTCTCCAACTGATGTGATGCGAATGGGCTTCGTAAACGCCCAAATTAAGAAGACCGGCCAGAAGACACCACCAAGGATCGCACCGAGCCAGCCGCCAATGTTGATTGCTTCAGCCTGCGGATGGTTGTGCTTGGCAGCGATCTTGCCGGGCAGCATTGCCAGAACAATCCAAATGGCGACCGCAGCAAAAATCAGAATCAGCAAAACGATAATCGCAAAGATATCCAAACCAGACATTCGAGCGCCCTCCGGCAGCACACTATAACGAGCGATAAATAGTGCGGACGGCCAAGTTGGACGGCCACGTCTCGCAACGTCGACTAGAGTATCAGAAAAGTCTGGATGACTTGGCAGGTTTGACTGGAGCGCTCGCCGTTAGAGCGCAAACGCCACCAGAAGCGATGTTCATGCGTGAACGCTACTTGTAGATGCTCGCGCCTGGCGCGACCTTTTCGGCTGTGCCGTAGGTGACACTGGCGTTTCGACCCAATGCAAGTTCGGCGGACATGAATTGGACGCTGACTGCAAATTTCGTGATCGGCACGCGGATAGAGCCCGTGCTGGCATCGGACGATAGTAGAACGACCAACGGGCCGCGCCTTCTTACATAGCGCCAACCTTCCATCGGGTTCTTGCACAAAATATATCTGGATCCCGGCGGATTGCCGATGCATGGCGCACGCAGGGCGCGCAGCCTTGCAAGTCCAGGACGCCATTTTGCGACCCAGTCGATGGATCGAACAAACTTTGTGTTATGCTAGATCAAACGCTAGCTAATCGTCGCAGACTGCCAACGACGCCGATAGCGAGGGAGGGCAGTTGAGGTATCGAGCACTTTCCATTTGGGCGTTCGGTGTCCTTTTGAGTCAATTTCCGGCAACGGCCTGGGCCGACACCGAAGCGCTCGCCGAGCAGTCTCAAAATCCTATCGCCAATCTGATCTCACTGCCGTTCCAAAACAACACGAACTTCAATGTTGGGCGGTTCGGCAACGATCAGAACATCCTCAACATCCAGCCTGTCATTCCTTTCGAGCTCAATGAAGACTGGAACCTCATTACAAGGTCCATCCTGCCGCTCGTGTACCAGCCGGCGCTCAACGAAGGTGACAGCTCCGATTTCGGTATCGGCGATTTCAACCCGAGCCTCTTCTTTGCGACAACACTTGCGCCGGGCGTGACCTTTGGTTTCGGTCCCGCCTTCTTGCTTCCCACAGCGACGGACGCAAGGCTGGGCTCGGAGAAATGGTCTGCGGGTCCGACGGCGGTGGCCGTCGTGACTCAAGGACCGTGGGTCTATGGCGCGCTCGCCAGCAATGTCTGGTCCTTCGCGGGCGAAAGCGACCGCGCAGACATCAACCAGTTCCTGCTGCAGTACTTCATCAACTACAACATTGGTGAGACGGGCTGGTATCTCGTCTCCGCGCCGATCATGACGGCGGATTGGATGCGCGACGATGGCGACCAGTGGGTTCTGCCGATCGGCGGTGGTGTTGGGCGCGTCTTCAATGTGGGCGCGCAGCCCGTGAACATGTCGCTGCAAGCCTATGACAATGTTATCACCACGGAAGGCGGCGCCGATTGGCAGCTGCGTTTCCAAGTGCAGTTGCTGTTCCCGCAATAGGGCGCGATGCCAGGTTAATGCCCCGCTCCGACGCGATAAAGTCCTTATGCGGACAAGCAATCCGGTTGACGGTTCGCGCGTGATCTAGAGCGCCGGAGTAGCCGAAATCACTTGGCAGGTCTGTCTGGCACGCTCGTCACTCGCCGCAAGAGCGGGAACGTTTCTGGGTGAGGCTTCCATATTTAAGTTCTACGCGCAGATGCCTGCGCCTGGTGCAAACATTTCTTCGATTGTTGCGGTGTAGAGGAAAGCGTGGGTGCCTCACATCTTGCGTTGATCCCAAAGTCCGAACGCCTCGATCGTGCGTTTTGAGTGTGCTCCCAATCTGTCACTTCAAGGTGAGCATCAGATAAGTTCGCTCAACGTTGGTGCTGTGATTGTGGGTCACGCTATCGATCCAGACAACGTCGCCGACGTTGTACTCTTTGGTAAACTCTTTTCCA
>Ga0209013_10005219_pt1 | contig 11233 bp, 11 predicted proteins | sample Cruoilmetagenom2_FD_187291 | JGI IMG/M metagenome (GOLD analysis project Ga0209013, IMG submission 187291) | Oil polluted marine microbial communities from Coal Oil Point, Santa Barbara, California, USA - Sample 2 (SPAdes) (version 2) | ecosystem: Environmental > Aquatic > Marine > Oil seeps ...
TCTTTATCTGTTACTTTAGTAAAACCATCTATGATATCAAAATTTACATTTTTTGGCAAAATGTCTTCTCCGATACCTTCAGTTATATAAGGGTATATCTCGTTTTGATCAAATATGCCCGTTTCGTGATATTTTTTAAATACCGAGCCATAGGTATCCACTCCCCAGATTTTAATATTCGGATTTTGTGACTTTAAAAAGGTGCCCACACCTGAAATTGTTCCTCCGGTGCCTACCCCTACCACAAAATGAGTTACCTTACCGTTTGTCTGTTCCCAGATCTCGGGACCTGTACTCAAATAGTGGGCTTTAGTATTGGATGGATTATCATATTGGTTTACATACCAGGAATTAGGAATCTCTTCTGATAGCCTTCTGGCAGTAGAATAATAACTTCGCGGATCTTCGGGAGCCACATCATTAGGACATACATACACCTCACTTCCCATGGCTTTTAAGATATCTACTTTTTCCTTTGATTGTTTATCGCTGATCACACAGATCATTTTATACCCTTTTACAACTGCAACAAGAGCCAACCCCATTCCTGTATTACCAGAAGTTCCTTCAATTATGGTTCCTCCCGGCTTTAATTTGCCTTCAGCTTCGGCATCTTCAACCATCTGAACAGCCATCCGGTCTTTTACGGAGTTTCCGGGATTAAATGTTTCATATTTAGCCAAAACCAGGCATGGTAATTCTGCTGTTATTTTATTTATTTTAACCAATGGAGTATTACCAATGGTTTCCAGGATATTTTTGGCGTATTTCATAAGCAATGTAAAGATAGTATTTTCAAGAAGTAGATTTCAGCAATTCCTTTTGGGAATGGTTCGTGATTCAGATAATTTTAAGTTAGTTCATAGATAGAGCCTTCTGTTACAGGAAAGTAAAAAACTGTCTTTGTTATTCAAATTTAATAGCTTTTACCGGGGTGATTTTTGTAATAATATAAGAGGGTATTAAAAGCATCAGAAGACATAAAACAAGTACGCCTAAATTTAAAATAAAAACTGTTGGGAAATCTATATGCACCGGAATATAGTCGATATAATACTCTTTGGGATTAGGAAATTTGAAAACCCGATATGTCCCCTGAAACCAGATAATCCCAAGTCCAATTAGGTTGCCCCAAAGCAAACCAATAGTTATCAGATATGTAGCGTTATATAAAAACACTTTGCGAATACTCCAATTTGGCGAGCCCAGGGCTTTAAGAATTCCTATCATTTGTGTTCTTTCCAGTATTAACACCAAAAGAGCGGTGATCATATTTATCCCGCCAACTATAATCATTATACCTATGATAAGGGCAATATTAAAATCGAACAAGCCAATCCATTCAAAAATCTGGAAATATTTGTTCTTTATATTTTGGGTATCCAGATCACTAAGTGTTTTACCGTATATTTCATTTGTTTTAGTATCAATATCTTCAAAGTTTAGGAGGAAAATTTCAAAGTTGCCTACCTGATCTTCCTGCCATTTGTTAACCCTTTGAATGTGACGGATATCTGTAAAAACATATTTGGCATCGAACTCTTCAAATCCGCTATCATAGATTCCTACAATCTTAAATTTTCTTTGATTCGGAGTTTTGGATGGGTCCTCATCCTTTAAAAAGAATGTAAAGAATTCATCCCCTACTATCAATTGAAGCCTTCTTGCCATCAATGATGACATTAGTACCTCGGTGTTTAATTCTCCTGTAAAGTCCGGCAATCGCCCTTCTTGTAAATATTCACTAAATACTTCCCAGTTATAATCTTTCCCAACTCCTTTGGCAATAATTCCTTCAAATGTATCCTCGGTTCTTATGATCCCTGCCTTACTGGCAACCGCCTGGATATGTGAAATTCCTTCCACAGATGTAAATTCCGGATAAAATTCCTGATTCACAGATACAGGAACCACGGAAACATCAGAAACATTATTATCGTAATTATAGATTTGGATATGGCCATTGAATGCAGCAACCTTCTCCCTAATCTTATGTTTTAAACCTACCCCGGTGGCAATAGCAATGAGCATCATTATGATCCCTAAAGCAATTGCAGCAATGGCTATTTTTATTATTGGTGCGGATATACTAATTTTATGCTCCTTACCCTTAATAAGGCGTTTTGCTATAAAAAATTCTAAATTCAATAGATGGCTTTTTTATCCAGGTTCAAAAATACATTTTTATTGTGGCTTTTGATACTAACAGCCTGTGGAAACCCCTTAAAAAAAGATAAGGATTCAGCAGCTGTGGAATTACCAGATACTAAAAAACTACTAGATTCAGATATACTTGTTGGTGCCAATTCTACTGAAGAATACCTTCCTTACCTGCGAAAAAGAAAGGTGGGGGTAGTTGCCAATCAAACCAGTATTATTTTTAAGAAGAACATCTCGGAAAATGGAGAGAATGAGAACTTCACACACCTGGTAGATTCCTTATTATCACTGGATATTGAAATAAAAAAAGTATTCGCTCCTGAGCACGGGTTTCGTGGAATGGCAGATGCCGGAGAACATGTGAAAGATGGTACGGACACAAAAACCGGACTTCCCATTATCTCACTTTATGGTAAAAACAGAAAACCCACCTCCTCACAATTAGACAAGCTAGATATTGTGGTATTTGATATTCAGGATGTCGGGGTTAGATTTTACACATACATAGCCACCATGCAATTAGTAATGGAAGCCTGTGCGGAAAATGGTATTCCTGTTCTAGTCCTTGATCGCCCCAATCCCAATGGTCATTATGTTGATGGGCCAACAATGGAAATTCAACATAAGGGATTTCTGGGCCTTACCCCCATTCCCCTGGTCTATGGTATGACCATTGGAGAATATGCCCAAATGATTAATAATGAAGGATGGCTCGAAAAAGGCCTTAATGCCGATTTAACTGTAATTGCCCTCAGAAATTATACGCTTAATTCAAGCTATAGTATTCCTGTTAGACCTTCACCTAATCTTCCTAACCAGGAAGCCATTAACCTTTATCCAAGTCTGGGACTTTTTGAAGGCACTAATATTAATGCCGGTCGTGGTACAGAAAGTCAATTTCAAAGATATGGAGCTCCTTTCCTGGACAGTACTGCCTATGATTTTAGCTATGTTCCAAAACCCAATTTTGGTTCCAAAAACCCTAAACATATGGGAGAAAAATGCTTCGGCAAGGATCTCTCTGCACAGCCTAGAATGAGCGAAGTTTCATTACAATGGTTAATTGATGCATATAATAATGCCACGGATAAAAAATTAATCTTTAACCGCAGCGGATTTACCAAACATGCCGGCACAGAAAAACTTCAGCAACAAATTGAAGCAGGGCTGAGCGAAAAAGAGATAAAAAACAGCTGGCAGAAGGATCTGGATAAATTCAGAGAAATACGCGGTAAATACCTCCTTTACAAATAATGCCTACTTATCTGCTGGCGTAGTAGTTGGCTTTCGATACTTATGGAAAGGTTGCTTCAAAAGGCCGGTTACACTTCCATTTTCCTTTTTGTCCGGAAAAGTATCTACACCATAAACCAAGCGACTACGATCGAGTTTCATAAAAGTCCCAAAGATATGATCCCAGACAGAGAAGATATTTCCATAATTGGAATCAGTATAGGGTAACCTATAATGGTGATGTACCTTGTGCATGTCAGGAGATACAATCACCCAACTTAGAATATCGTCCACTTTTTTTGGTAAACGGATATTAGCATGGCTAAATTGAGTAGCAACAAGAGACAAAGATTGATAGAGCATTACTATACCTATGGGTGTGCCAATTATAAATACTCCAATTAATGTGAACGTAAAACGGATAAGACTCTCCAATGGGTGATGTCTGTTAGCCGTGGTTGTATCTACCTCATGATCTGTATGGTGAACCAAATGAATCATCCATAAGGGTTTCACCTTATGTTCAACATAATGTGCCAAATAGGCTCCAATAAAATCGAGAAGTAAAACACCTAAAATAACATAGAGCCATAGAGGAATTTCAGGTAACCAATTTATAATACCGAATTTAGTTGCTGTGACCCAATCGCTGGATTTCAATAGTACAAAAGCCAGCGCAAAGTTGATAACTATTGTGGTAAGTGTAAAGAAAAAATTGGGCAGGGCATGCCTCCATTTCTTATACTTGAAATTAAAAAGAGGCAATGCTCCTTCAAGAAGCCAAAAAAAGGTTATTCCCAAAACCAGAATCAGGCTCCTGTGTGAAGAAGGTATGCTTTCAAAATAGTTTAATATAACCTCCATAAATGTAAAGTTACTTATTTTCAGATTACTAATTTTCGGGAGAGCGGTCTTGTAAAACTAACTATTTCGGTATTAACCTAGAGCTTAATTCTACGTTTCATGTCTTCAACAATGTTATACGCAGCCGGACATATAGCCACATTCTTAAGTGTGAGATTTGTAATCTGTTGAAATTTTTTGCGATCGGTATGGGGAAACTCCTGACAGGCTTTGGGTCTGACATCATATATAGAACAAAAGTTATCCTCTCCAAGAAAGGCACAAGGAACTTGCTTTAGCACAAAATCATTGTCTTCATCAATTCTTAAATAAGTATCTATGAACTTTTGTGGTTTTAGTTTAAGACTTTTGGATATTCGAACAATATCTGCATTTGTAAAAAGCGGTCCGGTAGACTTACAACAATTAGCACAATCAAGACAATTTGTCTTTTTAAACTCTGCCTGATGTAATTCCTGCATTATATAGTCCAAATTGCGCGGAGGCCTCTTTTTGAGTTTCGAAAAGAACCTTTTGTTTTCCGTATGCTTCTCTTTTGCCCTTAAGGGTAAGTTTTTTAGTTGTTCGTTCATCCGGATCTATAAATTCAATTTATTAGTTGGCTGTTTTTACTTTCCATTCAAAAAGTTCACTTTTGCAGGTAAAATTACTAATTAAATGACCAGGGATATTTTTGGCATGGCTTTGATAGATTTTCTAAATGGAAATTATTCCGAAGATATTACGACTTACTCCTCACTGGACGAGAAAGACGTACTACCTCTGCCCTATTTATTCCGGGATTATGATGAAATGCCTTTAATAGAGCAAAAAGCTTTAGATCTTTGCCGTGGAACTGTATTGGATGTGGGATGTGGGTCTGGCAGCCACAGTCTCTATTTGCAAAGTAAAGGAGTTGAAGTTTTCGGGCTTGACGAATCTGAAGGGGCTATATTCACAGCTAAGTCAAGGGGCGTATACAATGTAATGCATTCAAATATCTACGATTACTCTGGTATGAAATTTGATACTATTTTGCTGTTAATGAATGGGATAGGAATAGCAGGGCAGTTAAAAGAGGCACATCGTTTATTAAACCATTTAAAAGGATTATTGAATCCGGGAGGGCAGATATTGGTAGATTCCAGTGATATTATTTATATGTTTGAAGTAGATGGCGATGGTGGTTACTGGATCCCGAATAATGGGAAATATTATGGTGAAGTCCAATTTACCATGGAGTACAAAGGGCTAAAGAGCGCTCCTTTTAATTGGTTGTATTTAGACTATAATAGACTTAAACAGCTTGCTGAGCAGCAAAATTTAAGCTGCGAGCTTGTTTGTAAAGGTACACATTACGACTATTTAGCCAGGCTTAGAACACAGCCATAATAGAAACCTGATATTTACGTTGTATTTTATATGTAAATTTAGTCCTAAAAGAAAATAAAAGATGCTATGAAGAAATTTCGAATACTAATTATATTACTAACTATTGGTTTATTCTTAAATTGTTCAAAAGACAGTGACGATACGCCAGATGGTGGCATTGACAAATCTGCCAATTTACTGGCCACCGGAGCTTCGGCAAATGATATCCTCTCCAATACCAAATTCACAACTTTGCTAATAGAAGCTGCCTATGTTACCGGTTTCAGGCCTACAGTGGAGACGATGAATAATTTTGAAACCTATCTTAGAGATCGAACCTTTAAGGACAACATTCAAGTAATATACCGGGAATTGCCTTCTCCTAATGAAGAAACTCTAACATTACAGGAGATTGCCGATCTTGAAAGCGAAAACAGGACAGAATATAATAATGGGGAGACACTTGCCATTTATATTTATTTTGCTGATGCACCATCAGATTCAGATGATGAAGATGAAGGTATTTTAACTCTTGGGGCTGTATATAGAAACACATCAATGGTCATCCATGAAGGCGTGGTGCGCCAACTCGCAAATCAGAGCTCACTTATTACAATTACAGATGTGGAAACCTCCACCCTTCACCATGAATTTGGACATCTTTTTGGTTTGGTTGATCTTGGATCTGAAATGGTGAATAATCATGAGGACCCGGATGCTGAAAATCATTGCGATGTAGCTGGATGCCTTATGCGGGGTGAATTGCAATTTGGAGGAGGGATGATGGGCGTTTTAGAAAAAAGTAAAATCTCTAAAGGTGTAGCAGTTCCCGCTTTGGATCCTGAATGTATCCTTGATCTTCAAAATAACGGAGGAAAATAATGCACTTTTTCTTATAGGTGTTTGCTTAATTATTCAGCATTTACTAACCCAGCTAAAGCAGGTTAATGATAGCATAAAGGCTAAACCTTAAGGAATATTCAGATATTTATGAGTTTGTAATGATACTTTCCATTTGGGATTTTTCATTACATAATCTACAATCATAGGAGTTACCTTATCCCTTACACTCCACTCTGGTTGCAAATACAAAATACAGGTTTTGCTAACCTTTTTAGCCTGCTCTTCTGCAAAAACCAGATCATTCCTATTATAGACAATTACTTTTAACTCGTGAGCCTCTTCGTAAATAGGATCTACAGGCAGTTTGTTTTTTTTAGGCGACAAACATATCCAGTCCCATATGCCCGACAAGAAGTAGGCCCCTGAAGTTTCTATATGGGTATTGAGTTTTTTCTTTTTCAGCGCTTCCGTTAAAGGTCCCATATCCCACATTAAAGGTTCCCCCCCGGTTACAACTATCGTATCTGAATAGTTAGCGGCATTCTCCACAATACTCTTAATAGCGGTTGGCGGATGGGTTTCTGCATTCCAACTTTCCTTTACATCACACCAATGACACCCAACATCACAACCTCCAACCCTGATAAAATAGGCAGCTGTACCTTTGTGAAAACCCTCTCCCTGAATAGTATAGAATTCCTCCATGAGAGGGAGCATTTCCCCTGCGTTTACCAATTCCAAAACCTCCTTTTTAATCATCCCGCAAAGATAACATATAGAAGACGGTATTTTAAATGTAATTTCCGGAAATAAATGAGTAATTGATTAGCCAGTGTTACTTCCTGAATAAATTCAATTTTTAACGGCTATTACATCTATCTCCACCTTCGCATTTCTGGCCAGGCCACTGGCAGCAAAAGTTGTTCGCGCAGGTTTCTTTGTAAAATATTTGGAATAAACTTCATTAAAAGCTGAGAAATCATCTATAGTACTCAATATCACCGTGCATTTCACAACATTGCTTAAGGTTAGTCCGTGATGCTCTAATACTGCCTGTATATTCTTAATTGCCTGTTCCGTTTCCGTTTTAATTCCGGGCTCAACCATAGTTCTGGTAGTATGATCCATTCCTATTTGACCGGCAAGGAAAAATAGATTTCCGGCTTCTACAGCATCACTATATGGTGCACTTCTTTTCTTTTCCTCATGAGATTGGTGAAAAGTAATAACCGAATCTTCCTGCGAACTCAACGTTGAACAACAAACTAATGAGAGAATAGTAAATAATTGTAAATAATTTTTCATTCGATTTTGGTTTTATTGTTGGTTAAAATTACCCTATTTTTATCAAAAATAGACCAAATGAGCACCAAAGAAGAATTCTTTGCACATATAGAGAAAGGGTATACAACTAAGGGCGATTTTGTGACAATGGGTGCGGCAATGTTAGAAGGAGAAACCGTATCAGGAGCTTATGTAAAAGTTCCCTTAAAGACCCTGAACAGACATGGGCTAATAGCTGGTGCCACCGGGACAGGTAAAACCAAAACACTACAAGTAATTGCGGAAAACCTGTCTGATAAAGGAATACCAGTACTTTTAATGGATTTAAAGGGTGACCTAAGCGGGATAGCCCAGCCCAGCCCAGGACATCCTAAAATAGATGAAAGACACGCGAAGATTGGATTTCCTTTTGAACCCAAAAGCTTTCCGGTTGAAATTCTTTCCCTTTCAGAACAGGATGGCGTAAAACTCCGTGCGACTGTTTCAGAATTTGGACCCATTTTACTTTCCCGTATCCTGGATTTATCCGAAACACAGGAAGGAATTGTAGCCGTTATTTTTAAATATTGTGATGATAACAAACTTCCTTTATTAGACCTGAAGGACTTCAAAAAGGTTTTGCAATATGCCACGGGAACTGGTAAAAAAGAGTTTGCAAAGGAATATGGAAGAATTTCAACAAGCTCAACAGGAACTATTCTAAGGAAAATTATAGAATTGGAACAACAGGGAGCCGATTTGTTTTTTGGCGAGAAATCCTTTGACGTGGAAGACCTTACACGTATTGATGAAAATGGAAGAGGTTACATAAATATTGTTCGTTTAACAGACATACAAGACAGACCTAAATTATTCAGCACATTTATGCTGAGTTTATTGGCAGAGATATATTCCACATTCCCCGAGCAGGGAGACAGTGACAGACCTGAACTGATTTTCTTTATAGACGAGGCTCATTTAATTTTTAAAGAAGCTTCAGATGCCTTATTGGACCAGATAGAAAGTATCGTAAAACTAATTCGTTCTAAAGGTATTGGACTTTATTTTGTTACACAGAATCCAACAGACGTACCCAACGCAGTGCTCGCCCAATTAGGATTGAAAGTTCAACATGCCCTGAGAGCCTTTACGGCAAGAGATCGCAAGGCAATTAAACTAACCGCGGAAAACTATCCTATCTCAGAGTATTATGACACCAAAGAAGTAATAACTTCATTAGGCATCGGGGAGGCACTTATTACCGTATTAGATGAAAAAGGAAGGCCAACCCCACTTGCTGCCACAATGTTACGTGCCCCAATGAGCCGTATGGATGTTTTATCTGATAGTGAATTAGATTCCGTAATTAATAATTCAAAACTGGTAAGGAAATACAATGATATTATTGATAGAGAAAGTGCTTACGAGATCTTAAATGAAAAAATAGAAAGGGCTGAAATAGAAGCTGAGAAGGAGGCAGAAAAAGAAAAAGAAATTCGAACACGAAAAACATCTACAAGAAGAGCTACAACACGGAGAAGTACACGTCAAAATCCGGTTATAAAAGTTTTAACCAGTGCAACCTTTATTAGGGGTGTATTGGGGGTATTAAAAAAAGTGATCCGATAACATTATATGAAAAACATTCAATTTATATCCCTTTTAGTAGTTGCATTGATCCTAACACATTGTAAAAAGGAGAGAGATCCCAACTTTTTGATTAATAATTCACAAGTTGGAAAATTAATGCGAACCAGTCCTGTAAGTGAACTGGAAAGTATTTATAGCAATGATTCAATAGTAAAGGATACTTCGCAGCCCACCTTGGTGTCTAATTCTAATACTATAAAAGTCTATGAAAAAGGGGGACAGCAATTGCTGACTTTAACCCCAAATGGTGATAGTATTCCAAAAATTGGGATAATACGTGTGTTAGACCCCAGATTTAAAACAGAAAAAGGAATTGGACTCGAAAGTACATTTAAGGAAATAAAAGATAAATACATCATTAAGAAAATAGTAACCTCTTTAAATAATGTAATTATATTTATTGAGAATAGCGATGTGTATTTCACCATTGATAAAGAAGAATTACCGGCAAGTCTGAGATATGATACCAGTATTAATATTGAAGAGGTGCAAATCCCCGATAATGCCAAAATCAAATACATGATGGTTGGATGGGAATGAAATGGGCTTTGGACTAAATTCTTGCAAAAGATTGCTGTGAATTGATAATATTCCTGTGTTTCCATAAACTGGATGCTAAAAATATCAATTGAATTCAATACGATCTAAACCCCATCAATTTTTATTTTTGGCCAGGTTATCAATGACGGTATTGCTGTATTTTTGCACCCATCTGGTAAATTTGATAGCAAAATGAAAAAATTAGTAAATAGTATTCTTGCACGGGCTTATGGGGCCTATTTTAATATACTTGCTCTTTTTTCAAAAAAACTGGCTGGAGAAAAGGCTATTACTCTGTTTAGTTCACCCCGAAAAGGCAAAGTGCTTCCCTTACAAGCTTCCTTTTTAAAACAAGCCGAGGATATAATGATTGAAGTAGGTGGTAAGCAAATACAAACTTATTCCTGGGCCGGAACTAAAGAAACCGTTTTATTGCTCCACGGCTGGGAGAGTAATTCTTTTCGCTGGCGCAACCTGATAAGTTTTCTGAGTGAAGCAAATTTTGCTATAGTTGCTTTTGATGCTCCTGCCCACGGGAATTCATCCGGGGGAATTTTTAATGTTCCGTTATATGCAGAGTGTACGCATCATATTGTTAAACATTATAAACCCACCTTTATAATCGGGCATTCCGTTGGAGGTATGGCGGCCTTGTATCACCAATACGTTTATCCACATAATTCCATTCGAAAGATCATAACCATCGGCTCCCCATCCGAATTATATGAACTCATGGAACACTATCAAAATTTGTTAGGGTTCAATAACAATGTGCTTTCTGCCCTGGACGATTATTTTCGTGCCCATTTTGGATTTGGAATTTGGGATTTTTCCATTTCACGTTTTGTTCAGGAGCTAAAAATTGAAGGATTACTAATCCACGACATAGAAGATCCGATAACTCCCTATCACAACTCAGAAAAAGTGCATGCTAATTGGACAAACAGTAAACTAATTAGCACCCGGGGATTAGGACATTCTATGCATCAAGACGATGTAAATAATCAAATTATAGATTTTTTGAAATCAAAGAAAATAAAATATCATATGATCCCTCTTGAGTAGCAATTCCTCGTTTTTTTTCTCTAAAATACATTTTTTGAACAAATGGCATTTTCTCATCGTCAATAATCCAATTTACCTTCTCGATTGAATTATTTCGAGCATTCAAAATTTGAATACCCTCAAGCATCACAGCATCTTTTTCTACAGACACTAATTTCACAGGTTGAGAAATATTAGAAGCAACAGATAATTTGTCAAGAATATCCCCATTTGAAGAAATTTTCACTATTGCTTCATTTGTGCCATCTAATAGATATAAATTGCT
>Ga0209013_10005220_pt1 | contig 11232 bp, 11 predicted proteins | sample Cruoilmetagenom2_FD_187291 | JGI IMG/M metagenome (GOLD analysis project Ga0209013, IMG submission 187291) | Oil polluted marine microbial communities from Coal Oil Point, Santa Barbara, California, USA - Sample 2 (SPAdes) (version 2) | ecosystem: Environmental > Aquatic > Marine > Oil seeps ...
TTAGAAAGTGCGTTAGAAGATATTCTTCCCGAAGCCTTTGGTATTGTAAGAGAATCTGCACGCAGGACTCTAGGGATGAGGCCTTTTGATGTGCAGTTGGTTGGTGGTTTAGTGCTTCACCAAGGCAAGATAGCAGAGATGAAAACTGGTGAAGGTAAGACACTTGTTGCGGCTTTACCTCTATTTTTAAATGGACTTACCGGGCTAGGTGCGCATCTAGTTACAGTTAACGATTATCTTGCAAGACGTGACGCAACTTGGATGGCATCTATTCATAAGTTCTTAGGTCTGTCGGTGGGCGTTGTAAACCATGATATTTCTTACTTAATAGAGTGGGAAAACCCTGAAAGAGCCCAAAATGCGATTGACAACAACCTGAGCGTATGGCCAAAAGAGTATGCAGAGATGGAAATCCCTCCGGAAAAGAACCTTGATGTTTTATCAGCGTTTAAGACAAAATTAGTTGAATGCTCGAGGAAAGAAGCTTACGGAGCTCATATAACTTATGGGACAAACAATGAGTTTGGCTTCGACTATCTCAGAGACAACATGAAATTCTCGCTAGAAGATTATGTTCAAAGAGACCACAATTTCGCAATTGTGGACGAGGTAGACAGCATATTAATTGACGAGGCGAGGACACCATTAATTATTTCAGGACCTTCTGAGGATTCGACAGAACGTTATTATGAAATCGACAAAATTGTAAGGCATCTAAAACCAGAAGTAGATTTTACTGTCGATGAAAAAACAAAGCAGGTTACACCAACTGAGGAGGGGTCTACAAAGGCTGAGAAGGCTCTTGGCGTAGGGAATCTTTATGACCCTGCAAATTTAGAACTACTTCATCACGTCATTCAGGGTCTCAGGGCGCATCATCTTTTCCATCGAGACGTGGAATATATGATCAAGGATGGCCAAGCAATAATTGTAGATGAATTTACCGGAAGATTAATGCCGGGAAGAAGATGGAGTGACGGCCTGCACCAGGCAGTTGAAGCTAAAGAGGGGATAGAGATTGAAAATGAGAACCAGACCATGGCAACTATCACAATTCAAAACTATTTCCGTATGTACAGGAAATTAGCAGGTATGACCGGTACTGCAGACACTGAAGCATTTGAGTTCAAGAATATTTACAAGCTTGATGTAAATGTGATCCCGACAAATAAACCAATGATTAGGGATGATAGAAACGACCTGATCTACAAAACTGAAGATGAGAAATATAATGCTGTTGCGGAAGAAATAAGAGAGCTCAATGAGCAAGGAAGGCCAATTCTTGTGGGTACCACCTCGATTGAGAAATCTGAGAAAATTCACAATATGCTGACAAAACACAAAATAAAGCATCAAGTATTAAATGCAAAACAGCACGAAGGCGAGGCAGGGGTTGTGGCGCAGGCCGGAAGAATCGGAGCAATCACGATTGCTACAAACATGGCTGGTAGAGGAACTGACATCATTCTAGGTGGAAATCACGAATATTTAGGAAGCGAGATACTTCAAAAAGAATACAAAGTAGACTCGGCGGACGCCGATCCGGAGCAATTTGAAGAGGCTATACTAGAAGCAAGAGCAATTTGCGATGAAGAGAAGAAAAAGGTTCTGGAAATGGGCGGTCTTCACATAATTGGTACTGAAAGACATGAATCCCGAAGAATTGATAATCAGCTAAGAGGTCGAGCCGGTAGACAGGGGGATCCAGGTTCTTCACGATTCTATGTATCACTCGAAGATGATTTAATGAGGATATTTGCCTCCGAAACAATAACAAAAATCATGGACAAACTGGGATGGGAAGAAGGCGAGCCTATAGAGCATAAAATGATAAGCAAGTCTATTGAAAACGCTCAGAAAAAAGTGGAAGGCCATAATTTTGACATAAGAAAACATCTCTTGGATTACGATGATGTTTTAAACACCCAAAGAGATGTAATCTATAAGAAGAGAAAAGAATTCCTCGCTGGTGGAGAAAATTTAAAAGATAACCTTTATGAAATGGCTGATGACATTGCTGACGATCTTGCAGAAGAAACTTTGCCTGACAAAGTAAATGCAGACACAATTGATCTTGGCGAAATTAAAGAGTCTCTTCACGCACAGTTTAATGTAGAAATCGACTTTGAAGATTTGCCTAAAGATGCTATTAAAAAAGAAGATATATCAGCTTACATTCAGAATAAAGTGCATGAATATTATGAGCAAAAGGAACAAGATATCAGCTCAGATACCATGCGTCAGATAGAAAGATTTGTCATGCTTCAGACCATTGATTACCTATGGAAAGACCATCTACTCAATATGGACCATCTCAGAGAAGGCATCGGGCTAAGGGGTTATGCTCAACAAAACCCGCTTCATGAATACAAGAAAGAGGGCTATGACATGTTTGGCTCGCTTATGTACCGACTAAGCAACGACGTCTGCGAGAAACTCTTTAGAGTACAGCCTGTTAGTGAGACTGACATGGAAAGGTTAGAAAAGCAGCGTAGAGCTGAGCAGCAGCGCATGGTATTAAGCAGAGGTGAATCAGAAGAGGAAGAAAAGAAAAAACCAGTGAGAAGACAAGAAAAAAAGATAGGAAGAAACGATCCTTGCCCATGCGGTAGCGGGAAAAAATATAAGAAATGCCACGGACAGGCATAAAGAAGCAGTAAAGAGAACAATATGGACAATAAACAAATAAACTTTTATCAATTTAAAGGAGGGAAACCGCCGTTCTACTTCTTCCCTCTTATGATAGTTTTGGTACTTTTACTAATTGGTGTTTTGGCTGTATTCGGACTATTTATAGGAATAGCTGTAGCGATTGGAGTAATTGTACTTACAGTGCTTAGGTTTATTAATTCTTTTGGAAGCAAGAAAAAAGAGCCGGTTACGAGTAGAAAAGCCGGCGAGACTACAACAATTACTTTAGATGAAAGCGACTACGAAATAATTGAAAAGGATAACAAGCCTTAACTTAAGAGGCTTCCTGGATTTCAGTTGCCAGATTAAAATCTTTTTCCGTAAGCCCGCCCTCACTGTGAGTTGAAAGAGTTATCGTCACTTTACTGTATTCAATTAATATATCGGGATGATGATCAACTCTTTCTGCAAGTATTGCAACTTTAGTGACAAATCCCATTGATTCTACAAAGTTTTTGAATTTAAACTGTTTGACTATCTGGTTTCCTTCATGCCCCCAACCTTCTAAACCAAAAAGCCCTTCTTTGATTTCATTTTCCGTCAATAGAGCCATAATTTAACCCCCTTTTTGTATAAATTAATGAACGCCGACTGGATAGTCAAAGAATTCTAATTTAAGTTTAACTAATAATGAATAGTGTATTTATAAGCATAGGTTCTAACCTTGGAGATAAGATTGGTAATTGCAAAATAGCAATAGAAGAAATTGCTGCTTTTGCTAAAATTCTTAAAGTCTCATCTTGTTATGAAACTGAACCACTTGGTTATGAGGAGCAACCTAACTTCATTAATTGTGCAGCCGAAATTTGCACAGACCTTTCTCCACATGATTTGCTCACAAAACTCAATAAAATAGAAGATAAACTTGGGAGAGTGAGACTTGAAGAATGGGGTCCCAGAACAATTGATCTGGACATAGTATTTTTTGGCAACCAAGTTATTAATGATGAGAATTTAGAGATTCCTCACCCAAGAGCACACCTAAGGCGATTTGTGCTTGAGCCGATTTGCGAGATTGCCCCTGAGTTTATACATCCTGAGTATAATCTTCCAATTTATGAACTTCTTAAAGAAATCAAAGATGAGAAGAAGGTTATAAAACTAAACTAAATAAACCATTCACAATTTTTCAACAGTAATCCACAAATAATCCACAATATAAACACAAGAAATTAAGATATCCATCCACATATAAAAGAGAACGTTATCAATCTAATGCTGCAATGATTGGAGGTGATTACAAAGGACTTAAGCAATTTTCTGTAATAGTTGTGAACATCAAAGATCTCAAACTGGAGAGTTTATCCACAGAGTGATGACACTGAAGTTACAGGCTTGTAGGATTGCATATTTAGGTTGGATCTACAGCTTTAGAGATAATATCAATTACTCGGCAGAACCTTTTGCAGACTCAAGCGTATTCCATAGGAGCATAGAGATAGTCATCGGCCCTACCCCACCAGGCACTGGAGTTATGTATGAAGCTTTCTGTGAAACCGCTTCAAAATCCACATCCCCTGTGAGCTTGCCTTCTTCGTTGCGGTTTATCCCGACATCTATTACTACAGCACCTTCCTTCACCATATCTGCTGTGATAAAATTAGCCCGCCCAATGGCAGCAACCAGTATATCGGCCCTTCTTGTTACCTCATCTAGGGGTTTAGTCCGTGAATGGCAAACTGTCACAGTTGCGTGGCGATGAAGTAAAAGCATTGAGACGGGTTTCCCTACAATATTACTTCTACCAACTATTACAGCTTCTTTGCCAGTAGTGTCTATATTGTAAAACTCAAGCATCTTGATAATCCCGTGGGGAGTGCAGGAGATGAACCTCGGATTCCCTTCAACAAGCAAACCTACGTTGTATGGATGAAAACCATCGACATCCTTTAGAGGAGATACGGCTCTTAGAACCTTTGACTCATTTATATGATCAGGGAGCGGGAGTTGTACTAATATTCCGTGAATATTCGGATCGTTGTTTAGCGTATCTACTAAGTTAAGAAGCTCTTGTTCCGTAGTTTCAGCGGGAAGCTTGTGCTCTTCTGAGTGCATACCGGCATTAGCGCACGCTTTTCTTTTATTTCTAACGTAAATCTCAGAAGCTGGATCGTCTCCAACCAAAACTGCAGCAAGTCCAGGAGTAATACCGGTTTCTCCTTTTAATTTTTCAACGCCTTCTGCAATCTCTGCTCTTATATGTTCAGATACTTTTTTACCATCTATAATTTCAGCCATATTTAACTCCTTCTAGTCAATTTTCCAGAAATGATTTAACAGACCGTGTCCTTTACCTATATCAAATGAATTCTGAATAGTAAATGTTACATAGTCTTTTGCTTCTTTTACAGCATCTATAACTGAAAGCCCTTTTGCGAGACCAGCGCATATCGCAGCGGAATAAGTACAACCCGTTCCATGCGTGTTTTTAGTATCTACTCTCAGAGACTTAAATTCAAAAAAATCTTTGCCGTTATATAAAACATCAATGGCGTCCGAGGAGTTATCAAGATGCCCGCCCTTTAAAAGAACATTCTCTGGGCCAAGAGTTCTAACTTTTTCTGCTGCCGTCTTCATATCTTCTACACATGAAATCTCTACCCCTGAAATTACTTCTGCTTCAGGGATATTTGGTGTAAGAACACTAGCATGTGGAAAAAGTTTATTGATTAAAGTTTCTCTAGCACCTGAATTCAATAGCGGATCGCCACTAGATGTCACCATCACCGGATCCAATACGATATTTTTTAATCCATACTCGACAATTTTTTTAGCCACTGACTCAACTATATATTTATTTGAGAGCATACCAATTTTAACAGCATCCACTCCTAGGTCCTTCACGACTGCGTCTATCTGAAGTCCTACGAATTCTGGAGGAAGATCGCTAATTCCTAAAACAGAGGTGGTATTCTGCGCAGTGACAGAAGTAATGGCAGACATGCCAAAAACCTTAAAAGCAGTAAAGGTCTTCAAATCGGCTTGGATCCCTGCGCCACCGCCAGAATCAGAGCCTGCTATTGTTAACGCTCTTGGAACTATTTTGCTCATCAAATCTTATTCTACTAAGGTTTTGAAACGTTTACAAACACAGTCGGTATATGCTCTAGACTTAATTAAAAATGGATGTAATATATATTCCACATTAAATTTCCCCCAAGGAGATATTGTAGTTATGGCTCAGAATTTAGAAAACGAAGAGGTTATGTTTCCCGAATTATTCGCATTTGATGATGCCGGCAAAGTAAGGCTTGTTGGAGGCTATTCAAAAGAAGCCGATAACTGGACTTTCCCAAAGTACATGGCTGACCCAGTAAGCTTTTCAGACGAAATTGAAGAGAAAATGATAAGCGCTGAAGGGGAACTTCATTCCTTCACTGTGGTAAGAAGAAGCATGCCAGAATTTCCTGTTCCTTACGCTCTAGCTTTAGTTGACTTCCCAGAGGGTGTAAGAGTTATGGCACAAGTTGAAGTGGATGACCCTGAAAGTCTTGTAATCGGAGAGAAGATGGGCGTCACATTAGGTACAGTTAAAAAGACTAAAGACGGCAAAGAAGTTAAATCTTACAAATTTTATCCTATTAAAAAGAAGTAGAACATTACAACTGTTTAATAGACCACTAAAAAAATTAAGTCAAAAATATGGGCTATGTGCTGATAAATCAGTCATGGCCCTTTTTTAATAAAAATAGCGAATTAAGATATTGTAGCTATCCAGTATTTATTTAAACAATTCTTATTGAAGTGAATCGGGTCATCAAATAATTATTGTTTACTTTTTAGGGTTAATCATATATTCTGAATTTATATCTATTTGAGTTGCAAGCCCATATGAACAAAGACTTTTTGTTTATGCTGTTATTTCCACTTTTTTTCATAACCCAAACTGGGATATCATATTCTGTTGATACCTTTGGCTCCTTCGCCGATGATGGTACGCAACCACAATATGCAACAGAGGAAAATGAATTGCTATCAGTTGAGGTTTCTAAATCAAACCTGCAACTAGTTATTCTAGGAACAGTAACAAACGGAAAAACAACTAAGGCATTAATAAAAAATCCTGTTACGGGGGAGCTTGGAAAATATGTCGAAGGTGACAGGCTAGATCTGGTAAAATCTGAAAATGTTAAAATTCTTGAGATTGCAAATTGCATGATACTAATCGAAAGATCAGGAACTCATGAAACTCTCGAGTGCAATAACAAAATGCCAACCGTAGTATTTAATCGTTCATCTCTTGCAAAATTTAAAGTAAGACAACCAGGAAGCAATGTTAATTTATCAAGTGGTTTTATTACAGAATATGATAGAGACATAATATTAATTAGCGAAAAACACAAAGTTGACCCATACCTTGTAAAAGCTGTCATTAAAGCGGAATCAAATTTTAATCCAGATGCCGTGTCTCCAAAGAACGCGCAGGGAATGATGCAATTAATACCAGAAACAGCAAGTGATTATGGAGTTGATGATCCATTTGACGCTAAAGAGAATATGGAGGGCGGGGTTCAATACTTAAAAGATTTATTGGATTATTTTGATGGGGACCTTAAATTGTCACTCGCCGCCTATAATGCCGGCAAGGGATCTGTGATCAAACATGGATTCACCATACCCCCCTATCCGGAAACAACCGATTATATAGCTAAAGTTCTTGAGTATTATAAGCACCTTAAAGCAAAGAACTATGCCGCTCGTCGATAAAACTCATCTCATTTTTATTACACAATCCAAACGATTACCAACTATTTCAACTGATTGTCAACGAATTCATTGACAAGGTTAGGATAGTTATCTATAATAGTAAATTTGCTAAAATAATTATGCTGAGGGCCCATAGCTCAGTTGGTTAGAGCGGCGGACTCATAATCCGTTGGTCCCTGGTTCGAGTCCGGGTGGGCCCACACATTAAAGTTGTGAACTATTTGATGGATATAAAAGACGAGATAACAAATAACCCAATCAGTCAAAACTTAGTAGCTTCTAAGATACCAAGAAGTCCTGTTCAGTATAATCATTTAAAATTTATAGTAGACGTAATATGGAGGTATAGATGAGAGAACAAATACTAGTTCTCGAGGCGCTCCAACAGATTGATTTGGAGCTCAGCGAATTAGAAATACACCTTAAAGAATATCCTAATAAAATCTCCAACTTAGAAGAAGAAATTAAATCTTCAAAAGAAACAATCCAAAACCTTACCAACCAGAAAGAAGACCTAGTCAAAATAAGAACTGAAATAGAAAATGAAATTAGTCAAAACGAAGAAAGCATAAAAAAATCTGAAGAGAAACTATTTGAAATTAAGACTCATAAGGAATACCAGGCTCTTCAAAAGGAAATTGCTGAAACCAAAAGAATGAATTCAGATCATGAAGAAAAACTTCTTGATGAAATGGAAAAAATAGAGAAACTAGAAAATGAAATTTCAGAAAAGAGTGAGAAGCTGGCTAGTATGGAATCTGGAAACCAGGAAAAAATTGCAGAGTACAAATTAGAACTGGAAGAAATAAAGGTTGCGTATGAGCCCAAGAAAAAACAAAAAGAAGAGGCTATCCAAAGATTAGATCCTGAAATTTTTCCACTTTACGAAAAGATACTAAAGAAGAACAATGGTGAAGTACTGGCTATTGCCAAGAATGAAGTATGTACAGGTTGTTACATGAATGTACCGGCACAGCTCTTTAATGAAATATTAACCTTCACAAGAATTATTCAATGCCCAAGCTGCCAGAAAATCCTCTACTGTGAAGAGGAAGAAAAGAGTGAAGCTCAAACAGGGTGATTTGCCAATTCCTTCTGACAAAAAACACGAAATAGAAATCTTTATTGACGGTGCAGCCAGAGGAAACCCAGGGGAATCCGGCATAGGCATTCTAATAAAGAATTCTGAGCCGGACCGTGAAATCACAAAGTATCTTGGAACTAAAACTAATAATCAGGCTGAGTATACGGCATTAATTACAGCACTTGAATCTGCTCAAGACTTAAGAGACAAAACAATAAGAATATTTACCGACTCACTTCTAGTAGCAAATCAAATTAACGGGTTATGGAAAGTTAAGCATCCGGAAATAATACCCCTTAACAAGCAAGCTAAGACTCTATTTAAGAACTACAAAGATATTTCTATTCAACACATCCCAAGAGAAAAGAACAGCGAGGCTGATAGACTTGCAAACCTTGCAATCGATGAATATCATTCATAGTAGAAGCAAGTGAGCTGGGCAATCGCTGGTTTTTGCACTAGTTGCGGAAACTGGAGGAAAGTCCGAACTCCGCAGGGCGTAGCGCTGGGTAACACCCAGGTGTCGTGAGGCAACGGAAAGTGCCACAGAAAACAAACCGCCTAAGTTCTTCATTTTTGGAGAGCCGGCAAGGGTGAAAAGGCAGTGTAAGAGACTACCGCGTACTTTGGTGACAAGGTGCGGCACGGTAAACCCCGCTTGGAGAAAGACAAAATAGGGAAGTGCTTTTTCTTCGGAAAAACGAGGCTGCCCGTCTTGAGCTTCCGGGTATGTTGCTCGAGGCACTCAGTAATGAGTGTCCCAGATGAATGATTGTCCAAGACAGAATTCGGCTTATAGGCTAACTTGCTTCTATTTTTACTAACACAAATTCTTTTTTACCAATCTTAAGTTGATGTGTGCCGTCTTCTGGAGATAGTTCGTTAATATCAGAGACCTTTTCTCCATCAATACTAAGTCCGCCCTGTATTATCAACCTTTTGGCTTCTCCCCTACTTTTTAAACTTGCCGAGGATTCTACAACCAAATCAAGAACTGTTCTGCTTTCATTTTTTTCTAGCTCTACTTCTCGCGCATCTTCTGGAAACTCTCTGTTTGAAAATTTAGTATCGAAATCTTCCCTGGCTTTACTTGCTCCATCATCCCCCTGAAGCCATGCTGTTAATTCATACGCCAAAGCCTTCTTTGCGTCCATGGGGTGAGCGGATTTAAGTTGGTTTATCTCGTCATCTGTCCTGTAAGTTAACAACTCATAATAGCGCCACATCAGCTCATCAGACACTGACATCACTTTACCAAAAATATCCATGGCGTTGTCCTCAACAGCGATGTAATTATTAAGCGATTTGGACATTTTTCTCACACCATCAAGCCCTTCTAGTATAGGCAAAAGAATTGCTATCTGAGGCTGTTGATTGAAATGTCTTTGAACATCTCTGCCAAGCAGTATATTAAATTTTTGATCTGTACCACCAAACTCAACATCTGCTTTCATTTCAGCTGAGTCATATGCTTGAACAAGTGGGTACAGGAATTCGTTAATTGAAATTGACACACCGCTTTTATAGCGTTTTTCAAAGTCGTCCCTTTCGAGCATTCGAGCTACATTTTCCAGAGCAGAAAGCTTAATTAGTTCCGCAGCGCTCATTTTGCCTAGCCAATTAGAATTAAAGACAACCTCTGTTTTTTCTCGATCTAGTATCTTAAAAACTTGTCTTTCATAAGTCTCGGAATTCTCCTTTACCTGCGCTTGCGTAAGTGGGGGTCTCGTTTCCGATCTTCCAGAAGGATCCCCAATCATTGCTGTGAAATCGCCGATCAAAAACATGACAGTGTGACCTAGGTTCTGGAACTCTCTTAGTTTTTTTAGAAGCACACAGTGACCTAGATGAAGGTCAGGCGCCGTAGGGTCAAAACCTGCTTTAATTCTTAAGGGTTTATTTGTGTCAGCAGACCTTTTTAGTTTTGCAAGAAGCTCTTCTTCTGAAATAATTTCAGCTGTGCCACGTTTAATAATTTCTAGCTGCTCTTCTGGTTTTTTAAAATTCAATCTAAAAACACCTCGTATTTATTAGGAAACTTTATCACTCAAAAATATAGAATATCAGAGGCTTTAGTCAATGGCCGCTATACATATGAAGTTAGGTCTAACTTTAATTGTCAGCTCTATATAATCATATAAACTAAATCTATGGTAAAAGAAATAAGAGGGCGAAAACTCAATTTACTCATTGAGTCATCTGAAATAAAACAAAAAGTCCATGAGCTTGGAAAACAAATCACAAACGACTATCAAGACAAGAATCTACTAATTATAGGTATTCTAAAAGGAAGTTTCATATTTCTTGCTGACCTCATACGAAGTATCGATATAAATACAGAGATAGATTTCATTAGGGTTTCAAGTTATAAGGACGAAATGACTCCAGGTAATATTGAGCTTGTAACAGACTTAGGAGTTTCAATTAATGACAGGGATATTTTATTAGTCGAAGATTTATTAGATAATGGCGGAACTTTAAACTTTATTAGAGAGAAAATCCTATCTAACCAGCCAGCATCATTTAAAACCTGCGTTTTGTTGAATAAGAAAAAAACACGCAAATTTGATATAAGAGTTGACTATATGGGATTTGAAATCGATGACAAATTTGTAGTTGGATATGGAACGGATCTCGCGGAAGAGGGTCGGAATCTTCCCGATATTTATGTTATTGAGTAGTAATTTATATTTAATAACCCTCGGTTCCAGTTAAACTTAAGAACAATTAAGAATATGGAGAACAAAATG
>Ga0209013_10005221_pt1 | contig 11230 bp, 12 predicted proteins | sample Cruoilmetagenom2_FD_187291 | JGI IMG/M metagenome (GOLD analysis project Ga0209013, IMG submission 187291) | Oil polluted marine microbial communities from Coal Oil Point, Santa Barbara, California, USA - Sample 2 (SPAdes) (version 2) | ecosystem: Environmental > Aquatic > Marine > Oil seeps ...
GTAAATGTTGTCTCCAACGCTTCATTGATCTCCGGAAGATAGTCTGAAAAGTCCACATCGATAACCGGACCCAAGACTTGTACTACTTTACCTGTCATTTCTTCTCCTCTTCTTATTTCATTGATTCAACACCACTGATAATCTCAATGAGTTCAGTGGTAATTGCTTCTTGTCGAGCTTTGTTGTATTGAACTGAGAGTGTTTTCACCATCTCTTTAGCATTTGTTGTTGCTGCATCCATTGCCTGCATACGCGCTGCATGCTCTGCAGCCAGGGAATCAATCAAAGCATAGTACATACTAAATTCAATATATCTTTCTGTCAGTGTTACGAGCAGTGTGCTGTCATCATCAGGCTCAATCTCCAGTTCTGAATGTGACTCCACCCCTTCTTTGACCTTTGAAACATCAATAGGCAACACTTGATCCTCCCTGACTTCCTGAGAAATCATATTGACATACCCGTTATGCACCATGATGATCCTGTCTGTTTCACCATTGGCATACGCATCAACGATTTCAGAAATAAACTCTGCAGCTTTCTCGTAATCAGGAGCAGAACTCAGTCCCACTATTTCTTTCATCATTTCGACATTATTGAACTTATAATAGTCAATACCTTTACGACCTACAGCACTCAGTCGTACTTTTACATCATCAGATTTGAAACCATCCATCAGTTTATTCACGCGCTTGAGTGTCTGAGCATTAAAACCACCACAGAGACCCTTGTCTGCCGAGATGAATATAATATCTACTTTTTTAGGATTTGGATTTTCCTTAAAGAAAACATTGTCATGGGCATCTTCACCCAGATCCTGCATCTTCTTTGCAATCTCATCAATCATCTCAGTCAACTTGGCAGCATAGACCCTTGATCGCTTGGCAAGCTCTTCTGTTCGTTTGAGCTTTGCCGAGGATACAAGTTTCATCGCATGCGTCGTCTTCTGAGTATTCTTGACACTCTTGATTTTGCGCTGTATATCTTTTAAATTAGCCATCAAACAGCCTTTTTACCCTGCAAATGAGGTTTTAAAATCGTCAAGAGCTTTTTTCAAATCAGCTTCTGTCTCACTGTCGATTTTTTTACTCTCTCTGATTGCATCAAAAATACTGGAGTATTTTGCTTCCATAAATGGATACAACTCAGCTTCAAACTTCGTCACACTTCCTGCCGGAATATCATCAAGATAACCGTTTGTACCAGCGAATATAATGACAACCTGTCTCTCTACCGGAATAGGCTGATAAGGGGGTTGCTTCAGAACCTCTACCATTCTCTGACCTCTTGAAAGTTGATTTCTACTATGCTCATCCAGATCTGATGCGAACTGTGCAAATGCCTGCAGCTCTCTATAAGATGCCAGGTCAAGTCTCAATGTACCTGCTACCTGCTTCATTGCTTTGATCTGAGCAGCACCACCAACACGGGAAACAGACAGTCCTACATTGATCGCCGGTCTGATACCGGAGTTAAAGAGGTCCGTCTCAAGGAAGATTTGACCATCTGTAATCGAAATAACATTCGTAGGAATATAAGCCGAAACATCGCCCGCCTGAGTCTCGATAATTGGAAATGCCGTGATAGAACCTGCACCCAACTCGTCGTTTAGCTTCGCAGCTCTCTCAAGAAGTCTTGAGTGGAGATAGAAGACATCACCAGGGTACGCCTCGCGGCCTGGAGGTCTTCTAAGGATCAACGACGTCTCTCTATAGGCTACTGCATGCTTGGAAAGGTCATCATAGAAGATAACTGCATGTCGGCCATTGTCTCTGAAGTATTCTGCCATTGTCACACCTGCATAAGGAGCCAGGAATTGTAAAGCAGCAGGATCTGCCGCAGAAGCATTGACAATGATCGTATATTCCATTGCGCCATGCTCTTCGAGCTTTTTCAGAATAGAGGCAACAGTGGATTGCTTTTGTCCGATTGCAACATAGATACAGATAACATCCTGACCTTTTTGATTGATGATCGTATCGATCGCCAACGTCGTCTTACCTGTCTGTCTGTCACCGATGATCAGTTCTCTCTGCCCTCTACCGACCGGCACCAACGCGTCGATTGCCTTGATTCCTGTTTGAAGCGGCTCATGAACTGATTTACGCGCCATGATACCAGGTGCCTTCTCTTCAATGAATCTCTCTTCTGCTGCTTCGACCACACCTTTGCCGTCAATAGGTTCACCGAGTGAATTAACAACTCTTCCGAGCATACTGTCGCCTACAGGAACTTTGAGCAGTTCGCCAAGACGCTTCACGCTCATTCCCTCTCTAATCCCCTCCATTGTACCAAGGATTGCTACTCCTACACTTGCCTCTTCGAGGTTTTGAACCAAACCTTTGGTTCCATTCTCGAATTCAACAACTTCACCGGCCATAACATTGTTCAGGCCATAGACAATGGAGATACCATCTGCCACACCTACTACTTTTCCTACTTCACTGATATCTATATCAATATCAAAGTTTTCAATTCTCTCTTTGATTATCGAGCTGATCTCATCTGCATTCAATTTAACTGCCACTTCTTCTCCTTTCTTTAGATTAACTATTTATTGTGATTTCATAATGAAATCAATTAATTGTTCTTTAACTCTCTCTTTGGAGAAGTTAACCTCAATACCCAAATCATCTACATCGACCCTCAAGCCATCAAGATTACTCTTTATCTGGCTTAATTTGATCGACGAACCGGTATAACGCTTGAGCGTCTCTTCCAGTTTGGCAATCGAGTCAGCGTCCAATGTCTCTTTGCTGCTGATAAGACCATCATACGCATTGCTCTCTTTTTGTATCTGAGCATTGAGTACTTGAGCGATCTCAGGCATCAAGCCCAATCTTTTATGTTCAGCCAGCAGCTTGATAAAGTTGGTCAGCTTCGTATCGACATCTTTACCCAATGCCGACAGGATTGTATCAACTTTGGCATCCGTAGAGATTATAGGTGCTTCAACCATAGCATCAACTTCTGGATCACTATATGAGTCAGCAATAGCATTGAGCGCTTTTACATAAAGTGTTCGTTCCTTTTTGTTGGAAATACTCAAAAGAGCATCAACATATCTTTTTGCAATTAACTCTTCCATCTTATGCTACCTTCTTATCAAGTAGATCAACTACTTTTTTCTCATCAAGTTGGATGTCATCATTGTTGATATTGTTGCTTAATACATCGTTGATAGCTTCTCTGATCACCCGTCGCTCTTCAAGCGTCGACTTTTCTTCAGCTTGTTTTTCAAGTATTATTAACTCTTTCTCTGAATTATCGGCAATTTTTGACGCAAGCAACTCAGCTTCTTTGTGAGCTGTCTCGATAATCTCTTCAGATTTCTTTTTATTCTCTTCTATGCGTGCTTCGGCCTCTTTCTTCTCTTCTTTGGAGGCTTGAAGTTTTGCTTCTATCTCCTTGAGTTGATCAGAAATACCTTTCTGTCGTCCAGTAAAGAAATTCTTGATTGGATTTGCCAGAAGGTAATAAAGTATCCCGGCAAAAATCAGGAAGTTAAAGACTCTTGGAATAAAGTCCGTCTCTCTACCTGTCAGTTTGAAATATTGTCCAGTTTCACCACCGCCACCGCTTGCAAGCAAAATTGCCGGAAGCAACAGTGCTGCTACAATTGCAAAATGTTTCATTTTCATTTATTACTCTCCCTACAACTTACTGAATTTGGCTTTTAAACTCTCTTTGAAAAGAGGCATTTGAGAAAGCAGACTATTTCTCAGTGTCTCTTTCTCACTCTCCAGCTTTTCCATAAAAGAGGCATACTCTTTATCCAGTTCAGCTCGTTTATTTTCAGCTTTACTTTCAGCCACAACCTTCGCCTCTTCGATTGCTTTTTGCCTGATCTCGGAAGCTCTTGATCGTGCTTCATCAAGAATTCCTTCCGCCTCAGCGTGCAGTGCTTCACTGTTTCCGGACAGACTTTTTGCAGCAGTCAAATCATTGGCAATAGAATTATCTCTATCATCCATAAACTTTAACAATGGCTTGTAAAGCATTCGATTTAAAACTACAAGAAGCGACAAAAACAACACTAAATCAAACAACATTAACGGTACACTTATGTCAAGCATTAAAACTCCTCTTAAGATTTGAGTTTATTTTATCATTTTAGATTTAAAAGTCGGATTAAATAGTTAAGGTTTTTTTATGATTTCCATAAATTCTTCTAGTTGTGTTTCATCTTGGAAGAGAATCTCCAACTTATTGGATTTCAATTTATGCTTAAAGGGAAGAAGTTTTTTCAAATCACTCTCATAGGATTTCATCCAGGCCATTTGATCTTTGGTTGTTTTCATCGGTTTTCCACTCTGCTTATCCTGCTGGACAAGTTTTTCTACTTCCCGTACACTCAGTTTTTGGCCAATGATCGTATCAACAATGACTTTCTGGCGTTCAGGATCCAATCCGACAAGTATTTTGGCATGGCCCTGGGAGATTTTGCCTTTTGATAGTTTCTTCTGAACATAAGAGCTCAATGCGAGCAAGCGCATTGTATTGGTAATCTGCGATCTGCTTTTGTGTACGACAGCAGAGAGCTCTTCGTGGGTAATACTGTGCACTTCAATCAATTCGGCATAAGAGTTTGCAAGCTCGATGGCATTGAGATTTTCTCTCTGAATATTCTCTATAAGCGCCAATTCTCTGAGTTTGGCACTATCGATATCGACATCTGCAATGATTGCTTTGATCTTGGTGAGATTGGCAAGTTTATGCGCACGCAGACGACGCTCGCCAGCGATCAGCAGATATCCATCCTCTTTTTCCAATACGACTATCGGCTGCAGCAGGCCGTGGCTCTTGATCGATTCACTCAGCTCAACAAGCGCCTGTTCATCAAAATGTTTTCGCGGCTGATAAGGGTTGGCGGAGATCTCCTTGACCTCCAACTCTTCAACCAAAACATTTCTATTTTCCGGTTTCAGCTGATCACTTCCGACCATCTCCTGCTCGTATGCCTGTCCAACCTCTTCCAGGATTGCGCCCAGTCCTTTGCCTAATGCCATCTCTTAGCCCCTGATAATGACTGTAGCAAGTTCTTTATAGGCCATACTTCCCTTGGAACTGCTGGCGTAGTATGTTACTGGCTGGCCAAAACTCGGACTCTCCGCCACCTTGACATTACGCGGTACGACGATACACTCTTTGCTTTTTTTCATATGGAAAAGCTTATCTTTAAAGTGATGTGAAAGATCTGCCAATACCTGCTTGGATAAATTGTTTTGCTTAGAATACATCGTCGGCAGAAAACCTTTGATCTTCAACTTTGGATTAATCGTCTTCTTGAGCAAAGTGACCGTATTGAGCAGTTGCGCCAACCCCTCCAGAGCAAAAAATTCGCACTGTATAGGAATGATAACCGAATCCGATGCGCTCAAGGCATTGATCGTGATCGGCCCGAGTGCCGGAGGTGAATCAATGATGATATAATCATACTTTCCTCTCAACTCCTCTATTTTACTTTTGAGGATGAGTTCGCGGTTCTTCTTTTTGGGATCATAAAATTCTTTTTCAATTCCTACCAATCCAATATTGGAAGGAGCAAGTACCAAACCTTTTATATCGGTTTTCAAGATCACTTGACGAAGCTTTTTGATCCCCAGCAAAACATGATAAATATTGAACTCATAATCACCCCGGCTATATCCCAAGCTGGTTGTGGCATTGGATTGGGGATCGGCATCAATGAGCAAAACTTTTTTGCCGCTATCTGCCAGAGAGGCTGCAAGATTGACAGCAGTAGTCGTCTTCCCGACACCGCCTTTTTGGTTGGCTATACAGATCACTTCACTCATCGTAAACTAAACACTCTCTTTCCTTCTATCAGTAATGAGCCATCCTCGCATAGAAGCGCACCTTGGAGGCTTTTTTGATAGTTTTCAATATGAACTGAAAACCTTCTGCTTAGTTCAAATTCTATCTGATACTCACTAAATATTTGCTTCCATTTTGGAAACTTTTCGACTGTCTCAAGATAGCTTTTGAGGAGAAACTCTGCGGAGATGTCGCTATAGAGTGCTTTGAAGCCATTTGAAGATTTTTTGAGATTAATTCCAATTCCACACACCAAAGAATTTTTGACTTTTTGTGTGATGACACCCCCCACTTTTTCTTCATCGATGTAAAAATCATTCGGCCATTTAAGCCAAACAATTTCTCCCTGCTCCTTAAGAGTTTGTTTCATAATATAAGCAAAGTAGATAGAGGCGGAACTCAATGACAAATCTACCGGGAGATCTGCCAAGTCTACAGCAAAAGAGGCAAAAAAATTACCCTCTCCGCCACTCCAGCTGTTTTCTCTGCTGCCGATACCCTCACTCTGTTCCGCTGCAATCAAAGCAACCGGAGCCAGAAGCTCACCTTCACGGATCTTTTCGACTAAATACCTTTGTGTTGACGGAAGTGTCTCAAATGAGTATATCTCCAATTTTGAGCCCCTTTCCAAGCAGGTAAGATTTGGCATCCATCGTCTTTTTGGATGCCGGCTGAAGTGACACAATCTGCACCGAACCTCTCTTGCATCCTACAACAACAGTGCTTCCTTCGATAGCCACGATTAATCCGCTGCGATATTCCACTTCACTTTCAAGGAGTTTCATTTCAATGATTTTCAACCCCTCCGCCGTAAAAATACCAGGCCACCCCTCAAAAGCACGATATTTATTATAGAGTAGCGTTGCATCATCAAAGGTGATCTCTCCGTCACTCTTACGTATCTTCTTGCAATGACTGGCAATCGCTCCGGTTTGTGACAGCGGTTCGATACTTTCAAAATTACGTATGGTATCGAGTGTCAGTATACAGGCATCTTTGCTTAGCTGTGCCATCAGTCCGTTAAGACGCATCATCTCGGGGATCCTAAAATAGATGTATCCCAATATGGGTCCGCTATCAAGCCCCTCCTCCATCCGCATAGAGGTCACACCGCTGTAAGCATCCCCGTTCAAAAGAGATTGCTGTACAGGGCTTGCTCCCCGATACTGCGGCAGCAGAGAGGCATGGAGATTAATACAGGGAGCGATATCCAAAATCGATCGTGGCAAAAGCTGCCCAAAAGCCGCCACCACAATATAATCAGGCTTAATCGCCGAAATCTTTTCGGCAATACCCTCCTGGCTCAAACGATCAGGCTGTAATACTTCAATCCCATTCTCTTCTGCCAGGAGTTTCACGGGAGGTGCCGTCAAAACTTTTTTGCGTCCCACCGGTCTATCCGGCTGTGTAATGACCAGAGAAACTTCCATATCCTCTGCATCCAACAGTGTCCGCAATATCATCTGGGCATAATGCGGTGTCCCCATATAAACGATCCGTTTTTTCATATTTATCCCTCTTGACATGCACCGGACAACCGATTTGGCATCACTTGTTTTTTGTTTCGCTCGAGAAAGAACTCCATCTCATTTTTCGTAATCACCCGGATCAAATTGGTCGATCCCGGCATGCCGACAGGATCTCCAGCCGTCAATATATAGCTTTTTTCTTTATCCAGTACACCTTTGTCAGTCCCCAGCTTCATCACTTCGCCCATCATGTCTCTGAGTCCCCTTTTCTCGACTGCGAAAGCCGGAACAACACCCCAGACCAGTGTCAGCAAGCGTGCAGCAAAACAATCATGCGTCACAGCATAAATGGGTCTGTTGGGACGGTATCGAGCGACTTTTCTGGCTGATTGTCCCGATCCGGTCATCGCGATCAAGCCGGCAGTATTCAAGCTCTCAGAGAGACGCACCGCAGCTTCATCGATCTTGTCATCTTTATCGTGCATGTCAAAATCTGAAAATTTATGAAACGGATAATTTTTTTCAGCACCTTGTATTGCCTTGACCATGGTTTCGACTGCCAGTACCGGATTTTTACCAATCGCGCTCTCTTCGCTAAGCATGACTGCATCTGTTCCGTCGAGAACCGCATTGGCAACATCACTGATCTCCGCTCTCGTCGCAGTCTCCCCTGTCGTCATAGAGAGCAGCATTTGTGTTGCAGTGATGACCGGCTTGGAGTGGTTATTGGCTTTTTTGATCAACATCTTTTGTACCGTAGGCACATCAAAATAAGGTATTTCGATACCCAGGTCACCTCTGGCCACCATGATCCCATCACTGGCATCCAAAATCGCATCGATATTTTCTACTGCATCGAACTTTTCGATTTTGGCGATCAACTGAATCTTAGCATGGTGTGCATCGATGATTTCACGGGCAGCGATCATATCCTCGGCACGCTGCACAAAAGAGATCGCCATAAAATCAACACCGTTTTCGATACCCCAAAGCATATCTTCTTTGTCTTTGTCAGTCAATACATCGATACCCAGACTGGTATTGGGGAAATTCACACCTTTTCTCGAGGAGAGCATCCCATCATTTTCTACCGTCACTGTCACACTCTTCTCGCTCTTTTGGGAGACAACAGCTCGGATGATTCCATCATACATATAGATATGATCACCCACGGAGAGTTGATCGAGTACTTTGGGTTCATTGATGCAGAGACGATAATACCCTTCGCTGACTTTGGTTCCCAGGATCTCTTCATCCATAAATTCTATTTTGTCACCTGTTTTGAGGATAAACTCCTCTTCGATCATACAGACTCTAATCTTGGGTCCGCTGATATCCTGCAGTATCCCGGTAACGAGTCCTGTATTTTCACTTGCTTGTTTGATACGAGCAAAAACTTCCGAGTGATATTCGTGCGTCCCATGGCTGAAATTGAGTCGAAAGACATTGACTCCCGCACGGATGAGTTTTGTGATCATCTCCAGTGAATCGGAAGCCGGTCCTATCGTCGCTACAATCTTTGTTCGTTTTTTCATTTATATCTGTTTCCTTGTTGTTTTGCTTATTAAAATCACTACTTTTAGTGCTATTCTTCATTATTAAATCAAGAGTGAATTTTTTATTGGGGTCGGGACTTTAGTCCTGCTTTATGGGACTAAAGTCCTATCCCCTTATGTAGATATAATATCCAACTTGATAGTATTTGAGGTATCCACGTGTTAACTATTTTTAAAAAGCGTACCGCCCTCGTGAACCCCATGCAATAAAAAACTTTCGGCATCGGCCAACTCAAAACCGCTTGCAAGAAACATCTCTTTACCATGTGACATCATAAACGCTGCTGATTGCAACTTGGTAACAATACCCCCCGTAGCGAACTCACTGTTGGGAGTATGATCGGCGCAAAGCTCTTCCTCTTCTATTGTTTTGACGACTCGTCGCACCCTGGCATCGCTGTGGCGATGCGGATCCTTGTCGTAATATGCTTTGATATCCGAGAGGATCACCAGCATCTGTGCATCGAAATAGTAAGCCACATGTGCCGAGAGTCTGTCGTTGTCTCCGAAAACCAACTCTTCGATACTGACGGTATCGTTTTCATTGATGATCGGCACCACGCCGTTCTCTAGCAGTGTATCGATGGCGGTTTTGGCATGTGCTGTATGTCTGCGCGAATCAAAAACATCTGCACTGAAGAGAACTTGAGAACAGAGCATTCCATGTTCAGCAAAGTTTTTCTGATACATCCCCAGCAAAAAAGGCTGTCCGATAGCAGCAAGAGCTTGCCTGTTTGCCACCGCACTTCTATCCAAAGCCAACTGCGAATAGCCTGCTGCGACAGCACCGGAACTGACCAGAATCACCTCCTGCCTGTCTGCTTTGAGTTTGGCGATGAGCGCCACGAGTGCCAGCATTCTCTCTGTAGCCACCGCACCTTTTTCAGTCAGGACGTGTGTACCGACCTTGATGACGATACGTTTAGGATTCATTGTCTGCATTGAAAAAATCCTCCTCTGTTACTACAGCATCACTCTTTTCACTTTTTTTGCTCTCAGCCTTGGCAAAGTCAGCCAAAGCATAACGCAGCGCTTCTGTATTAAACTGCCCGACAGATGAGATCGGAAGGACAAATCCGGCTTCACCCTCCGGATATTCATCCCACTCCTCTTTTTCATAACCATAACTGAGATAATTCATATCCGCTTTGTATTTTTGGAGTACGCTATTGGCTTTAAGGCCGATGTCCTCCAAAAATATCTCTGTCAGGAGATTGACCTCGTCGACAGAGAGGGCATCGATCTTGGTAATGGCGATTGCATGGTTTCGGCCGGCTAGCTCCGCAGAGTAGCGCTGAACCTCCTCTTTGAGTATCTCATACTGATACTTCATCTCTCTATAGTTGGTCGCATCGATCATAAAGAGCAGTGTCTTGGTTCGTTCGATATGTTTCAAAAACTCCAGCCCCAGCCCTCTGCCGTCGCTTGCACCTTCGATAATCCCAGGGATATCAGCCATCATAAAAGAGTCATAGTCGCCCACCATCACCACGCCTAGCTTCGGCGTCAAAGTCGTAAACTCATAGTTGGCAACCTGAGGACGGGCATTGGAGAGTGCGGCGATCAGTGTCGATTTCCCCACATTCGGGAAACCGACCAGGCCGACATCGGCAATCATCTTCATTTCCAGCCGTATCTGCTTGATGATGCCGGGCAGTCCGGGCTGTGCATAGGTAGGTCTCTGGTTGGTTGAGCTCTTGAAGTGCAGATTGCCCAGTCCGCCCTTGCCCCCATCGAGAAATTTGACCTTCTCACCCTCTTCCAGGAGGTCGAGAAGTACTTCATCCGTCTCCATATCCACCACCTGCGTCCCCGGAGGTACGACGATGACCGTATCTTTCCCTTTGCGCCCATAACACTTGCGCCCTTCACCGGGACGGCCATTCTCCGCTTTGATGATATTTCTTCCACGCAGGGCACTGAGCGTATCCGTATTGTTATCCACTCTGAAAAAAACCGATCCCCCGCGACCCCCATCACCGCCATCCGGTCCGCCCTTGATGACGAACTTCTCTGTCCAAAACGAAACACACCCCGCCCCGCCTTTACCCGAACTGATGGTCAGCTCTACATTATCTACGAACATCTCTAAGCCCTTTGTCTTAATAGTAAAAACTGCTGCAGTCAAAGCAACAGAAATAAATTACGGGATTATATCTAAAATGAATAGATATTTGTCATGCTTGATTGTTTTTGTGTGGTTACAAATAGGGTTTATGATACCAAGTGAGATGAGTTCATACAAGAAAAGATGGTATCCCCAAGAGGACTCGAACCTCTAGCTACGCCTTAGGAGGGCACTGCTTTATCCAGTTAAGCGATGGGGACTAAAGAGCACTAAAAGGTGAAATGTTCACCAAGATAGTGTTTTCGAACATTTTTGTCATT
>Ga0209013_10005222_pt1 | contig 11228 bp, 14 predicted proteins | sample Cruoilmetagenom2_FD_187291 | JGI IMG/M metagenome (GOLD analysis project Ga0209013, IMG submission 187291) | Oil polluted marine microbial communities from Coal Oil Point, Santa Barbara, California, USA - Sample 2 (SPAdes) (version 2) | ecosystem: Environmental > Aquatic > Marine > Oil seeps ...
CTCTAATGTCTGCTTTTGACCCAAAGCGGACGTTGCCCTCTGAACGACCTAATCGAGCCAGTTGTGAACCACGTCTACAATCGTGCCCGTAGCTGCGCTCAGCAGATAAAGGTCGCGACCAGCTCGAACCCATTCTCGTCCCGCTGGGGAATTATAGGGAAGACGAGCGCGATACATCGGTTGAACAGGGACATATAGGTCGTGAGGCAGGCTATCACCGACGGTGTACTTTTTTGCAATTCCGGGGGGAAGTCCACCCTTCTTCGCTAATCCTGGAGGTGTCTTTCCTTTCTTTACCAAGCCCGGAGGACCGCCAGCCCGATGCTTTGGTCCGGCCAAGGACTCTGAGGCGACAAAGCCGCCTACAAGAAGGGCAATAAATGTCGCGTCAATTATCTTCATCTCAGCACGCTCCCCATTTGAACCGACTGGCCGCCTGCTGGCATAGGTAGCAGCCATTATGTCCATTTTGGGTTGCCCGAAACCGCACCGGACATGTCCAACGCTCTGCCAAATGTCTGCTTTTGACCCAAAGCTGACATCGAAGGCCAAACAACGAATTGCGCCCGATCCCAACTTAGGAACTGGTTCCGCCTCGTGGGGCAGGCCAAATCTTCGGCAGCTCAAGCAGATAGGTCTTCCCAAAGCCCGAAGCGTAATCGATCAGCGAGATCGCCACGGGGGTTATGGCAAACACCGCGAGATCCTTTGGATCGGCGGGAACCAAACGCCGTGACTGTGGCAGCGTGCGAAAGAGCGCCAGCGACCATCTCTGCGCCTCTTGCTCGTCCACGATGCGTTCGGCGAGGCCCGACAAGGACAAGCCGCGCAGCTCGAAGATATTCTGCGCTTCACTCGCGATCGCGGCAGAGACTTTGTTGTTCAGCTTAATGTTACCGGCCTTCTGCGAGCCCGCGTTCGCTGCGAAGTACAGCGTGAGATCGTCATGCACATAGTTGACGGTCGTGGCCTGGGGAAAGCCGTCAGGGCGAATAGTGGCCAGCGTCATTACGTGATGATGCTCAAGCTCGTCGAGGATCTTGGCTTTGAGGGCTTCGTCCATGGGAGCCTCCCGGGAAGCGGCTACACGGACACCTACCCCAAGTTTGCGCTCGCGGCCTTGACCGACCGCAAATCGTTAAGGAGGCGGCGAAGACCCAATAGCGCTGCGACTGCCCTGCGGTCATGGTGCGCCCAATGTCCGCTTTTGGCACTTAGCGGACATTGCACGTTAGTAGAGATGCTTCAGAGTTCATCCAACTGCGGTGATCATGCGTTCTCTTGATCTGACGATGACATCTGCGATCCGGCGCGGGCGCTCAAGCGTCGCGAAGTGGCCCGTCTGCTGCAGCGTGATCAGGCGCGCCTTTGGCAGTTCGTCCGCGTTGCGCCGACGTTCCTCGGGTGTAGACCAGTCATGGTCGCCATAAATAAAAGTCACCGGCACCTTGAGGTCCTTGTAGTGCGCGCGAGCCGCGCTCCATGACCGCCAGCCCGCAAATGTCTTGCGCTCGACGTACCGGTAGCCTCTTCGCCGCCCGACCCTATCGAACTCAGATAGCAGATCACGCGGCAGATTGCGCTTGTCATAGAAGCCCCCGCTCAAGACCCAGCTCAGAAAGAGGTTGTTCTCAAGGGCGGCATTGACGGCTCCGAAGAACGGTACCGCGTAGCTGCCAATCACGATGTTGGCAAACATGTTCCCGCGCCGCACGCCGTCGCCGTAGCGGCGGTCGTAATCGTAGGGGTTCGAGGCGACAACAGCCTCCACCCGATCCGGCAAAGTGCTGGCCACCGTGAGCGCGAGTACGGCACCAATGGATTCGCCGAAGAGCGTGACATCTCTGAGATCGAGCTTTTCAATGAAGGAAACGACCGCGGCCCTAAAATAGGGCTCGTCGTAGGCGGCGTGAGTATCGATCGAAGAGTACCCATGCCCAGCCAAATCGATGGCGTAGACCGTGAAATGCTGCGCTAGGATCGGAACGATTTTGTCAAAGTACTCAAGCTGCGTTCGGATCGTGTGCATCAGAACGAGGGGGTTGCCAGAGCCCGCCTTTTTGTAGCGCAGGCTCATGCGATCACTGATGCGAACGTCGTGAACGGTTTCAGTCGTGCTGCGGGCCAACATGGTAACCTCCTATTGCTTGGTCGAATTGCTGATGCGTGAGTGGCTCTCAAGCGGGCGCTTCGCTTGAGCTCATCGTGGCGCCCTGACGGGGGGCGTGTATGTCGGTGCCGTACCCAAGCCAAACCGCCGCCGCCTGGATGGCGTTCAAGGTGATAAAGAACGTCACGACGAGCGTGGGCGCTAGCACCATCGGGAACTCGAAGAGCGCCCGCCCATCCGGCAAGCTGGTGAACGTATGAAAGGGGCCAGGGAGACCGAGCTGGATCAGAATCGGCGCCGGCAGGATCACGGCGATCCCAATGAGGTTCCAGACGATGAGCCCACGCGGCCCCAGAACATTCCATTTGCCCGACAGGCCGAGCGCGAGGGCCGACAATCCGAACAGGAAATCGGGAAGACCCACGAAATAGGCGAAGAATGCCGGGAAGGCGCCGATATATACCTTATAGAGACTGCCCAATGCGGCGATCCGCAGCGCATGGATGAGCACCATCGCGCGCGTGTGCCGGTACGCAATTGTCAGCAGCGCGTGGCGAAGTGAAGGGCTCGCCAACACCATGATCGCCGTTAGCGCGATCGGCACGAGCGGCAGCCAAAGACCAGGGAGAAGGCTGTAGAACACCTGTGTCTCGTAATCGCCCGCTATGGCCAGATGCGACGTGGTCAGGCCCCAAGCGCCCAACGCCGCAAACCAGACGATGACCCACGCGAGGCCCTTTAGGCCAATCCAACGATGTCTGAAGCTCCCGACGGCGAGCCACACGCAAAATGCGCCAAGAGCAGCGGCAAGAAAGGGAAGTGTCGATAGCTGGTTCATCGCAGGTGACCCTCGTAAGTATCGCCAGAAACAAAGACCGGCGCCAAGTGCTCGCTGTGGGAGCGACTAGACGACCGCGCGCACCGGCGTCGAGCCATCTCTATGATCAAGCAGATGGAGCTCGCTCCGCTCGGCCGACATACGCCAGTCAAGGTTGTCATGTGCGTGCACCGGATTTTTCAGAAGTGGATACCCTTGCTCGCGCTCGTAGGCGTGCACGTCGGCAGGGCGTGTCCCGAGCATGCGGACCATAAAAGCAAATGCATCGAGCTTGCTTCCCAATTTCAGATTTGGATGAATGAGGGCTGGGTTGGCGATATATCGCCGGGCAATGTTCTCGAAGTCTTCGGGCGGCGCTTCGGTGACCATCTCCACGTGGTCCGTGGGCGCACCCAGTTCAAAGGCGCCTCCTTTGAGGGCCTCGGCGTAGTAGCGCATCTGCGATAGCTCAGAGAGCGGGAACCCCTGTGCCATCGCCGCTTTGAGGAACATCTTAAAGGGCACGTCGCGATACTTGACGTTGCGGCCGAGCACTTTCGTAAGCGTAGCGGCGACGTCGGCGGGAGAGAGCAGCTTCGGCCCCGTCGGCCGATAGCTCTTGCCGATATGTGGCCCCGGGTTCATCAGAACTCTTGCCGCGACGCGCCCGATGTCTTCGTTCGACGGCGGTGCGTTCAGCCCGTTACCAAAGGGTGCAGCCAGCATCCCCAAATGGGCGATCGCTGGTAGGCCCAACAGGTAAACAAACGCGAACAGTCCTGGATTGACGTGGACCACATCCACCGACGGCATCCACCGATAAAGATTGTTGGCGAGCCAATGTTCTCGCGTAACGAGGGACGGGTCTGTGGGACTGGGAAGCCACTGACTCAAAAGCGCGACCACTTCCAGTTTCGCGCTTTCTGCGGCGAGCGCAAAAACGGCGGCGTTGTGAAGCAGGTTGGGCGCGAAAGGCGGGCAATGATAGGCGCGCTGAACGCCATCGAGGGCCATCGACACGTCTCTGTAGTCGAACATGTCGCCGATGAAGAGTTCGGCACCGGCTCTCTCGAGCTCTTCCGCGCGCGCGTCCCTGCGACGGACAAACGCGCGCACAGGATAGCCATTTGCAAGTAGCTCCACCACTGTCGGCGCGCCGGTTCGTCCGGCCGCGGACGTCACGAGAATTTTGGGTTTCGGCATCTTCATTCTCCGTTACCTTTTTCCTCTTTACGTGCATCTGCACGTTCTTTGGTAAAAAAAATCAGCTGCTTCGCGCTTCGGCGATAGTCGCTGAGAGATCGTCGAGAAAACCTGACCAGCGTTTGTGCCCGAGCCCCGCAACCACTTTCGACTGCACCTCTTGCCAATGCGGCAGGGCGTCCTTGAACGCTTTGGATCCTTTCGCCGTCAGTTTAATCCTGCGCACGCGCTGATCCCGCTCGTTCTCAGTGGCGACAAGGCCCTGCGCGATGAGTGGCTTGAGGTTTCGCGTCAACGTCGTGCGATCCAAGCCGAGGGCTGCCGCGAGATGGGTCAGCGGCAGATCACCACGCTTCGTCAACGTTGCCAGCACGGTGAACTGCGTTACTTTCAGTCCGGCTGGCTGTAGGGCGGCCTCGTACCTTTGGGTGACGACACGGGCGGCTTTGCGTAAGTTTGCGCACGTGCAGGCCGCCACATTGGTCGCGGTACGACGCTCAGATTTTCTCTCTGACTGGCTCATACACGTGCATATGCACGTTATTGTAAGCTATGTCAAGTCGCATTACGCGACGCTCTTCGACTACATCTACAAATCATCGTCTCCTTCTTCGGGGCTGTGATGCGCCGGAAAATCTATCTTGTTCAATCAGCTCAAACGGATGATGGCACCTGTACACCTGCGATCAAGATTATTGTTGACTCTTTTGGTAAACAATAGTTGTCTGCAGGGAGTGAACTGGTGGCGAAGCGCTTCGCATTGCTGCTTGGAACAATCATGATGACAGCTAGCTTGGTCCATTTTCCAGAGCGTCAGAACGCTGATGGCATCGCCGATGAAACGATTGTGTACATGGTCGTCTCAACTGCGCTCGCCTTCTTCATTCAGTTGGGCCCAAAACGTCTCACAAGACTTTTGGATGCGATCGCCGACACCGAATACTTCCAAGAGCTGACTAGGATTGACTGATGCGGCTCTAACCGCAGGGATAGTTCGCGCCGCCATCAAAACTTACTCGCTGCGATCAAGTCAAATGAACTGAGCAAAGGTAAGAACCCTCAAATGTCTCTACGTAGGCGCAGACCACCCTGCACGATGAATGAACATGGCCGCGAAGATGACAATCCGGAACATTACGCATGGGATGAGCAACGACCTCTCGCGGGCACGCTACGGCTGAAACCGATCGAGGTTCTAATCCTCGATATATCTCGATGCTTCTGCTACGGGTGGTCGAGCGGCGATGTGGAAGCATGGGCGGACGCCTTTGATCTCTCGGAAGACCATCTAGGCCCTGTCGATGGACCGGCCTTCGTGGCGCGCGTGATCGCGCTGATGCGTGCCATTCTAAGGGAGCGACCGAACGCGTTCAGCTGTATGCCCGTCGGCTGTCGCCATATTTCCAATGATGAGAAAACTATGATGACCGTCGTGCGAAACGCGTTTCGAGGGGATCACCAGGCTTTGACAGCGGCCGTTGGACGGCTCGTAACGACGCGCTCGCCCGCGCAAACCCTTCTGACAGCGCACGCACTTTACACACTTTGTCTTCGGCATGAATCCTTGCTGCCAGCAGACACCGAACGAATGACTCAACCGCATCGAATACTCAACTAGACCGACCGAACAAGGCCGCGGGCCTCGAACCATCAATTTCCGCTTTGGGTCATGAGCAGACACCTCTGGCGCACACTTATTATAGAGAGGTGGTCGCGCACTCCGATGACCTCGATCTAATCCTCTCTAGTGCGCCACATCAGTTCCTGAGTTAGAATTCGGTGGGAACTGAGGTTGTGGCCCCAAAGGGCCGCATATCGAGTAGGGAGTGGGACTATGCTGACGCTGTTATTGCTGTGCGCGACTGTGTTTGCCTTAGGCATTGCGGGTGGCTGGTTGCACTGGCATTGGCTATACTTGTTTTCAGTACTTGCCGTGGCCGCGCCATTGGCGGGCCTGATACTCGCAAATATGCACTTAGATTTTGGAGGAAACGTAGTTGCGTTGCTCGCAGTGCTCGCAAGCACGCTGGTTGCATTTTGGTTAGGGCGACACCTGGCGCCCGGGTACAGCCCAGCGGACACCTAGCACTGGTCGAGGATCGGCGCACCTAAATCGCTTTCGGCGGTAGGGCGAGACTTGCACGGCATCTTGTAGCGTAATGACAAGAGTTATCTGCCGAAGGTAAGTCCATAAGCTCATTGCATCAGGCAGCGTCGATTGTCTGGGTCTTGGAGACCTCTACTCTCGACCCTCCCTTACAGTGCGCTCCTTCCCCGACCATAGTAGCTTTCGAAAGACGCTGGTCTGCACCGACCGGCGTCTTTCTTTTTCGATTTGAGGCCGACGTCATATACCGGTCGTGTCCGCTGTTGGCAGTTAGCAGGCATTGGTCAAGCGGACATTGCTGGGCGGCACCTATTGTAGTCTGGGCAAACCCGCCACTTTGGACAGGCGATCCAAAGATCCGTTGACCGAATGCGCTTCGATGGCATTGTGCAGTCGGTTGAATTTACCCTCAGGAATTACCGACCGGTAAAACCGCTCTACTCTGGTGAGCCAGCCCTCTGTGCTGGGATCTTCCTTTATCCAATAGATCCTACCTGTCGGCAGAAGCATGGCGCGCTTGTACAGCCCATAGGCAAAATCCTTAGGATCAATATAGCTTTCAATAACTGCGCCGGTGTATCTAGCGGCGCCTGTAATGTCTTGAGCACTGATGGGGTTCAGTACGACGGCCGGTAACTGCAATTCGGCGGCGGCATAAGCACAAACGCCGCCACCAAGACTGTGACCGGTGCACATATAGGAAAAATCTGGGTAAGCGGTGCGATGCCGGCGAAGAACACTGCGTATGTAACGAAGCCCGACCTGGAATTGCGCCGGTTGCAGCCTCACCAACGCGGCAACATCGTTCTTTATGTCAGTCCAGCTAGTGATTTTTGTACCAGCGATCGCGATGACAATACGCTTTGAGCGTAGATTTATATAGACCGCGGCAGAGAAACCTGACTTGCGTGCCTGCGACACAAGTCCATCGCCTTTTTCATCACTATGTATTGGCGACGCTACGCTCAGCCTATCTGTCTCAAGTAACTGCCAGTGGTAGACGGGCTCATCGTTGACCTGACTGCGTATCATCGCGTGCGTTTGGGCTAACAAACTGCTTTTGGGAGAGCTTGGGTGTTCGAAGATGCGGCGGAGATGATCAGATCCAAATACGTAGTTGCCCGGACGGGTTCTTTCCTCGTAGACACGTGCGGCTAGTTCGAGCAACTGCAAATCTTCGATGATCTTGCGCTTTTCTGGTAAAGCTCCTTCAATCGTTGATGGCTCAGACAAAGTGATCAGGCCGTGATCACGTTTCTGGCGTGCAAGCTGTTTGAATGTAATCTGCCCGGCAAGCTGCGCGTCTCTCGATTGCCCGTAGGAAGGCCCGGCCACAGAAGTAGTTGTTGCCAGAGCAAGCGAGAACTTAATAAGAAAAACAATATGTGTCGGCCACCAAGCGCACTGGCTGGCCACGATGTTCCGAAGCATCTGGTTCCCCCCTACCCAGATGCCCCTACTGGGGCACTAGGAGAATTGGTCTACTCCCCAGAAGGCCGCTTGGATCGCTGCTTGCACAAGTGCAGCAAGGTATCCGCGGGGTCGGCCATACTTCTATCTCGAGTCGCCGCCCCTCAATTCACGTAATTATCGGATAGCAGCCCATGCCTGATCAGCTCCGCACGTGTCATGACGCGGTCCTTCGGCAAGTTCTCAACTGCCTCCATGCGCCTCGCCACCGGCTTATGAGCAAAACTCAAGAGCACAGCAATGAATGGTGTTGTCGGCCCCATTTCCCGTCCCCCGTCTGTGCACACAACTGAGTTTCTTCCTATTAGAATCTGAGAGCTAGAAGTAGTGGCACAAACGCACTGTCCCCTACCTTCTTTAGCTACCTAATGTCAGCTTTTGGCACTTAGCGGACATCGACATGACCTGAGAGAATGTCTGCCTTCTGGGGTAAAGCGAGCATCGCTGATCCGGGCTCTAATGTCCGCTTTGGGGGGCAAAGCGGACATGGGAGGGGATCTCAACGACGTCCGCTTTAACTACTTGAGCGAGCGACGCGAATTTGACGCGGCCTGAACCCCCACCAAACGTCCATCTCACCTGTAGACGTAGGTCACACGAAACGTCCGGTCCGCCACCGTCGCGCCATTGGGTGGGTACGGGAAGTTCGCCTGTTGCGCCGAGAAGAGAACGTTTTGATCTAATTCGCGGTTCCCTCCGCTCTGAACAAGTTCCGCCCTTGCAATGTAGCCTTTCTCGTCCAAAAAGATTCTGATGGTGACCCGACCCTTGATGCCGCTTGGTGGAGGCATCGTCTTTTTTAAGCTCCGTATGACGTCGCGCCCAAATTTGTCATTCTCTCCCGATCGCGTAATGCCTGGAGGGCGGGCAACCGCTGACGAGCGGCCTTGCGGCCCACTCGAAGCGCTACGTGTTATCGCGTTGAACGGCACTCGCAGGTCCAGTTGTGCCGGCGGCTTGAGTTCGTAGTTCGGAGTAAACTCAGTCGCGCTACGCTTTGCCGAAGAACCTGGCAGCAACGGCACTTCAGGCTTTTTTGTCTCGAGCGGCGGCGGGTCAGCCGATTTCTGCGGGAGAGTGGGCTCAGAGGGGCGCCCCGCTTCGGGCCGGGGCGGCGGCGCCCTGGTAGCGGGAGCTGACGGCGAATTGCCAGGCGGACTCGCGACGGATGCTCTGCTTTCGAAGTCGGCCTTGTCGATCAATTCTACATTAATGACCCTCGAATTTCCGTCAGGCTCGCCCATATAGCGTGGTGCATAACTAATCATTCCGAGAATGAGCGCTGCGTGCACAGCTGCGGCGCACGACAGTGCGATTAAAAAAATAGGCTGTCGCCTACTGCTGGCGACCGCCAAATGCTCGGCAAGCGCGTGCGTGCTATCTGCCGTCAGCACAATTTCGTCAGCGCTCATGCCGTTTGCTCGTGCTAAAAGTCATGCTGCTGTTGCGGACGAGGATATCGCCTGACCGAGGCGGTGGCCCACGGCAACGTAAAAGCTCTGTTCAATCAGACGGGGAGTTTATCTCGCTCCCAGCGCTCTCACTCTCCATGCACACTGAGTCCTTATTCAACAGTGTGCAAGTGGCACTTTTTGCTCGCAAGGACCGTTTCTGCGACACGATGGACATCCTTCACATCAGGCGGGATGTCCGCTTTACCCCGAAAGCTGACATTGGATTGAGGGCGCTGAATGTCCGCTAACTACCAAAAGCCGACAAGGGTGTGGTAGCTCAACCACAAATACTCGCTGTGAATGTCACTCTGCGGTCTGTATATAATTCTTTGCCACCCGTCGCCATGTGGCGAGGACGAGGAAGGCGATACCCCATCCGGGCAGGATTGGGACAAGAGCTATGAAGGCAGCATTTTGCCAGCGTTCTTCTATGTGGGCCTTGTAAGTTCTATTTCCCTGTTCCAAGCAACGCTGAAAATCAAAGTCTTTGCGTTTGCCCCTCCTGCTGCTGCAAAGGTCAAAGTAGAATGAGTAAACCTCGAATGCTCTTTGATCGTCGGCTTGCAGTTTGTGCCATCCGGCGCCCAGCGCCCAGCAAACCGAGGCCACAACACCTAAGACGAGGGACCATTTCTTCCCAGGCATAAGGGACATCTCATTAAGACTCTCAAATCTATGCCTTCGCGCGTACAGCACGCATGCTCAAAGGCGCTATCGATGTTAGCTTTCCCCTAATAGCCGACACGCCGCTGCCCGAGTTGTGATCTTGCGGATCGAATTGATAATCTCGGGGGTTCGGTATCACGCCAGAGATGTGGTTCCAGGAACGTCACTCGTTGCCATAAGCTTCTGGACGAGAGCGTCTTGCGACCGCAACCACATCGCTGACAACCTGTGCAACAAGCTTCGGCGCATCGAGCGGTATTTGATGTCCGGCGTCGGCGGCCAAAATTAGAGGCGCGCCGCGATGAGTCTTTTGAAGATCGGCTTGCAAGGTACGCCACACTCTTTCCATGCGGCCGTCTTTATAAATTTTGTCCCATTCACGACGACCGTGAATAATGAGACGCACAGGCAGGCCGCGTAGGCTCACCGGCCGTACTTCGCTCATTGTGCCTTTCATGTTGCGCAACTCATTAAACATGAACGAGCGAGTTTTATCGGTGGTTGCGAGTTCGTAAGCCATGTCCTGGTAAGCGGGGGGAATGCCATACGTCAGCAGGTCACGGCCCGAATAAATAACTGCGCGTGACGGCTCACTGGCAACTTTGATACCTTCCTCAGCAAAAACGTCGTATTGGTCATGATGCATAGAGTCGACCAACACCAAACCAACAACTTCGTCGGCGTACTTCGCAGCGAAGTATATGGAAAGCAGCCCACCAAATGAGTGTCCGACAAGAACGAATGGACCCTCAAGACCAGCTCGCCTTACTAACATCTGGAGTTCCGCGGAAATACTAGAGGCAAGCCGAGGTTTCGGGCCGCGTTCGCTCCATCCATACCCGGCACGGTCGTAGCTACACACTCGCGTCTGCTGCGCGATAATGGGTTGCGCCAAGATCCAATCTAAGTGATTGCCGCCAATCCCAGCTTCAAGTAGTACCGTTGGTGATCCTTTACCCGTGCAATGAATGTGAAGCTTATGTTCACCCACTGACACGAGGCGCCCGAGGGGCCGAAAGCCCTCAAGCGGATCCTCGGCAAGAGCCGGTGCTGAACTAATACATAGGATCGAGGCTATGCAAGCGGTAACTTTTTTGCACGTCGAGGAGGAGAGACACCAACTACTTCGTAAGAAACCCTTCAGAGCCGGTAACGAGTACATTCTCCTGACGGCCATAACGCAGATTCCTGTTTGGCTATTTCTCAGATACGCTTTGAGGGCGATCCTGGATCATCACCGGAGACATATCGTTCGCCTGGCCAGCGAATTCCGCTAATGGCCGCATTACCCCTAAAACGGACATGCGAGCAAAAACATACCTTCGCCAGCGGGCACCCATTGTGCGCAATTCGTGCTATTCCCGAACCATAAACAATAACGAGCGCATATGATTGTCCTCG
>Ga0209013_10005223_pt1 | contig 11227 bp, 10 predicted proteins | sample Cruoilmetagenom2_FD_187291 | JGI IMG/M metagenome (GOLD analysis project Ga0209013, IMG submission 187291) | Oil polluted marine microbial communities from Coal Oil Point, Santa Barbara, California, USA - Sample 2 (SPAdes) (version 2) | ecosystem: Environmental > Aquatic > Marine > Oil seeps ...
GAATCTGCGCCAACACATGGTTCCCGTTGGAATCGAGTACCTGGGCGTCCTTGCCGTTCTTGATTTCAGTTTCGATCACCTCGAATGGCACCCCGTACGTCTCCCGAAGGCTGTCCACAGCAATCTCATGAGCGATGAATCTGTCGATGCCGACGCGAGACAGGCTCTCGACCAGGCGTCCGTCCGTGACCGCTTCCTTGGGGGCCGCAACGATCAGCGGCGCGGCTTCGGTAACTATCAGAAACGTTCTCATTCGGCCTCCCTCCCGCCTCGCGCGGCGAAGGCATGATCTGTTTTGATGAAAAGCAAGTACCTTGCCAACCGACCGCGCCCGTCCGGATGCCACGCTCGAGGCAGTTTCCAGCGCGACAGATTGCAGGCCCCCGCACGAAAACGAGCAAAACGCTCGCCGGCACACTTAACAAGCCGCGCATATTGCTGGGGTGCACCGATCCTCGCGCCCTCCACGGGACACTTTCCGTCGGTGTTCGTGACCACCGATTCCTCTTTGCGGCGCCCAAACACGGGCCCTTCGCAAGATCCCCAGGGCACACGTTACGAAGCCGTCGCTTCTGTCCGCTAGCGTGTGTCGGCGGGTATCGATCTTGCTCACATCCCGGACAGGCGGCTCACCGGCCGGTCTTATGCACAACGGTCGCGAACCGCCGCGTTGTGGTAACGGAGGTGATTCTATGGCGGACCGAACGGACAAAGTGGAGGGGCAGGCGCCCGGCAAGTATTACGTCGACTCCAACTGCATCGACTGCGACGTCTGTCGCGACACGGCTCCCGACAACTTCAGGGCCAACGAGGATGAAGGCTACTCGTACGTCTTCAAACAGCCGGAGAACGACGAGGAGGAGGCTCAGTGTCGGGACGCCATGGAGTCGTGCCCTGTCGAAGCGATCGGGGATGACGGTGATGAGCCGTAATTGCGAGGTTTCGTGAACACGATCGACCAGGATGCCCGTGGCAATACGGATCGCACGAATGTCGGTACAGGTCCGTTCGGGCGATACCCCTGCCTTTTCAACAGGAGGAGTGCAATCGAGTCGGAGTCCAGCGGTTCTCGACCCCGATTCAGAGCCTACGGCCGCAGGCACATCCGCCGGATTCCGCAGCTCGGCAGACTGTCGCGAGATCAGTTGACCGCCCTCAAGGTCGCCTCTGCCGTGATGCCGTTTCGAGTCAACGACTACGTGCTCGAGGAGCTGATCGACTGGAGTGACATCCCCTCCGATCCCATCTATCAGTTGACCTTCCCCCAGCCCGAAATGTTGGATCACGACGATTACGTCGTGCTGCGGAACCTGGTGGTCACCGGCGCGGATCCAGAGCTCATTGAGCAGCGATCACGTGAGATCCAGATGCGGATGAACCCGCATCCAGGTGGCCAGATGGAGCTCAACGTGCCGACCGTGAACGGCGTGGAACTGCCGGGGTGCCAGCACAAGTATCGCGAGACCGTATTGTTCTTTCCGCCGGCCGGGCAGACGTGTCACGCCTACTGCACCTACTGTTTTCGCTGGCCGCAGTTCGTGGGCATCGAGCACCTCAAGTTCGCTATGCACGAGATCGACCTGCTGGTCCGTTACCTCCGAGGCCACAAAGAGGTCACAGATGTCCTGGTGACCGGCGGTGATCCGCTGGTCATGAGGAGCGGGTTATTGCGAAGGAACATCGAGCCCCTCCTCGGTGAGGGACTCGACCACATCACTTCCATCCGGATCGGCACCAAGGCGTTAGCGTATTGGCCCTACCGGTTCACGACCGATCGCGATGCGGATGACCTCCTGCGCCTATTCGAGGATGTCCGGCGTAGCGGTCGGCAACTCGCTGTCATGGCGCACTACTCTCATCCGCGGGAACTCCAGACCGAGGCTGCGCGTGAGGCGCTTCGCAGGGTGAGGGATACCGGAGCGGTCGTGCGCTGCCAGACGCCTCTCGTCCGCCATATCAACGACAGCCCCGAGGTGTGGGCCGAGCTGTGGCGCGAAGAGGTCCGTCTCGGGGCGGTGCCGTACTATCTATTTGTCGCACGGAACACCGGTCCGCGCTCCTATTTCGAGGTCCCGTTGGTGAGAGGTCTACAGATCTTCTCGGAGGCGTTCGCCCTGGTTTCAGGCCTCGCTCGCACCGTCCGCGGCCCAATCATGTCGGCCGCGCCCGGAAAAGTGTTGGTGGACGGCGTTGCTGCCGTCAACGGCCAGAAAGTCATTGTGCTGAAGATGATCCAGGGCCGCGACCCCGAATGGGCCAACCGCGTGTTCTTTGCCCGCTTTGACCCCCGGGCGACGTGGCTTGACCAGCTCAAACCCGCTTTCGACCGGCGTGAGTTCCTCTTCGAGAGATCGCTTCAGGGAATGGCCGCGGACGAGTGGCAACCGGGCTGGCGGGACGAATCGGAGTGGCAGGCTCATTGCGTCGATCGCCAATCACGGAGGGACCGGCCCGGGCTGATGTATCCACGGTCTGCGACCGCACGGAGAGAGATCGATGACCCTCGAGAACCCACCCTGGGCTCTGGTGCTGGCCGCAGGTGAGGGTTCGCGGGTAAGGGACATTACCCGCGATAGATGGGGCCATTGTGCCCCGAAACAGTTCACTTCGGCCGGTGGCGGCGTCACGCTCCTGGGAGCAACGCTCCGGAGAGCGAGGAGGATCGCCCCCCGCAAACAGATCGTGACGATCGTCGCAGCCCAACACGAGCGCTGGTGGAGACCCGAGCTCAATGGAGTTCCTTCAGACAACATCATCATCCAGCCGGAGAACCGTGGCACGGCTGCTGGCATCCTGCTGCCGCTCATCTGGATCATCCGGCATGACCGAAACGCGACGGTGATCATCCTGCCCTCGGACCACTTTGTTGAATTCGAAGAAACGCTGAATGGATCTCTCAGACAGGCATTGTCCGCTGTTACTCGATCTGAGGCTCCGGTCGTCCTGTTGGGGGTCAAGCCGGAAGGTCCTGAAGAGGAGTACGGCTGGATCGTTCCGTGCTCGGGTCCCGAGAACTGCCCTCACCGCGTCGCGTCCTTTCGAGAGAAACCCGATGCCTGCAAAACGGCGGAACTCCTGAGCGATGGAGCTCTTTTGAACACCTTCATCATCGTCGCCAACAGTCAATGTTTGCTCGCCCTGTTCAAAGAAAGGATCCCGCAGCTTTGGGGGCCATTCGAGCAGATGATGGTGAGCCGCACGATGGACTCCCGGCAGCAGAAGGATCTCGCCGAGTTCTACCACTCGATCCCTTCGCTCGACTTTTCGAAAGACGTATTGGAGGGGGCGACCGAGAGACTGTGGGTATACCAGGTGCCGTCGTGCGGGTGGACTGATCTCGGGACACCGCAACGCCTTAGCGACCATCTGGTTCGGTATGGCGAGCACCCTCATGCAACTGGAACCGATGTGGCATCAGCCGCGACCGGGAGATCATGGTTGCCAACGGAATCAGAAATTCCAAAAGAACACGAGGAGGGATTATGAGTGCAGTGCCGGTACAGGACACAACCGATGAGATCCGCAGGCTCGCGTGGGAGGGCATGCCGCAGGCGATGCGGCGCACGGTGAGCACGGCCCCAGTAATACCTCAGATCGCCGCCAAGGCGAAGGCGGCTGCCGCAGCACACCCGGGGTTCATCCGCGGCGATCAGGGGCAGGTGGTCGACGTGATGCCGGATCGCGAGGTCTACTACGGTCCGTCCTCGGGGCTGCCCGAGCTCCGACGTCTCGTCGGCCGCTTCTGGACGCTGGCGTACGGGCTGAGCGGAGGTGACGGTCTACCACGGGACGGCCTCGGGGCCGAACATGTGGCCATCGTTTCCGGAGCGACCGAGGGCCTCGCAATCCTGATGCGGGTGCTGGCGCCCAATCGGGCCGTTGGCGTCCAGCGGTACTTCTGGGGAAACTACCGCAACATCATCGCGCACGCGGGGGGCGAGGCGGTCACGCTCGACTTTTTCGCGGCCGACGGCAGCTTCGACCTGGCCGGTCTCACCGCCGCCATCGAGGGCGCGGACGTTCGCATACTGTTGGTCAACTTTCCGGCAAACCCGACCGGTGACGTGCTGACCGACGACGAGCTGGCGGCGCTCGCAGAGCTCGCTCGGGAGCGGGATCTCATCCTGGTCTCGGACGAGGTCTACAACTGGATCCGCTACGACGACACACCGCGGACCTTGATCACATTTGCGCCCGAACGCACGCTGGTCATCGGCGCCGCATCCAAGGAGTACCTGATTCCAGGCGCCCGCACCGGCTACGTTCTGAGTGCCGACACCACATTCAGCAGTGAATGGATGCCGCGGCTGATCCGATCCACGTCGTCGTCGCCCAACGTCCTCGGCCAACGTCTGACGATTGAGATGCTGGAGGCCGATGTAGCCGATCTCGAGGCCGGCAGGGCACCTGCCATCCTCGGCGCCATCAAGGAGGAGCTCCGGCGGCGCCGGGACGCCATGGTCGAGATGCTTCTATCATCGGGCTTCAAGGTCGAATCGCGGCATGACGGCGTACCCAGAGGAGGCATTTCGCTGCTCGCGCGTCTCCCCGATGGCGTGGAAGACGACCTCGCCGTCATCGACACCGCCATCGCCATGGGACGGTTCAGCGCCATCCCCGGCAGCGCATTCGGAGCACCCGGCTGTGTCCGCTTCGGCTATGCGGGCATTTCGCTTGACGGCATCAAACGACTGGCAAGGGCCCTCCCCGCTGTCCTCGACGCGTTGAGCTGAAACGGAGTAGCGGATTGGAGGACACAGAACTGATGGTCCAAGCAAGAAAAGGGTCACGATGATCCGCCCAGAGGGGTTTGGCATGGGCCCGCGGGGCTGTTGTGTCTGTCCCAGGTGTGGCGCCACCATCGCCCACCGCCCCGGTTCCCCCTGTATGGAGGATCGGTGCCCGATGTGCGGAACGCCGATGGTTCGAGAGGGGAGCCCACACCACCGCGCTGCGGTTGAAGGGAAGTACCACCCCGGCACACCGGGAGAAGAGGAGTGCCCAGAATGAAAAAAATCGGCATCATCATTTGCGACCGTTGGCGTAGGTGCGCCGGGGGAAAGTGTCTTCGAGCACTCGAGGAGCGACAGGGCGCCTTCAGCCGATACGAGGGTGAAGACCTGGAGCTCGCGGGCTACACCACCTGCGACGGATGCCCTGGAGGAAACGTCGAGTATGCGCCAGCGGAGATGAAGAAGAATGGGGTCGGGGTGGTTCATCTCGCAACCGGTCTCCTGGTCGGCTATCCGCCGTGTCCCTACATCGACGACTTCCAGATGTTCATCGAGGAAAAGTACGGCATGGAGGTGGTGCTCGGAACGCATCCCATTCCACAGAACTACTACGAGACGCACCAGAAACTCGGGACGTGGAGGTCACCGGCGTGGGGGGAAAAGATCCGGTGGACCCTGACCGACGAGACGATGCGCAGGAGCTACGATTGAAGCCGCGAGCCGTGTATTCCGGGCCCCGCATACCAGGCGCGGTTCTTCCTGTGCACATTTACACAAACTGTGTATTTTTCAACAGCTTACTTGATGAGTAGTCCGACGAGCCATATCATGGCCATCGACAAGGAGATCTTATGGCAGACCAACCCGAAGGATGCGCACGAGTGACCGGCGCCGTTCTGGGCGAGCCATCGCCCGACGCCCCGGAAACACCAACACACGACCTACCGCCAAGGGAGGATTTAATGACAGCAAGCGTCGGCCAAAAAGCGCCCGATTTCAACGCACCGGCCTATTTCAAGGGCAGTTTTGCCAACGTGCAGCTTTCCGACTACTTCGGAAAGTGGATCTTGCTCTGCTTCTATCCGGGCGACTTCACCTTCGTCTGAGCCACCGAAGTGTCGGCGGTCGCCGACAAGTATCAGGAACTCCAGGACCTCGGTGTGGAAGTGTTCTCGGTCAGTGTCGACAGCCACTTCGTCCACAAGATGTGGAATGACCACGAGCTTGAGAAAATGGTCGACGGCGGAATCCCCTTCCACATGTTGTCGGACCAGGCCGGCAACATCGGCAGGGCCTACGGCGTTTATGACGAGACGCAGGGGATCGAGCTGCGCGGCCGGTTCATCATCGATCCGGACGGCGTTGTCCAGGCGATGGAGGTGTTGACACCGCCAGTGGGACGACGAATCGCTGAAACGGTGCGACAGGTCCAGGCCTTCCAGGTGGTACGCACCAGCGGCGGCGCCGAGGCTACTCCCGCCGGATGGATGCCCGGAGACCCGGTGCTCAAACCGGGCCCGGAGCTGGTTGGCAACGTCTGGAAGGAGTGGAAGCCGAACGAGTAAGAGCCGTAGGAACTCGGGCTTCACCGCAGCACCAGTGAAGGCCCGATCGCAAGCAGCAACGCCAACGCCGTGAGGCAACTGCCTGCCAGCTCGATCTGAGGACTGATTGATGCGATGAGAACGTACTTGGACTGCGTGCCCTGCTTCCTGCGCCAGGCGCTCGATGCCGCCCGTATGACCACCAACGACGAGTCGGTGCACGAGGAAGTGCTGCGGCGAGTGGCGCACGAGGTCAGCGAGATGGACATGGGTCTCTCGCCCCCAGCCATGGGCCAAAAGATCCACCGCCTCATCCGCGAGCTGACCGGCGACCCCGACCCGTACCGGGCAGCGAAAGAGGGTACGAATCGCTTCGCGATGGCCCTCTACCCGGAGATCAGCAACCGTGTTCGTACAGCCTCCGACCCGCTGGAAATGGCCGTCAGAACGGCCATCGCCGGCAACATCTTCGACTTCGCAATCGACGGCCGCATTCGAGACGAGACATTCCGTCACACCATGGACCGGGCAGCGACGGCACCACTGGACGGTGACGTGGCGGCATTCGCCCGCGAGGCGGCGGCCGCGGAATCCATCCTCTATCTCGCCGACAACGCGGGCGAGATCGTTTTCGATCGGGTACTCATAGAGTTACTCGACCCTCGCCGGGTAACCGTTGTGGTCCGGGGGCAGCCGGTCCTCAACGACGCCATTCGCGCCGACGCCGAGGCCGCAGGGCTGACCGATCTCGTGGAGATCCTCGACAACGGTTCCGACGCCCCCGGAACCATGCTTGAGGACTGCACCGAGGAGCTCCGCTCCCGGTTCATGGACGCCGCCATGGTCATCGCCAAGGGACAGGGTAACTACGAGACCTTGAGCGCCGCCCCGCGGCCTGTCTGGTTCATCCTGATGGCGAAATGCGAGGTGATCGCGCGACACATCGGGTGTGAGCCCGGGAGCTTCGTCCTCCGACGAAGACCCTCGGCAGATCCCACGTAGCGGCCGATCAGATCCCGCCTGGTAACAGGAGAATCACGTAGCGTTCATCGGTATGATGGGCCAGATGAAGCAATCGTGGATGCCGCAGTGTGGTTGCAGGGTTTATGAACGCGGCGTGTCGGTTGGTCGTGTTCCGTTGGCAGCCCTGTGATTGACGCCAGGTCGGATCCGTTGCAACCGCCGCAGACCTCGAAGATCGTCACTATCGCCACCGCCCACGCGGCGCACGATACGTACAGTGCGTTCCTGCCACCCCTACTGCCCGTATTCATCGAGAAGCTCTCGCTTGCCAAGGCCGAGGCCGGTCTGCTCACGGTCTTTCTCCAGGGCCCGTCGCTCCTGCAACCCGTCATCGGTCACCTGGGGGACCGCCTCGACCTTCGGTTCGTCGTCATCCTGACTCCGGCGCTGACCGCGGTCTGCATGAGCCTGCTCGGCGTCGCCCCAGGCTACGCGGTCATCGCGCTGCTTCTGGTGACGGCCGGGGTCTCTGCTGCAATTTTGCATTCGCTTGCACCGGTGATTGCGGGCCGACTCTCCGGTCATCGTCTGGGGTACGGCATGGGCTTCTGGATGGTCGGGGGCGAGCTCGGACGGACCCTGGGTCCAATCCTCCTGGTGAGTGCGATCGCGGTCCTCGGCCTCGACGGCTTACCCTGGCTCATGGTTGGTGGCGTCGGGGCCTCGGCGCTGCTCTATTTGGGGTTGCGCGGCGTCTCACCGGTACGTAGTAGTCAGGAGGATGCGGGCAATTTCTCCCAGGCCGTGCTTTCGATGCGAGGTCTTCTGCTCCCCTTGTCCGGTGTCGTAGTTTTTCGCTCTTTCATGATGGCAGCCTTCGCCACCTACCTTCCCGTCTTTTTGCATGAGGAGGGGACCAGCTTGTGGTTCGCCGGAGCATCCCTGTCTGTACTTGAAGCTGGCGGTGTGATTGGCGCCCTGGCCGGCGGTTCTGCAAGTGACGTACTGGGTCGAAGGAGGGTGCTCGTGGCCTCGTTCCTCCTGACACCCGTTCTGATGTTCGCCCTCGTCCTCACCCCGGACTGGTGGAGGCTGCCCCTGCTCTTGCCGCTCGGTTTCTTCGGTCTCATGGCGACCCCGGTCATCATGGCGTCCGTTCAGGAAAATGCCCCCGAGAATCGAGCACTGGCCAACGGAATATACATGGCCCTCAACTTCGTCCTGAGGGCCCTGATCGTGGTCGTGGTCGGTGCTCTCGCCGACCGTACGGGAATGCGCTCAGCCTTCCTGGCTTGCGCGGTTCTGGGTCTGCTCGGGACACCATTCGTCTTCAGGCTGCCCGGGCGGCAGGGCTGAAACGCGGCGCCAGGCTGAGGGCTAGCATTCCCGGAGAAGAAAACCGCCCGCTTTCGCGGGCGGCCACTGATCACTCGGTTCTGGGCGTGTGGGTAGAAATTCCTAATTCCTAATTGCTCGCGCCCTTCGGGCGCGGCGACCCACCGTCACGAGCGGGTGGCCGATGGCTGGCATCCAAACACCCTTCCATTCCAGCCGTCGGCCACTACCCGCTCCCGACGGCGGGTTCCCAATGCTGTGTTTTCTTAGTGCCACTCCCAATCGATGAAGCCGGGCTCGGAATCGACCATGGCGTTGACGATCAGCTCGACAAGACCACCGTAGTAGATTCCCGCCTTCTCCCACGCATCGTAGTACTGGATGATGTCTCGTATCTGGCCCTTGCAGTTCGAGCACGGAGCACACAGGTATTTGGGATTGTCCTGTGTCATTTCTTCGTCGGAGAAGGCGTCGAGGATCTGGCGGAACTTCTTGCGGCCGGTCAGGCGGTGGCGAAAATCCTGGAAGTTGTGGCCCGACATGATCGCGAAGCCGGAGCCCCCACCGCAGCAGTAGTTATCGACCCCGTGCGGCGTCATCTCGCGGAACCGCCCCGGAGGCAGCACCGCTTCCAGGATTTCGCGCTGGGGTGACACCACACCCATCAGGCGGACGAGGTTGCAGGGGTCGTGAAGGGTGACCGGAAAGTCGTTGCGGCTCGGGTCGAGCTTGAGCTTGCCCGAACGGATAATATCGCGCAGGGTCACCATCGAGCTCTCGCGCGGGATGTTGAGGTCTCCGGTGAGGATCTTGTCGGCAATGACGGTCAATGCCTTGTGGGCGTGGCCACACTCGCCGAGGACGATCTTCTTGACCCCGAGCTTTTTCGCGGCCGAAGCATGCTTGACCGCGACGCGGGCGAACTGGACGTCGTCGTACCAGACACCGTAATTGATACCGTCATATGCGACGGCTTCAGACGACATCGTCCAGCTGAGGCCGGCGGCCTCGAAGACGGTGGCAAAGGCGCCCGGGTTCTCCGGCCAGGCCATGATCTCACCCGCATTGTGGATCAGGAGGATGTCGGCGCCCTCCACATCCCACGGGGTCTCGATCGTGATCCCCGTACGCTCGGCGGTGTCCTCATCGATGAACTCGATGTTGTCCTTGACAACCATCGGCGTCATGCCGGTGGAGGATCCGACCTCGAGCTGCAGGACCGATCCGTCAGTGTGAAGTTCCTTGGGCACGATTCCCATCTCCATCGACGCGATCTTACGAATCTCCCGCGACAGCAGCGCGTTGTCGACCCCGATCGGGCAGGTCTGGGCACAGCGTCGGCACAGATTGCATCGGTACGAGAGCTCAATCAGCCGCGCCACCACCTCCCAGTTGAGATCGATGTCACCGTGGACTTTGGGTGATTCCTTCTTGACGTACTTGAAGTAGATCCTGCGCAGGATCTCGGAACGGTAGATCGGCCGGTAGAGCTCGTTCTCGCCGCTCTCCTCGTAAATGGGGCAGGCATCGGAGCAGGTCTGGCAGTGGGCGCAGTGCTCCATCGACATCTCGAAAGGCTGCAGGAAAGCCCAGTTATCCTCGGTGCTCATGCACCTTTCAAGACCCCTCAAAAATCCGTCGACGAGACGATCCTCATCCTCCTTTGATTGCGGCTTGGGGATGTTGACAGCGATGGTGTCGTCGAGCACAACGTATTTCTCGCGCGCCGCATCGCTCAGCTGAGGAAACGGCGGCTCCTCGTCGAGCTTGTCGAACGGCGGTGGCAGCGGAATCTGTTCGAGCGCGTCGATATGGGCCAGCGGCTGGCCTGGGTTTTTTGCGATGTCTTTGACGCTGTCGGGTTGCTTCATTTGCTCTTTTCCTCCGGCTCCTCGGTCGCTGCCTCGAGCCAGGTCTTTTTGCCGTCGCCCCCGATGTGCTCAGCGGACCAAGAGATCGGTCGACTGAGCAGCTCTTCGATCACCTTCTCCTCTTTGCCGCCTCGCAGGTTGGGGTCGTCCTTCCAGCGGATCGAGTGATAGGCAAAGTACTTGCCGACGAAATGCGACATGTGGGTGGTCGGAATGTAGGCCGTCAACAGTGACAGCAGAACGATGGACAACAGCAGCAGCAACGCCGCCGCGCCACCTGTGGCCACCGGCGCCAGATTGAAGGTCACGAGGTTGGCAACAAAGGCTGAGACCAACGAAAAGTCCCGGTCGTAGCCGACAAAGGTCACCAGTGCAACACCGAAGGCAGCGATGAAGAACACGAGATTAAAGAGATCGGCGGGCGCCGTGTAGTCTCTCAGGGCACGGCCGCGCCGGCGGGCGAAAAGCCCAAGCGCGCCTACGATACCGAGCACCAAACCGGCTCCACCAAGCCAGGGGGCCATGAGACCGATCACAGTATTGATCGGGGCGGCCGCATTTGCGGGCAGCAGGGCGCCGGCGACACCCCCGACAAGCAGCAGGATAGTGTTCGTAGCAACCAGGTAGAGCCCGAAGTGGAAGGGAAACGACCACGTCCAGAGCTTGCGGTTGTGCTCTCTGAGGGCGACCAGAAAGAGGATCTCCGGCACCATGACCTTGAGTTCGCCAAGGAGAGACACCTCACGCTTCTTCTTCCACCAGTCGCTCTCTTCGAGATATG
>Ga0209013_10005224_pt1 | contig 11223 bp, 8 predicted proteins | sample Cruoilmetagenom2_FD_187291 | JGI IMG/M metagenome (GOLD analysis project Ga0209013, IMG submission 187291) | Oil polluted marine microbial communities from Coal Oil Point, Santa Barbara, California, USA - Sample 2 (SPAdes) (version 2) | ecosystem: Environmental > Aquatic > Marine > Oil seeps ...
TTCTCTTGTTTTGTCTGCTTCATACACAAGTGCAAGTCTGACATAGCCTTGACCTTCACCCTCTCGTCCCAAAAATGACCCGGGGATCACTTTGAGGTTATACTCTTTGTAAAGTTTTGTCGTAAAAGCTATCTCATCATCAACTTTAAGCCAAATGTAAAAAGTAGCTTCAGGTGCATCTACCCCTAAAACCTCTTTGGCTACTTCAAAGTTCTTTTTATACTTTGTTCTAAACACCTCTACATGTTTCTGATCTGCCCATGCAACGGCTGCTGCTTCTTGTAAAGGAAGTGGTGATGCACAACCTACATAGGTTCTGTAAACCATATACTCTTTCAGTATCTCTGCATCACCGGCTATAAAACCAGAACGTAAACCAGGAGCAGAAGAACGTTTGGAGATAGAGTTTATTACAAGTATATTTTTAAAACTATCATTCCCTACTTCTATACTTGCATTTAAAAGTGACGGCAGAGGTTCACCCAAATAAAGGTCAGCGTAACACTCATCATTCATCAGTACAAAATCGTGTTTCAGTGCCAATTCAACCCAGATCTTAAGATCATCCATCTGCATGACTGAAGAGGTAGGGTTGTTTGGTGAATTCAAGATGACAAAATCTGCTTTTGCCAAGGCCACCTCATCAATTACCGGTTGAAAGTCATTAGAAGCATTGAGGTTTAAATATATCACTTCAGCCCTACATGCTTTTGCTGCACCTTCATAAATCTGATAAAAAGGATTAGGAAAAACCATTACAGGATCTTTCACATCATGCAACAAAAACTGAGGGAAGTTAAAAAGCACTTCTCTTGTCCCAAAGGTAGGAATGATTTGTGCATTATTCAAACTTAGATCAAAACGTTTTTGCAAGTATGTTAACATCCCATTGCGTAAAACAGTTTCACCTGCTGTTTTAGGATACTTATTTAACAATGATGCATTATCATTCAGTGCATCCAAAATAAACTGAGGTGTAGCAAACTGTGGCTCACCGATTGTTAAAGAGAGTGGATTATAATCACTATTAGGTATCACATTTTCCAATAGCTGATTCAGTTTTTCAAAAGGGTAGGTTTCGAAGTTCATAAATGCCCTAATTTTTATATTTTTCTTGGAAATTATACCCTAGTTGGGGTTAAGATTTGAAAATAGCGATAAATTTAGATAGAGTATAATAATTGTATTAGATAAAAGGCAGTAAGAATGGAACATTTATGGACTTATACCTCTATCATTTTAGCCATCGTTGTCTTGGCAAAACTCTTATCGACTAAGACAAATAGTATAGATGTATTATGGCTTATAGTCTTTGGTGCCATTGGTGTCAATACAGGTATACTTCCCGAACATAATGAAATTTTAGAGAGTATCGGCGAATGGGGAATCGTTTTTATCATGTTCGCACTTGGATTTGAAGAGAACGTTAGTAACTTTGTGCAGGGTCTCAAAAAGAGTATGGGAATTGCTATTATTGGTGCATTTTTCCCATTTTTAGCAGGGTATTACACTGCTATACTCTTTGGATATGAATGGAATGTTGCAATGATATGGGGACTTACCATGACCGCCACTGCAGTGAGTCTGACTATGGTTTCATTGAAATCAGAGGGCTTACACACTTCAAGAGCGGCAACAGGAATTATGACAGCTGCTGTGGTTGATGACATTCTTTCATTGATCGGTCTAGCTATACTCATCCCTATTATATTAAGCTCCAATGGAACCCATACAGGAGAGGCTTTCAGCCTTACTCATCTTGCTATTATCATATTAAAAGTATTCCTCTTTTTCTTTATTATCATTTTCATCGGTATATTCCTTTTTCCAGACTCCCTTGCTACAGAAAAAGATAAAAAGCGTGGCTTGCTTTTCAGCATTGCTGTCATTCTCAGAAAATATTTCGGTATCAGAAAACTTTTAACCATTCACAATGGACGTTTTACCCCTCTGATCATGATTTTTATTGCCATGACCTTTGGTGCTATAGCTAATATCATGGGGTTTCATCCTGCCATTGGAGCCTATTTTGCCGGACTGTTTCTAAAAGAAGAGTATTTTTTATGTACCTTTGACAAAAGCCTGCAAAACCATAAAAAAGATGCTGAATTTGTAATCAATCATCTTGCTTTTACCATCTTTGGTCCTATCTTCTTTGTAATGCTTGGCACACATCTTATCTTCGATATGGATATCATTTTAGACATCCTGCCTATTGCCCTGGTATTATTCGGATCTGTTTTTATACTGCAAATACTCTCAGCATCTTTGGCAGCAAGATTCACAGGAGGCTACAAATGGCATGAAAGCGTTATGATAGGTTTTGGAATGCTGGGTCGTGCAGAACTTGCTTTCATCGTCATAAATATCGCCTACACAAAAAGCCACCTCATCACACTGGAACAATTCTACACCCTGATACTGACACTCTTTCTACTCAATATGACAGTCCCTACACTCATTAAATGGTGGAAACCTTATTATAAGGGGAATAAGAGTTTAACGGTATTTGGGGTTAAACTAAGTAAAGAATGATTTTTTAGACTTTTAATGCAGTATGCATACCTCCTCGGGAGAGGTGCACGAGAAATACTCTATTTATAATACGTTTTACCTACCTGTTTTCCATTTTTATACCTATAATGCCATCCGGTTTTTTTCTTACCGTTCCAGGCACCGCTCAATCCATCTTTTTTCCCATGGGTATACGTTTCTATGGACCAATATTTTTTAGCAACATACTTTTGCACACCGTTTTTCTTTTTATTTTCATCATAAAGATAGAACCAGCCATCCGGATTTCCGTCATTATATCTCCAAGTCTGTACTTTTTTACCATGCTTATAAAGTTCTATACTTTGGTACTTTTTGGAAAAATAGTGCTGTAGCCCATCTTTTTTACGATTTTCATCATAGTTGTAAAACCATCCATCAGCCCTTCCATCCACATACCCTGCCGTAGAACGTTTTCTACCATCTACATAATATTCAACAGAGACTTTCTTCTTTGTAATGTAATATTGCAGTCCAACCTTTTTTCTCTCTACTTTATTATAATTCCATCCCTTTTTTAAATGTGAGGTGTCGGGAACTGCAGAGATGTTGTATTCCCGTATCTTCAAGTTATGAGGCCCCGTTGTTTTATCGATCTTCCATGAATCGATAAATATTCCTTTATGACTATCCACCGGACCTGCGAATGACAACGTAACAAACAACAATACAATACTTATAAATTTCATTTTATCCCTTTATTATAGTTTTGAAGAGTATACCGTATAAATGCAAGACTTCAGGATATCCTCTATATTGTTGCAAGAGAATCTATTTGCTATAATACCTAACAGACTATAGGCTTTATAATTTTCAATATTTTCAATATTTCTCTATAAATATTTGCATAAGTTATTTCAGTTATAATCCATTCCATATGATCTAGACAAAGGTATATTATGAGAACCCTTTTTTTATTAGCGATGTTTCTTTTCTCTCTACTGGCAAATGATAAAGTTTACAATTATGCTCCAAGTGAAGACTGCAAAGCCTGTCACAGTAACATATATGATGAATTCACGGGATCAATGCATGCGAATTCAACACCTCAAAAAGATCCTATTCATGCTTCTGTCTGGGATAAACATCCTCAAAATTTAAAACAGGAGCGTTATGGCTGCGGTAAGTGTCATACTCCTGCCGCCAATGATCTTGACAAGATGAAAACAAAAGGTCAAAAAGCTAAACCTTTAGCTGAGAATACTACGCATCAAGAAGGCATAAGCTGTGCCTACTGTCATCGTATTCAAAGTATAGAACTTCACAAGAAACACAATACGAACATTATGAGCAGTAAAGAAAAACACTATTTCGGTACATTGAAAGAAAACATAGAATCTCCTTATCACAGCATAGATACAGGCAGTAATGAACATATGCAAAACGGAAATGTCTGCATTGGCTGTCACTCTCATAAAATGAACAAACACGGACTTAATGTATGTTCTACCAATATTGACAATGAACTCAATGGTGCAAACTGTGTCTCTTGTCATATGCAAAAAGTAGCCGGGTCTGTATCAGATATGCATGAAACAAAAAAACACTCTTTTCATGGTTTTGCAGGAAGTCATTTTCACTCAAATATGCTTACACAATATGTAGACATCTCTCTTCTTCGTCAAATAGACAACTTTATTGTTAACATTGACAACCGCACTTCTCATGCACTGCTTCTTCACCCTCTTCGTCAAGCTGTCTTGAAAGTATCTGTAGCAAGAGAAGGAAAGACCATCAACTTACCTGACGAAACCTTTGCAAGAGTTATTGGGCATAACGGAAAACCAGCTATGCCTTGGGCAGCTTCTACAACACTTAAAAATACCATGATCCAGGCCAATGAAAAAAGAGCCGTTACCTATAATTTCAAAATCAAAAAAGGGGATAAGATCAATATTGTTCTAGGCTGGTTCCTTGTAAATCCAAAAGTTCTGAAATCTCTCAATTTACAAGATGATAAAGCATCTACAGAGTTTCATGAATTTAAAAAACAGAGGTTTAACTATTAAATGAAATATATTTTATTACTTGTACTCAGTACATACCTTGGAGCTCAAACCATACATTCCAGTATTGTTATCTATGCTGAAAGTAAAGATTTTAAAAACTCTGTACAAAAAGAAGATGGTAAAGTCTATGGGATAGGTGTAGATATTCATCATGATAATTCCTCCTATAAGCTTGCGTATGAATATGGCGATACAAATACGAAACAGCCTCCATTAGAAAAGGATCTTAAAACTGATAAACTATTTTTAAAATACAGCTATGATCTTCAAAATGATTTTGAGTTCAATATAAACTATATAAATATTTTGAATGACAATATTGCCATTACTGATGGTGGACAAGCCTATGGTGCCGGTGTCACGTACCATATTAAAAAGAATATCAATACAAATTTCACTCAGTATTACACAAATTATGACGATTTTAATGTTTATCAGAGTGATCTGACAATAAATTATAAAATGAAAATAGACGATATTAAAGTTAAACTCACCTCAATCACAAAATACATAAACATTGATGAGGAAAATGTAAATGGCTTTACAAAAAATGCAGATGATTCCTATCTGACAAGCGGTTTGAAATTACACTTGCATTATGATGGATATCATTTTGGTTCTGCTGTTTATTTTGGCAAGAGGGTTTTTTCTATTATGGATGACGGTTTTAAAATTCAACATCATGCCATGGAGTTTGACAGAACCTATGCAGTGGGAATTGGTAAAAATATATCTGATTTTGTTTTACGTTTACAATATATCTATTCAAGAGCAACAGAATTACCTGCTGAGAATGAAAATGTTGAAGTCTCCAACATGAGACTTCTTCTTAACTATAAGTTTTAATTAATAAATCGTTCCCATACTTTCTCGCTGATTAGTATTTTTATTATGTACCAAAAAAGCACCTTTGTTGATGTACTTGCGTACTTTTTGGAGTGACATTCTTGCTGTGGATTCAAAGTTAAAGGGTCCTACAAATACTTTGTAATTGTCTTTGAATTCTATACTGTACAAGAGACCCAATTTTTTGATGTTTGCAAGATATTCAGAGGTAGGTTCTTTGGAGAATGATCCTGTCTGTATGTAGTATGGTTCTGAGGACATTGCGGCTTCACTTTGTGTTGAAATTTTTTGTTTGCCGGAGATCACACTTTTTTTCTTTTCTACAGGCACATGTGTTGCTCTTACAGTGCCTCTTCCCTTGTAGTGGACCAACCATTTCATAATATTATTTTGAAGTTGCGATGCTTTCCACTTGCCTTGTTTGGTATTCACAAGAATGACTACCGTATAGGTTCTACCTGACTTGCTTTTAACATACCCCCCAATATTCTTAACACGATTTAAAGTCCCGGTTTTCATCCAAGCTCTGTTTCTCACAACAGTGCCTCTAAAACGTCTCTTGATCGTACCGTCTACCCCTGCAATAGAGAGTGTTTTCATCCATCTTGTACCATAACGGCTATAGGCATTGTCATACATTTGTGCCAAGAGTTTTGCACTTAGTTTTGAAGTACGGGATAAGCCACTTCCATTGTCTATTTTAAGTGTTCCTTGCCCCAAGGCACCTTTACTTCTCAATATATACTCTACAGCCTTGCTGCCTTTAGCCAGTGTTGAAGGTGCTCCATACATCTTTGCACCCAAAAGAAGAAGTAAATGGCGGGCATATAGATTATTTGATTTCTTAGCTGTTTTAGAAATGATCTTTTCCAAAGATCTGGAATAGTGTGTAAATAAAATATTTGCATTAGAAGGTACTTTATACAGACGCATTCTTCCAGATACTGCTATACCTTCTTTTTTTAATGCATCTTTCAATGCATAATAAAATGATTTGTATGGTTTTGTAATGACTTTACAGATATCCCGTTTTCCGCATTTTTTCGAAATCTTACCCTTCAACCATACCTCGGGTATTGCAGAACTGTTATCTATTTTAAGTCCCGGCCAAGAGTATCTTCCTTTACAAGGTTTATTGACACGTTGTAAATTATTTTTAATTCTGTAACTATCATCCACAATTTTTTTATGTACATCATTTTTATTTGGGGTTACACAAATCGTAGAGATACGCTCATTAAACATCATCGCATCAGGCATGGCATTATATGGGCTGTAAATATTTTTATCAAAACCGGAATTATTTTTTGTTCCAACAGCAAAATAGGTTCTGTCTATTACGATATTCCCTGTGATCTTTCTGATACCTTTGGCTTTTATATTTGCCACTATACCTATCAGATCTTTTGAAGAGAGTGTTGGATCACCAAAACCTTTTACAATCAGATCACCATTCAATACACCGTTTTTGAGTGCTCCAACAGTATAAAACTGTGTTGGCCAACGATAGTCAAAACCAAATTTCAATACTGCGGCATACGTACTCAATACTTTTATCACTGATGCCGGCGTACGCGTTTTACTTTCATTCAGAGCTGCCAATTCACGTCCTCCGCTTCCTACCTCTTTAATGTAAATACTAATATCATTTTTAGAAATACCGGATTTCTGTATAATATTATTTATACCCGCAGGTAGCGCATATACCCAGGATGATACTAATATAAAAAGTATAATTTTTATCAATTTCTTTCCCTATATGCAAGCAAGAGTCTATTCATTGCCACTTCAAGCACTTCTTTTGATGTTCCGATATTCAAACGCATAAATCCATCCCCTGTTTGTCCAAAACTTTTTCCGTCATTTAAACCAAGTTTGGCTTTATAGACAAAGAATTCTACTAATTCATCATGACTAAGACCCATTTTACTACAATCCAACCAAATCAAAAATGTTGCTTCAGTTTTGACTGTTTTTATAGGCAGTCCATGATTTTTAATAAATTCATTTACATACTTGATATTGGCAGACAAATACACTTTTAAAGCTTCTAACCACTCTTCACCCTCTTCATATGCTGCCATAAGTGCTTCTATGCCAAAAGGGCTTCCATTCGTAATACCTGATCGGTCCTGTTCTACTCTGTATTTTCTACGAAGTTTTTCGTCGGCTATAATAGCATAAGAGGTATTTAAACCTGCAACATTAAAGGTTTTAGAAGGTGCATTTAGAATCACACATCTATTTTGTGCCTTTTCAAAACTCCCCAGAATATGATGTGTTTTTTTATACACAATATCTGCATGTATCTCATCTGAAACAATAATCACATCATGGTTAACACATATCTCTATCATTTTTCCCAATTCATCCTCATCCCACACTCTGCCTGTAGGATTATGCGGGGAACAGAGTAAAAAAAGTTTTGCCTCTTTTGCTTTTGTTTCAAAGTCTTTAAAATCTATCTTGTACTGACCTTTTTCATATACTAAAGTATTGTCAAGAAGTTTTCTTTTTCTATGTTTTATAGAAGAAGCAAAAGGTGGATAGACAGGTGTTTGGATCATAATTCCATCACCTTTTTTCGTATATGCTTCTATAGCAAAATTCATAGATGGTACGACTCCGTAACAAGGTATGATCCACTTGGTTTTAATTTTCCAGTCAAAACGTTTTTCCATCCACTGTTTGATCACTGCGTAATATCGTTCAGGGTAAACCGTATAACCGTAAAGAGGATGTTTTGCTCTTTTTTGCAAACTCTTTTGTACACAAAGAGGAGAAGCCAGATCCATATCTGCAACCCACAGAGGCAGTAGATCATCTGTACCGAACTTCTTTGTAGCATCATCAAGTTTTGTTGTGTATGTACCGGCTCTGTTTATAGCTTTAAAACTCATCTTCTTATCCATTTTTATCGTTTTTGCCATACTGACATTTGAGCTATGGTATGTTGATGTTTTCTTGCTGTCTCTTGTATGACAAAAGGTACATCTCTTGTATCTATCAGTTTGAAATCTTTGCCTAATATCTCTTCCAAACCTTGCAAGGTAGTGACATTTTCACCATCTCTTTTAACTCCGCCTATCCATTTTTCTTTGGCAGTTGACTCTTCCTGCCAAGTGTATGGAGAGGTTAAGATCAACATTCCTTTTTCATTCAATCTTGAGCTAAGTGACTCTAAAAACTTTCTAGGATCATAAAGTCTATCGATTAGATTGCCCGCGAAAATAAGATCAAAATCTTTCAAAATAGGTTTGAGGTTACACGCATCTGCCTGCCAGAAATTTACTTTAGAGGTTTCTTCTTCCAAAGCAAAATCTGAAAGTTTTACTTCATGAAATGATTCTAATTCCCCTTCTGTCGGCATCACATACCGTAAAACTCCACTCTGTTTTAGTTTTTCTGCTTCTTGAATGAATCGTGTAGAGAAATCAATGCCTATTACTTCATCAAAGCCGCGTGCCAATTCAAATGAACTTCGTCCTATAGCACAACCAATGTCAAGCACTTTTGTTTTAGATCTCTCTTTCATATACTCCAAAGACAATTTTGCACAGGCAGCAGGGTAGTTCTCTACACCTAATGCATTCTCTCCCCATGAAAAGTGGCAATACTGCGAAATGATGTTATCTGTAGTATACGGGTTTGTCATGATACTCTCTTTATAATTACTCTCTACATATCTAAAGCCGGCATGTTGATAAAAATGTCTTCTAAATCCATAACGGCTTTTTTGTGTTGCCAGATTACCACAACTCACCCATGATCCACCATTTATCAGATTGTGTTTCCCATCGAAAGTCGGTACAGTAAAATCATCATAGATCGGGTGAATTTTAAAACCCTCAAAAGGGTACATAGGTGTTCTGGACCACTGCCATACATTTCCTACTACATCGTAAAAATCACCATGTTTATATGTGTCTACAGGAACCGAAGAAGCATATTTGTCAAGTGCAATATTTGCATTGGGTTTACCCTCTTTTATCCATGTCTGATATGAGGGTACATCCGCTTCATCACGCAGACGAATATATTCATCTTCCGTGGGAAGCACGATGGGTTTGTTTTCTTTCCTACTTTTCCATTTACAAAATGCTGCTGCTTCCAAATAGTTTACTTCCACAGGCCTATTCAGAGGTAAAGAAATTTCTCTGCTTAACGTACGTAAAATATAACTTGACTCTTTTTTATGCCAAAATAGCGGGTGAATGGCTTTTGTAAACGCTTTCCACGATTTTCCTTCACTACACCAATATTCACTATTTACATATCCGTTATCTTGAATAAATTCAAGGTATTCACCATTTGAAACTAAATATTTAGATGCTTTAAATGCAGGTATTTTTGCTTGATGTGTACCATACTCATTATCCCAACCGAAAAGTTGTGCCTCTTGGTTTTTACCTAACAGTACAGTACCCGCAGACACATCAATCAGTTTATTTTCAGGTGCATCGCCATAGTCTTCACACTCTTTCCAATCACTATCTTCTCTAACAGAAGTAAAAGGAAGTTGTCGTATTAGCACAGAAGAAGTTTCCAGATGTATATTCTCATGTTCAATTCCCATTAAAATAACCCACCAGGGAGATTTCCAGGTAATAGGAAGTTCCAATGGCAGTGTGTCTATAAGATCATTGACTAGATCATATACTTTATCTCTGTAATTTTGTGTCTCTTGAAGAGTAGGCCAATCATAATGTTTTTCATTCAGATCATCCCAAGACATTTCATCTACACCTACTGCAAAAATAGATTCTAATTTTGGATCAATTCTATTATCAATGATCGAAGAGAGTTTGAGTTTGTTTATAAAAAAAGTGGCTGTATGCCCATAGTAGAAAATAATAGGATGACGAAGAGGATCAGCTTTTTGAAAATAAGATTTTTCATCAGATACAATATTAAAGAGTGACTCATATCGTTTATAACACTGTTGAAAATATGCTTTTATCTCTTTACGCTTGATTTCAGGATCTTCACCCAAAAGTGTAGGCATCTTTATCACATAGTTCTCCTAGAAGATAGACATACTAATAATATATCTATTCAAGCCTTAAAAAGCAACTATGATTAGAAATCAGCTTTTTCTTTCGAACTCTCTATCATAGAAACTATGATCGTATAAACATTTGCTATTACTGCACCAATGACCAAACCCATCGCCAGAGTATGATTGTCATAAAACTTCAATGCAAAAAAAGCAGGTATCAAGTGTAAGTCCGCCACGAGAGAACCTGCTAAAAGTTCTGCTGAGAGTAAATTCCTCACCCCGATCTTTAAAATGGTTGAAATCACATTAACAGATCCTGCAATAAAAAGTGCAACCAATGAATTCTCGTACAAGAATGCTGCTGATGTCGTAAGAGACATCAATGCAAAAAATATATAAAAAACTTTTCCCCACTGCATATTAACTCCTTAAAAAATTATATTGTACCATTTTCATACATGGCACGCATTTTTTCTTTTTCTTTCTCTCTTTTTAATTTTCCTGCTTCTTTTTCTCTGAATCCGCTTACAGAGAAACCAAGCCACATTAAAATAGGAGAGGCTACAAAGATAGATGAATATGTTCCAACTATAATACCAACCAATAATGTAAATCCAAATCCATGAATGATCTCTCCACCAAACATCCAGAGTGTAAATACCACAAAGAATGTTGTTAAAGAGGTTAAGGTTGTTCTTGAGAGTGTTCTTGTGACAGACTCATCAATAATATCTCCAAGATCAGGGTTCTTAATGGTTCTGATCCCTTCACGGATACGGTCAAATACAATGATCGTATCGTTCAGAGAATACCCCA
>Ga0209013_10005225_pt1 | contig 11222 bp, 8 predicted proteins | sample Cruoilmetagenom2_FD_187291 | JGI IMG/M metagenome (GOLD analysis project Ga0209013, IMG submission 187291) | Oil polluted marine microbial communities from Coal Oil Point, Santa Barbara, California, USA - Sample 2 (SPAdes) (version 2) | ecosystem: Environmental > Aquatic > Marine > Oil seeps ...
CGTTTATAATGAACAATTAAGTTCAAGTTGTGCTTCCGGCACCGAAGTGCGTTCCGCTAAATAGTTGACGTTTTGCTGTTCAGTTTTCAAGGTTCATGTTGTCGCATGTATTGGCGACTCATTTAGAATAACAAATATCGACAAGAGTGTCAATAGTATTACAAGAAAAACTATATTTCTTTACATAAATCTAATCTATGATTAATACCTACATATAAGCAAATCTATATATAGTGTATATGGATTTGAATTTGCTCATTTACCTCCATATATTGTATCTCCTATATTGAAGCAATTATTTTACCTTTTGTCTTAAATTACGACAATTCTGCTGTCATAACTTTACTCATTCATGAACTTTCCAATAGATCTCTTGAGGGGTAATATAACAACTAGAAAGAAGGGGGTACGTATGAGGGGCAAGTTTTCATTTCATCCAATGGTGTGGACATTATTAGTAGGAACTGTATTTGCCAGGGGCGCAAGTTTCATGGCTTTACCATTCCTTGCCTTATATTTATCGAACACGCATGGAATCCATCCAATATGGATTGGTATTACAATCGGATTATCACCATTGACCGGGACGCTTGGAGGATTCATAGGAGGTTACATCTCAGACCGATATGGTCGTAAAAAAGTAATGCTTATATCCGTATTTGTTTGGGGAATCGTTTACTTTGGTTTTTCTCAAGCTTCACATATCGGGGTCTTCATGGCACTGAATGCCTTAAATGGTCTTTGTCGTTCTTTCTTTGAACCTTCTTCACAAGCATTGATGGCTGATTTAACTTCAAAAGATATGAGAAAGAGAGTATTTTCTTTACGTTACATGGCCATCAATATCGGGGCATCTGTCGGTCCGCTACTTGGGGTATATGTTGCACAGTTTTCATCTACATTGCCATTTATCCTAACAGGTACTATGTATATGGTTTACGGAATCACCCTAGTAATCATGTTCAACCGGTTCTCTTCAGTCCATGTAACACCTGTTCTTAAGCAACGTATGGGGGATGCTTTAATGGTTGCTTGGAAAGACAAAACCTTGCTCGTATTTATTATCGGAAACATATTAGTAAATATCGGATACTCACAAATTGATTCAAATCTACCCCAATACTTGCAGAAATCATTCTCAGATGGTGTTGCATTATTTGCAAGACTCATTGCATTAAATGCCATTCTCGTTATCATATTGCAAGTACCGTTAAGCTTGCTGTCTGAAAAATGGCCGCTTCTCCGTACAATGATTCTTGGGAGTCTGCTGTTTGCAATTGGATTTGCTAGTTTTGGATTTGCCGCCTCTACGGTTGGCATGATGGTGGCCATGGCAATTGTAACAGTCGGTGAAATCTTTATCTTCCCTTCAACCAGTGTCTTTATTGATCAAATCGCACCCGAGGATCGGAAAGGAACTTACTTTGGAGCTGGCCAGTTTCGGTCGATCGGCAACTTCACCGGACCTATTCTTGGTGGATGGTTACTGCAAGATTACGGGGGCACCTTATTATTCTCGGTCATGGGGGGCATTATCTTGAGCAGCATATTGTTTTACTCCTTGGGGTACCGGAATATACAAAAACAGGTCTAAAGTGCATGTGCACAATAGACCTGTTCTTTATTATTCTTCTGATAAGTCTGGTTCACTTGGTAGATTTTCATCGATTTCAGTAGTTGGTTCTTCTCCATCCACTTCCACGACTGTACCATCTTCATCATCTTCATCAAATTCTTCTTCATCTACTTCTTTTTTGACTCTAGCCACGGTAGCCACGAATTCATCTTCGCCCAGACGTATCAAGCGAACACCTTGTGTGCTACGCCCAGTGACTGAAATACTGCTAACGTCCATACGGATCAACATGCCATTGATCGTAATGAGCATTAAGTCCTCTGAACCGTCAACCGCTTTCACTGCTGATAATGGGCCTGTTTTTTCTGTAATCTGGCTCGTTTTGATTCCGACACCGCCACGCGATTGCAAGCGGTATTCTTCTTCAGGTGTACGTTTTCCATACCCATTCTCTGTGACAACAAGTACTTCTTGACCTGGTTCCAGGATTTCCATGCCTACAACATGATCGTCTTCACGCAAGCGAATCCCTCGAACTCCTGATGCAGTACGTCCCATTGAACGGATATCCGTTTCCTCAAAACGCACAAGCATCCCTTGACGAGTACCAATGATGATATGTTTTTTACCATCTGTTAATCGGACTGAAATCAATTCATCATCTTCTCTTAAAGAGATAGAAATTAACCCATTTGCTCGAATGTTTGCGAAACTGCTCACTGGTGTGCGTTTCGTTACACCAGAGCGTGTTGTGAACATAAAGTATGCATCTGCTTCGAATGAATCCACTCGAATCATTGCCGTTACTTTTTCTTCTTTATCAACTCCGAGTAAGTTGACGATTGGTAAGCCTTTCGCTGTACGACCAAACTCAGGTATTTCATATCCTTTTGCACGATATACTTTTCCTGTGTTTGTAAAGAACAAAATCGTGTCATGTGTTGACGTAAAGAGTAAATGTTCTACGAAGTCATTCTCATTCGTACCCATTCCTTGTACGCCTCGTCCTCCACGTTTTTGGCTGCGGTACGTATTTACTGGCAAACGTTTGATATAACCGTTATGTGTCAATGTCAGAACTGAATTCTCACGTGGAATCAAGTCTTCATCTTCCATCATTTCGGCACCGCCTGCAGTAATTTCGGTACGACGATCGTCGCTGAAGCGTTCTTTGATTTCGTTCATTTCTTCGCGGATGATTTGGATGACTTTTAATTCATCAGCCAGAATTGCACGAAGCTCTGCAATCAGTTTTAATAGCTCTTGATATTCAGCCTCAATTTTATCACGTTCTAAACCAGTTAAGCGTTGTAGACGCATGTCAAGAATCGCTTGGGCTTGGCGTTCTGATAAGTTAAATTGTTCAACCAATCCCATTTTTGCTTCTTCACCTGTTTGCGAACGACGAATTAATGCAATGATTTCATCGATATGATCCAAAGCGATACGGAGTCCTTCTAAAATATGTGCCCGATCTTCTGCTTTTGTTAATTCAAACTGTGTACGGCGTTTAATAACGACTTTTTGATGTTCTAAGTAGTGATATAGAATTTCTTTTAATCCTAGTACTTTCGGCTGTCCATCGACAAGAGCTAGCATGTTTACACCAAAGCTTGATTGAAGAGCCGTTTGTTTGTATAAATTGTTAAGTAAAACATTTGCATTGGCATCTTTACGGACTTCAATGACGATGCGCATCCCGTTACGATCTGACTCATCCCGAAGATCCGTAATTCCGTCAATCTTCTTATCGCGCACATACTCTGCTATTTTTTCGATTAGACGGGCTTTGTTCACTTGATAAGGAAGTTCATGAACCAAGATTACCTCTTTACCACTCGATTTCTGTTCAATTTCAACTTTCCCACGAACAATAATCGAGCCTCTACCAGTTTCATAAGCACGACGAATCCCGCTTCTGCCTAAAATGATACCGCCTGTAGGAAAATCTGGTCCTGGTATGATTTCCATCAATTCATCAGTCGTAATGGCTGGGTTTTCAGCAAGTGCTAAGACTGCATCAATTGTTTCACCCAAGTGATGTGGTGGAATGTTTGTTGCCATCCCTACCGCAATCCCTGAAGTACCGTTCACTAAAAGATTTGGATAACGGGCTGGCAAAACAACCGGTTCTTGTTCTTGGCCATCATAGTTATCTTTGAAATCAATTGTATTTTTATTAATATCACGCAGTAATTCCATTGCTATTTTTGACATACGTGATTCGGTATAACGCATGGCTGCGGCAGAATCACCGTCTACTGATCCAAAGTTTCCATGACCGTCAACCAACATGTGGCGATAACTCCAGTGTTGTGCCATACGTACCATTGCGTCGTAGATGGAACTATCACCATGTGGATGGTATTTCCCCATTGCATCTCCAACAATACGTGCTGATTTCTTATGTGGTTTATCAGCTGTGTTCCCCATACCTTGCATTGCATATAAAATACGACGGTGAACAGGTTTCAGCCCGTCACGTACGTCTGGAAGTGCGCGGGAAACGATGACACTCATGGCATAATCAAGGAATGACGTTTTCATCTCAGAACTGAGATTGATTCCTTTTACACCATGATTCGGTATTTCTGACATGCTGTAGGACTCCCTTCACTTACAATCTTTATATATCTAGATTCTTAACATAAATAGCATTATCTTCAATGAATTGACGACGCGGTTCCACTTCGTCACCCATCAGGCGTTCGAACGTTTCATCTGCATCAATTGCATCTTCCAAATTGACTTGCAGTAAAGTACGGACATCTGGATCCATCGTTGTCTCCCATAACTGGGTTGCATCCATCTCTCCCAGCCCTTTGTAGCGTTGAATACCTGGTTTAGGGAGTTTTGGAAGTCTTTCCAGAATTTCTTGGAGTTGTTTATCTGAATAACAATATTCAATATGTTTCCCTTGTTTAATCTGGAATAATGGCGGTTGTGCAATATATACGTAGCCCGCTTCAATCAACGGACGCATGAAACGGAAGAAGAACGTCAACAGCAGTGTACGGATATGTGCTCCATCGACGTCGGCATCAGTCATGATAACCACCTTATGGTAACGTGCTTTTTCAAGAGTGAATTCTTCACCGATGCCCGTCCCCAAAGCGGTGATCATGGCACGGATTTCTGCATTTCCTAAAATACGGTCAAGACGTGCTTTTTCGACGTTCAGGATTTTCCCACGTAAAGGCAAGATTGCCTGGAAGTGACGATCACGGCCGGATTTTGCCGAACCACCAGCTGAGTCACCCTCAACGATATATAATTCACTCTCTGCAGGAACACGGGACGAACAGTCCGCTAATTTACCAGGCAGACTGGAAACTTCCAATGCTGACTTGCGGCGTGTGAATTCACGTGCTTTTTTGGCTGCAACACGTGCGCGAGCAGCCATCAGCCCTTTATCGATGACTTTACGGGCAACGGATGGATTCTCCAGCAAAAAGCGCTCAAAAGCTTCAGAGAACAAGGAATTTGTGATTGTGCTGACTTCCGAGTTTCCTAACTTGGTTTTTGTTTGCCCCTCAAACTGTGGATCCGGATGTTTGATTGAAACAATCGCTGTCAAACCCTCACGCACGTCGTCTCCAGTCAAATTTGCATCCGCATCTTTAAGCAGGTTATTCTTGCGACCATAATCATTGATCACACGTGTCAATGCCATTTTGAAGCCGGATTCATGTGTACCGCCTTCATACGTATTGATGTTATTTGCAAAAGAGAAGATATTTGACGAGTAGCCGCTGTTATACTGAAGCGCGATTTCAATCGAAATCCCATCTTTTTCACCTTCGATGTAAATCGGCTCTTCATGAATCGGTTCCTTCGATTTGTTCAGATGTTCAACGTAAGACTTGATACCACCTTCGAAGTGGTAGTTGTTCGTACGAACTTCCTCTTCACGCTCATCGGCTATGACAATACTCAAACCTTTGTTCAGGTATGCCAATTCACGAAGACGATTTGCTAAAATTTCGTATTCATAAATCGTTGTTTCAGTAAAAATCTCAGGATCTGCTTTAAAACGGACAGACGAACCAGTGTGGTCGGTTTCACCAATTATTTTCAGCTCTTCGGTCACCGCACCGCGTTCAAATTTAATATAGTGGAGTTTTTCATCACGATGTACATAAACTTCCGTTACTTCGGACAAAGCGTTCACTACAGAAGCACCAACACCATGCAGGCCTCCCGATACTTTATATCCGCCACCGCCGAATTTACCTCCGGCATGCAGGACAGTCATGATGACTTCAACTGCCGGACGTCCCATTTTTTCGTGATTACTTACAGGAATCCCACGGCCATTATCATCTACTTTAATCCAATTATCTTTTTCTATCGTGATCTTGATTTCATCACAATATCCAGCCAATGCTTCATCAATCGCATTATCCACGATTTCCCACACAAGATGGTGAAGACCTTTTGAACTCGTAGAACCAATGTACATCCCTGGACGTTTACGTACCGCTTCTAAACCTTCTAATACTTGTATTTGATCAGCATCATAAGATGGTTGCAGTTCTTTTTCTTCCAACGCCATTTAGCTCACCTGCTCTTTCCTACTATCTTCTCACTATTATTCAAAAACACGAGGGAGGGGTTACTCTCCCCAAATTAACTTAATTTTTTTATGATGTTCTGTGGACTCAAGGGAGATGCATACGTTAAAAAAGGAGTGACGACTAAGGACTTTACACGATGTCTTTCTACTAACGATCGTGTACGTGAATTTTGTAACCACGCGTCCCGCTCCGTCTCATCCTTTATTTCACGAAAATCTAGTATTGTAAGGATTTCGCTGTACTTGACGACAATTTCCATGCCGATAACCGCATACAAAACACTCACACTCCCCCATCAACATGTCCTTGCCTTACATTAAAAATGGCTGCTTGCGTAATCGTTTCATGATCAATGCCATCCACACTGGTGGTAGTGACAAAAGTTTGTACTTCACCTTGGATGGTATTAAGTAAATGGGATTGCCTGTAGTCATCGAGTTCGGATAATACATCATCCAGTAACAGCACAGGAGACTCTCCCACTTCTTGTTTAATCAATTCTATTTCTGCAAGTTTAAGTGACAATGCGGTTGTTCGCTGTTGACCTTGCGAACCATATGTTTGTATATCATAGCCGTTCACAAAAAACTGCATATCATCTCGATGCGGTCCAGTTAAGGTCACGCCTCTGGCTAATTCCTGTGCTTTTCCAGCATGCAGTTTTTGGCGTAAGTAATCTTCCATTTGTTCGAATGTTGCGTTTTGCTCAAGCCCACTGACTGGATTATATCGAACTTCTAACTTTTCAAGTCCACGAGAAATACCGAAATGAATCGGTTCTGCCCACTTTTGTAAAAGTTCCATGAATTCAAATCTTTTTCGAATAACGCTTACAGCTGCTTGAATATATTGATCTGTATAAACATCAAACATCACATCATTGACAGATGATTTGCCTTGATTCATTTTCAATAAGTGATTCCGTTGTTTTAACAATTTTTGAAAAGTAAGCAAGTCGTGCAAATAAATAGGCGATATTTGCCCGATTTCCATGTCCAAAAAACGTCTTCTTACTTGAGGACTGCCTTTTACTAGATGCAAATCTTCGGGTGCAAACATCACCACATTAAATTGACCGATATAATCACTCAACCGGCTTTGTTCTAAATGATTCACGCGCGCCTTTTTACCCTTTTTGGATAAAATTAACTCTAGCGGCAAGCGACCATATTTTTTCTGAACATCACCTTTTATTTTAGCATATTCTTCAGTCCAACGTATCAATTCCTTATCATTGGAGGTGCGATGGGATTTAGCCATTGAAAGCACATAAATAGATTCCATAATATTCGTTTTACCTTGGGCATTCTCACCTATCAATACATTAATTGTCGGGGAAAAAGTCAATTCTAACGATTCATAGTTTCGATAGTTTGTTATTTCAAGCCGTTCTATGTGCATCTTATTGTCCGCTCAATGGATCCACTATGCGAAATTCTTCCATTCCGGGGATAAGTACAAGATCTCCGTCACGTAGTTTACGCCCGCGTCTTTGGTCGACCTGACCATTTATCAATACTTCATTCTCCGATAAATACCATTTGGCCATTCCACCCGAGCTAATTACGTCTGTCATTTTTAATACTTGACCAAGTGTCACATATTCGGTTCCAATTTCAAGTTCTTTCATGTGAATTACATCCTCTGCTTTTTAGTCTATCCCTTCATTTTACTCCATTTCCTCCAAGAAGTAAAAAAGGATAGCCCCTTATAGGACTACCCTTCACATATTTCATTGTTAATATGTTCGAACCGGTAAAATTAATTGTAAAATTGCTTCGTCATGAACCGATTTTAAAATGAATGGGCGCATAGCACCTGTAAATTGTACTTTAACGTCCTGGCCATCCACAGCTTTTAATGCATCCATCATATATTTGGCACTGAATGAAATCTTCAACTCTTCACCTTCAACTGCCGTAGCTTGAATTTCTTCCTCTACTTTTCCTACTTCAGGTGAGCTGGATGAAATTTCAACCACATTGCCATCCAAAGAAGTGAATTGCACAATATTATTACGCTCTTCACGTGCCAATAGTGAAGCACGGTCTATCGCTTGAAGCAAGGCTTTGCCGTTTACCGTTACAGTCGTTTTATATTCATTTGGAATTAAACGAGAAGTATCCGGATAATTACCTTCTAGTAAACGAGAATAGAACAACACATCGGAAGTCTTAAACAAAACTTGTTGTTGTGTCATCACAATATGAACGGGTTCTGACGAATCCCCAATGATTTTGCTTAATTCATTCAAGCTCTTTCCAGGAATGACTACGCTATATTCCCCTTCAGGCAACTGATCCAATGTCGTTTTACGTCGAGCAAGACGGTGACTATCTGTAGCTACACAAACAAGCTCTCCATTTTTCACTTCCCAGTGAACACCAGTTAGGACTGGACGACTTTCCGAAGTCGATACAGCAAATACCGTTTCACGAATGATTGATTTCAATAAATCAGCAGGAATGACAAACTGACGATCATCTTCAATTTCTGGGAGTAACGGATATTCAGATGCATCTTGTCCAATTAAGTGAAATTCTGATTTACCTGAACGAATATGCGTTTGGTATTGATTGTTCACTTCAATTTCGACATCACTTGTTGGTAGTTTGCGGACAATTTCGTTAAACATTCTTGCTTGAACAACAATCGTACCTTCTTCAATTACTCGAATGACTTGTTCTCCATTTTCTTCTGCTTTGATAAACGTTTGAATCGTAATATCTGAGTCACTACCCGTTAAATGTAATCCTTCTTCAGTAATCTCCATTTTAATCCCTGTCAAAATAGGAATGGTTGTTTTTGAACTGACTGCTTTCATTACATCATTTAACCCATCTAATAAACGTTCACGCATGATTTCAAATTTCATTATTTAACCTCGCTTATATATTATTAATGTTTTAAAAGAATAATAGACTTAGTAGTAGGGGCTGTGGATATGTTGATAAGTCTGTTTTTGTGAATAAAATCAAACTATCCACATGTAGATAAGTTGTGAGTGAACCAGTCTGCTCAAAGTGTAGTTATCCACAGTGTCAAGACTTGCCCAAAAGACTCTTAATTTGTTTTAGGTCTTGTTGAAGTGCTTGATCTTCTTTTAATAGAGTCGAAATTTTCTCATGTGCATGAATAACTGTGGTGTGATCCCGCCCTCCAAATTCCTCTCCAATCTTAGGTAATGAGAAACTTGTCAGTTCACGAGATAGATACATGGCAATTTGTCTTGGAAAAGCGATTGATTTTGTACGTTTCTTCGCCGTAAAGTCTTCTAATCGTATTTGGTAATGTTCGCCCACCGTTTTTTGGATATCTAAAATTGTTATCTTGCGAGGTTTAGCATTTGGCATGATGTCTTTCAGTGCTTCAGCAGCTAAATCAGTGTTCATGTCTTTATTGACTAAGGAAGAGTAAGCAACCACACGGATTAAAGCCCCCTCTAACTCACGAATATTCGAATCAATTTGATTGGCGATATAAGCCATAACTTCATTAGGTATATCCAGACCATCGGCTTTAGCTTTTTTACGTAAAATGGCAATACGTGTCTCTAAATCTGGAGGCGTGATATCCGTGATTAAGCCCCATTCAAAGCGGGAACGCAAGCGATCTTCTAAAGTAGGGATTTCTTTTGGTGGTCTGTCACTGGAAATGACAATTTGTTTTGATTCCTCATGCAATGTATTGAAAGTATGGAAAAACTCTTCTTGTGTTTGTTCTTTTCCAGCTAAAAACTGAATATCATCTATTAATAGGACATCGACACTCCGATACTTATTGCGGAACTCAACGGTTTTATTATCACGAATTGAGTTAATGAATTCATTCGTGAATTTTTCAGATGACAAATAAACGACCTTAGCATTCGGGTTATGTTCTTGTACGTAGTGACCGATTGCATGCATTAAATGGGTTTTTCCTAAACCCACACCCCCGTATATAAACAAAGGATTATAAGCTTTTGCAGGTGCTTCTGCTACCGCAAGTGACGCTGCGTGAGCAAAACGATTACCAGAACCAATTACATACGTATCAAAAGTATATTTGGAATTGAGCATTCCTCGAGAATACTCAGGTTGTTCATCATCTTTTATGGCAATAATCGGTTTTGGAGGAGAGAAATCTTCCACATGTTGATCTTTAGGCACAACAAATTTAATCGACAAGCCTTCGCCAGTCAATTCAGTTAAAATACCGGCGATTAAATGGACATAATGCGTGTCAAGCCAATCACGAGCAAATGAGTTTGGAGCCGCAATGGTCACGGTATCTCCTTTATAGGTCAGCATTTTTGTGGATTTCAACCACGTTTCATAGCTAGGCTTAGAAATTTTTTGCTCGACTTGAGCAAGCACGCTCGACCAAAGTTCTTCTAAATGTTCCAACAACGTACCTCCTTTTTTAAAAATATTTAATATCGAGGTTCTTACACTTCTATATGTATAGTCATACACAAAACCACAAGCTGTGGATAAAGGTTAATCAGAGCCTTGGGATAAGCTATCCACAGATTATCAACAGTTGTGGATAACAAGGGATAGTCAAATTCATTTTTGAAGAGTAAAACACAAACATCGTATCAAAAAAAACTAGAAATTACAAGACATCTAGACGGTTATCCACAAAATGCATATTCATGCACACTCCTGTTGTCCACAACCCGTTAGTTTGTGAAAAACCTGTAGATAAGGGGTGTGGATAGAAAAAACAGGCGGAAATGATTATCCACAACCCTGTGTTAGAGCATTTCTATAATTGTGGACAACTAATAACCATAGTAAGATTCTCTTTAGTACAAGCATATTTCGATAAACTATTGACATTTGGGGTCGAAATTATATATAATATCCAAGACTGTCTGTAAGAGATAAATCGACTTTCAATTTTCAGGAGGTGTCACATAGATGAAACGCACATACCAACCAAATAAACGTAAGCACAGTAAAGTACACGGATTCCGCGCTCGTATGAGTTCAAAAAACGGCCGTCGCGTACTAGCAGCACGTCGCGCTAAAGGAAGAAAAGTATTATCAGCTTAAGTCCACTGATCCGCATCAGTGGTCTTT
>Ga0209013_10005227_pt1 | contig 11220 bp, 8 predicted proteins | sample Cruoilmetagenom2_FD_187291 | JGI IMG/M metagenome (GOLD analysis project Ga0209013, IMG submission 187291) | Oil polluted marine microbial communities from Coal Oil Point, Santa Barbara, California, USA - Sample 2 (SPAdes) (version 2) | ecosystem: Environmental > Aquatic > Marine > Oil seeps ...
CGATCTTGGGCAGCCTTTCGAATTCTGGTCAGCTGACGATCGAAATAGTGGTGACTACAACATCCCCAGCTACTATCACCAACCATGCCAGCGTTACTGCGAACAGTACTGACCCAGATCTGTTAAATAATAACGTTAGTGAGAATACTACGGTTATTCCAACTGAGTATCTGATCTACCTCCCGATTACGTCTCTCGCCAGCAATTGAGCATTAATCGGAGGCTGATATACATCTAACCCGCAGTAAATTCGATCTTAAACCGATCTGGAATACTCCAAGGTGGTTCTCTTAATGCCACCACCCTCCTCCCCGGAATATCCGGCACCTAATCAAGATATAGAAAAATGGCCTTGCCAAATCGGCAAGGCCATGTGAATCTAGTGTAATTTATTTGGAAAGTTTACCGTTGGATAGCTGGCAGGTAAACGCTGGTCATGATCATCATTTCGATCGCAATTGAATTATCTGCGGGATCGGTTTCGCTGCCATCTGAGCTGATCTCAAGCTGCGATGTATAGGCTGTGCCTAATGGGTCGTTCGGTACTGAGACCTGCACCTCAAAACTTCCCCCACCTGTAAGCGGCAGATCGCCGAAATCCCACACGATCTGGTTGCCAATTTGATTGGGGGTGACGCTGGCGTTATCACCGATAAAGGTTAGATTCGCATCCAGTGTCAACGTCACAACAGTATTGGCAGCGGTAGTCATACCGTAGTTGTTGTACCAAATCGGGATCTTTACCACAACACCTGGGTCGCTCGGGATGAGTCCAGGGGGCGCCTTGACCCATACATCCACGTCTGGGCTGGTCGGCGCGATGTCATCATCTTCCTCCAGGCTCACATCGACGATTTCCGATGTCTTGGGGAGATCGATGCTAGCCCCGGGGGCGCCCAGCGCGCCGCCTGTATAAATCAGGTTGATCCAATCGTTCTGGCTTGTCAGGCTGTCGAAAGTAGAGTTGTTGTTCCAGGAAACGCCCTGGTTGATATTGCGGTTAAGACTGCTATCGCTCTCATCGCCATCACAATTCCAATCTACCGCGCTGGCGTCCCAATCTAGCTGCATGTTATCTTGCCCGCAGAAATAGCGTGTACCGAGCGTCTGTGTAATAGTTCCCGGGACGTTGATACCATTGGTTTCGTTTAAGCTGCTTTCGTTTAGATTGGCCAAGTCATAGCGGGAGTAGTCGAAATGCCCCTGTGTGCCATCAATTATCAAGCCGCGCGTCTGCAAGGAGTAGTTCATCACACTCAGGTAATTTGGCTTCCACTGGCGGTGGTCTTCACCGCCGTGCCGGAGCCCCAGGTTGTGCCCGAGCTCGTGCATAAAGGTGCCGGCCTGCTGGTCTTCGGTACCTGTTTGGCCCGTCCACCCACCCAGACTGACGATGAAATCGCTGGCGCCATCGCCAAATGACGCCCCGCTGCTGTTGCGGGAGATGCCGCTGGTGCCGGATTTCGCACTGCACATGCTGTGCCCCCAGATGTTGTAGTGGAAGATCGCCTCACGCGCTTCAATGAAATTGGCGTTCTTGATGGTGTCGAACCCGCTCCAACTGAAGCTTCCGCTGCAGGTGGATATATTGGCCTGGTGAGTAAGCTCATCGCCATCGCTGAGCGAGCCCCATGTGGCATCATTCCCCCAGGTAAGTGGGGCATTGGGGCCGGAGTCGACATGCAGATGGATACCAGTTTGGCCATCTGGATTGCTGACGGGTGCGTTATCAAAGGCGTCAACGATCTCTTGGATCGCATCCGGATCGGGTTGGTGGTTGTGTCCGTCACCTGGGTTGCCCATCCAGTCGATCTCGACAAAGATATCCTTGTGTTGTGGGTCAGCACCCATGGCGGGCAGGTCAACCAGCTCACCATCGATGGTCAACCCGTTGGTCTCCCAGTTGTCAAGCAAACCATCGCCATCCGTATCGACTGCTGCTCCACCTGTGCAGGCGGTGTCCTGGCTCCAGAAGAAGCGATCCAGGAAGACGGACGAGTCATAAATTGAGTCACCCAGGTCCTGGACGGAGAGGTAGACATCGACATTCGAATTAGGTGTCACCACTGCGCTTGCGCGTAAGCTGGGGGTAGAACCATCATAGGTAGTCGCCGTATTCGGTACAACCCCAAAGGCCGTATTGATGGAGATGATGTTGTTTTGGGTGTCAAAAGCGAAGTTTCCGGGCGCATCCACGATGTAACTTTGGCCACCCACTGTCAGCGAGGGGTTGTTTAACTGCGCTGTGAAAGTATCGTTGAAGATCGTTCCGACGAACTCGGGAAATTCTTCAGAGTAGAATGCAAAGTCGAAGTTGAGACAGTTGTAGGCAGCCGGCACATTCAGGTTTAAATGCAAGCGCACCAAGTCTGTTCCGAGATTGTTGTCGAGACCACCCAGCTCAAATGAGAGGCTGTCCGAATCATTCGGAGAGGAGGCAAACGCGGCTTGACCGGTGGAGAGGATCGCAAATGAGTTGCCTTCGGTTGGGAACCAGGCCCCCAAAGACGCATCACTAACTCCAACACCTGCCGGGTCGCTGCCCATCAGATTTGCACTGATAAGGTCACCTTCCGGTATACCCATCGCTTGCGCCAGCTGTAGCGCGCTGGCGGGGTTAATCGTTTCCACACTGAGCAGCCCTTGGCTAGCAGCGTAAGTCGCCTTTCGTTCCGGGAAATCGCCCGGTCCCGGCACCTGCGCCTGGACCCCAGCTTGTAGGTTGCTTGCGACGCCCAAGGCCAATAGGGCGATCAAAAGTCCATTCATAACCAACAATAAGATTCTTCTGGTTTTCATGTTTCCTCGCTTATAAAAATATCTGAATTAATAAAAATGCTTCCCCTAAATCAGTAAAAGTTTTATAGTCCTGCTGCTGCGGTGCTCATGGAAAGGCTGCTTTCGCTGCCATAGATATCCACCGTGGTGACCGCGAATAAGTACAAGCTTGTTTCGTCATTTATCCTTGCATAGAATTCATACCCTCCTGAGTTGTCGTCTACAATGGGGACTGCGCCGATATGCTCCCAGCATTCATCCCCTTCTACGCGCTGGTAGACATTGTAGAACTGGTCTACATCTGTCCCGGTGCCCTGCCAGGTTACGGCCACACCTTTATCGGAGGCGATCGCCGTTACATGGGCCGGTGGTGCCGGTGGGATCAGGCTGTCAAGCTCCATGGATAAGCCGCTATGTGGGGCCGGTGTCTCACGGTCGGTTAAGGCTTCACTAGCGCTCTTACAAACACGGAAGCCAGCCTCACTTGTGTCACTCTGCGATGGGGTATTGACTGTTTTAGGTGGTTGGTTGGTTGGGATTGCTGCCGTTGGTTCAGTCGGATCTGGGGCAAGTCTGGTTGGCTCGATAATTGCCTGTGTTAGGGTGGATGCAGCTAAATCAGCGTTGTTCTCACTGGCCACAGGATAACTGCACCCGGCTGCCAATACCAGGGCAAGCAGTATAAGGGCAAACCAAACAGTTGCTTTTTTGTGTATTATGTTCTGCATCCAACTCCGATGTTAAGATGAGAGATCGTGAGAACTTGTCGACGATAATCGACCAAAATTCATATATATTATCTATTATATCATAATCAATTCGCTGACACGATTTTGCTCGCCGAACTGGCATCTCAGCGATGTTCGGCCACTAAGAATTCCTAATTTAAATCATGACCCCCGAGAAGGATCCTGCTGATGGCGCATTGCCAATCCGGTTCCGATTCCCTGCTAGGTCAACTACCGCAAGGCAAGATCCAGTCCCATGAGAAGCAATCCATCAGTTGTGCTAGCTGAGAATATCTTCAAAAATAAGATGCTCGTTTAAACTTTATAACGCATGATTGGGAAAGATTATGTTGTGGGGGTTTATGATAAAATTACTTAGCAAAAAAAGGTAACAAGCGTGATTCTGAGCGGAATCAATACAAATTTCTCCAGTATTTCGAACGATCTCCACAAGTATGGGGGTGGGGATGCTTTCTGACGATGTGCTTCACCATACGGAAATCGCTATTGTCGAATTTAATACCGAGACATTCGTGTCACTCTAAGCTGCGTAACGGGAGCTCACTTTTGGGTGGCCTAACTCAGTTCACCCCAAGGACTTCAATATTCAATCTAGAATGTAACCGTTTCATCGAAGGGAAGACCTCCTGTAATCTCAGATCAGCCTTCGAATGAGTAGAAGGTGGAATAACCATTTATCCAAATAAACGATGGAAAATCATATACCTGAGACTTTGGAAATCCAAGACCCACCGGTCTTCTCTTACGTAATCGCGAGCGCTGATATGCGCTTTATCGAAATTGGGGAGCGGGGAATATACCTTCGGCATGATCCCGATGCGGGTTTGGTATTTCGGGGAGAGATTTCTGGTTGTGGACCAGGTTGCTTCATCGACTTGAATGAAGTCCTCCTTGAATACGCTATGAGTTGTGAGGGATGCAGGGAACAAAGTGTAGCTTCAGAAGAAGTCGTGCGATTTGGCGAACAACTTGGGGATATATTGGTAGCAAAAACATACCCTGATATTGTCGAGCTGTCCACAACAGAGAAATTGTCGAGTGCATTCAAAGTCATCCTAAACTCGATGAGTGCAACTTACACAGAGAAACGCAAAGCAGATCAGCTGGAGTATTCCTTGGAATGCTGCCCCCTTAGTGAGTGTGCCAAGAGTACCGGTCTCAGCCGTAGTATCGAGATGGCTGACCTATCATTAACTGCCCTATGCAAAAGTCTGATAAAAGCTCTGGCACCTAATTGGGTATTGGTGCAGCCAACGGAGGATGGTACCAATATCCCCATTCAAAAGATTGTTATTGCTAGTCTATAGTTAAATTAGGCGTCAGCTCTGAGCACGGAGTTACTATTGACTTCATATCCGACAATAACCGTATCACTTTATTAATCCATAATAACTAGACCCCAAGTAGGGAGATCCTTGAGAATATGACAATACCAAAACCAGCACCAAAAGAAGGCGAAGTTCACCCTAGTGGTGATGATCGTTATTTATCCATTGACCGCACGATGAAACGGTTCAATTATGAAAAGGATTCACTGCTTGAAGTGCTGAATGCTGCTCAGGAAGTCTTTGGGTATTTATCTGGAGACCTGTTGATTTATATCTCAAACCAATTAAATGTCCCGATGAGTCAGGTCTACGGTGTGGCGACTTTCTACCATATGTTCACTTTTGAACCACAAGGAGAGCACAACTGCATAATATGTAAAGGGACTGCCTGCCATGTCAAAGGCGCTGACCGGCTTATTCAGGCGCTCTCCGAAGAATTTAATGTTGATGCTGGAGAGACAACCCCAGATGGTTTGTTCAGCCTTACTATCGCACGATGCCTGGGGAGCTGTGGTCTGGCCCCCGTTATTGTTCTTGATGGACAGGTTTATGGCAAGGAAACACCTGAAGCCGTACACACGCGCGTCATCGAAGCCGTATCACGATCAAAGGAAGAACTAGCACACACGATGGAGGTTGGATGAACTTCGATACCCTTGAAGATATTGGGCACAAAGAGCGTTCAAGACAAAGTAAGTATCAACGCCGGATATTTTGCTGCACCAGCACTGCCTGCCTTTCAGCGGGGGCGGGTCAAGTCCATACTTCTCTTGACCAGGCTGTCGCCGCGTGTAAGTGCGATAAACATGAAGCGGAGGTGGTTAAGACAGGTTGTATGGGATTGTGCAGCGAAGGCCCACTGGTTAGAGTAGAGGAAAAAGAGAGTGATCCTATACTTTATGGGAATGTATCCCCTGATCTGACTCAAAATATCGTTTCTCGGCATGTCCCAATGGGTGGAATTGAGGGTGAAACCGATAACGAAGAACAAGACCATAGTGTGACTCCGCACGATATCCCCTATAACAGGGCCAGTCTTCGACAGGCGCAAGCAAAAACTGAATTAGATAAATTTATTATCCCTTTAAATCTACCATTTTTCACCAAGCAGGTAAAAGTTGTACTAAGCGAAACGGGGCGCATTAACCCCGATAAGTTAGAGGATTATTTAGCACATGGAGGCTATAGAGCGCTCGCTCATGTGCTCGAAGAGATGACACCAGAGGATGTTTGTAACGAGATTCTAGAAAGTGGTTTGCGCGGGCGCGGCGGCGCTGGATTCCCAACTGGGTTGAAATGGAATTTTGTGCGCCAGGAGAGTGCTGATAACAAATTCGTTATCGTAAATGGTGATGAAGGCGATCCTGGAGCATACATGGACCGTACTGTCATGGAAGATGACCCTCATCGGGTTCTCGAAGGGATGATTATCTGCGCTTACGCAGTTGGTGCGAGCTATGGATACTTGTACATTCGTGGAGAGTATCCGATGGCTATCGATAGGATTAGGAAGGCAATCAGGGCTGCCACAAGGCGCAAAATCCTGGGGAATTCGGTATTAGGGACAAATTTCAGGTTTAAGGCGGATGTAAGGATTGGCGCAGGTGCATTTGTTTGCGGTGAAGAGACAGCCCTAATCCATTCTGTGGAAGGAAAGCGCGGTATGCCCCGCATACGTCCCCCTTATCCTTCAACGTCCGGATTGTGGAAAGCGCCAACGGTGATCAACAATGTCGAAACGATGGCTAATGTACCCTCTATTATTAATAGGGGCGCCAATTGGTATGCCAGCATAGGAACAGAGAAAAGCAAAGGCACCAAGGTTTTTGCGCTAGCCGGGCACTTGCGCAATACAGGCTTAATTGAGGTGCCCATGGGGATAACCTTGCGAGAAATTGTATATGATATTGGGGGTGGCATTCCGGATGGTCGGGCGTTTAAAGCCGCTCAGACTGGTGGTCCTAGTGGAGGCTGCATTCCTGAGGAATATCTTGACACGCCTGTAGATTATGAGAGTCTGACCAAACTGGGTTCTATCATGGGATCAGGTGGTTTGGTGATCATTGATGATAGCACCAATATGCCAGATTTCGCCAATTTTTTTATGGATTTTTGCGTAGATGAAAGCTGTGGAAAATGTATTCCTTGCCGGGTTGGGACCGTTCAGATTCGTAAATTGCTTGAAAAACTGATCGCAGGTCAAGCGGACACTGAAGATCTGGAAAAGTTGGACGAGTTGTGCCAGCTGGTCAAAACTACTAGCCTGTGCGGATTAGGCCAATCTGCCCCAAACCCGGTTTTTAGCACATTGAAATACTTCCGGAACGAATACGATACTTTGGTTCAACCATCACAAGCCGTCGAAGCCGGTGGGAGTTGATACTTGCCCACAACAAGCCATGAAGGGAGAGAAAAATTGGTTGAGTTGATTATTGATGGACAAAAAGTCCTGACACATCCAGGGGCAACAGTATTAGAAGCCGCCCTGGCGAATAATATTGACATACCACGCTTATGCCATCACCCTGAACTGAGTATTTCCGGTGGCTGCCGCTTGTGCATAGTCAATGTCGATGGATATCCAAATCCAACACCCAGTTGTGGTTTGACCTGCGAAGATGGCATGTCCATCGAGACCCAAAACGCAGAGTTATTTCAAACACGCCGGGAGATCTTAGATCTTTTCATTTCCGAACACCCGTTGGATTGTGTCACTTGCGATAAGAGTGGCGATTGTCTTCTTCAAAAGTATGCTTATGACTTTGGTATCAGTAAAACTAGCCACGAGTTCGAAATATCCAAGCCACTTTACCAGGATGATAACCCGTTCTTCATACGCGATCATCAATACTGCATTTTATGCGGACGCTGTGTTCGGGTCTGCGACGAAGTTGTGGGCGCGAGTGCAATCGATTTTGCTGGACGCGGATTTGAATGTCACATAGCTACCCCGTTTGATGGTCCGATGAAAGATTCGACCTGTGTGTTTTGTGGAAACTGTGTTCAGGTTTGCCCGACTGCAGCCCTGATGCCGGTCTCACGCATCGGCAACGGTCGCGAGTGGGAACTGGAGCGGGTCAAAACGATCTGTGGATATTGCGGTGTCGGATGTCAAATTGAGTATGCATTAAATAATGGCGAAATCATCTATGCCCAATCGAAGCCTGATGCACCGGTTAATGGTGAGTTCCTCTGTGCAAAGGGACGATATGGCTGGGATTTCGCAACTAATCCGGATCGACTTAGCAGTCCTATGCTTCGCCGTGATTTGGCATTTGAGCTTGGTCTGACCAGTGAATCATGGGAATTACCGGACAAATCCCCTCTAAAGATCAGAAACCCAAAGATCGAGGATAGCTTTATCCCAGTAGATTGGGACACAGCGCTTGATTTTGTTGCAGAAAGCTTGGCGAATACGGTCAAAGAACACGGTCCAGATTCTGTAATGGGCCTTTCCTCAGCTCGCTGCACCAACGAAGACAACTATATATTCCAGAAATTTTTGCGCCTTGGAATTGGCACGAATAATTTAGACCATTGCGCCCGTCTTTGACACAGCTCAACAGTTGCAGGCCTCGTGCAGGCCTTCGGAAGCGGCGCAATGACAAACTCAGTCGCTGAAATTCGCAATACTGATTGTATCTTTATTACCGGCTCAAATACTGCTGTAGCACACCCGGTCATCAGCTATGAGGTTATTCGGGCGGTAAAATCCGGCGCACATCTAATTATCGTTGATCCAAGACGTATCCCGCTTGTAGACCATGCAACCTTATTCCTGCAGGTGAAGCCGGGAACGGATATTTATGTATTCCTGGCGATCATGCACACCATTGTCCGCGAGGGCTGGGCGGACGAAACGTTCATTGCTGAGCGGACAGAGGGTTTTAACCAGTTCAAGTCGACGCTCGAAGAATACACCCCAGAGCTCGCTTCGCTAATGTCGGGTGTGCCGGTCGAGCAGATCGTGACTGCGGCGCGGATCTATGCATTCGGAGAGCGAACCAGTGGCAAATCGATCTTTGATGGTCCGCATGGCCACAGCTCAATCCTCTACGCGATGGGTATCACCCAGCGGAGTAACGGCACGGATTTGGTGATGACTCTGGCTAACCTGGCCATGCTTTGTGGGCAAGCTGGGAAGCCATCTACCGGGGTAAATCCGCTTCGCGGACAGGCAAACGTCCAGGGGGCGTGTGACGTAGGCTGCCTGGTGAACGTTTTCCCAGGTTACCAACATGTTACTGACGAAACAAAGCGAAAATCAATTGCCAAGGCGTGGGGAGTAGATGACCTGCCAGGTGAAGTTGGGTTGACTATTGTAGAGGCAATGCATGCTGCCTCCGAAGGGAGTATTCGAGCAGCGTATATTATGGGCGAGAACCCAATGATGTCCGACCCGAATACCAGCCATGTCGAGCAGGCATTGCGGAACCTGGACTTACTTGTTGTGCAGGATATTTTTCCTAGCGAGACAGCTTTTCTGGCCCATGTCATCCTGCCAGCCGCCTCTTCACTTGAAAAGGATGGCACCTTTGCTAACACCGAGCGGCGGGTGCAGTTGATCCAACCGGTCTTGCCGCCACCAGGAGATGCCCGTCCTGATTGGCAGATTACCGGAGAGATAGCGGTCCGGTATGATGAAAAAATGGACATCGAGCGTGACTCGAAACACTGGATATTCCCCACGACAGAAACAATATTCGATGAACTGGCCTCTGTGACACCGATTTACGCCGGGATGAGCCATGAACGGTTGGCTGGCAAGGGTCTTCAATGGCCTTGTCCTGATACTGATCACCCTGGAACACCGATCTTACATGTGGGGAAATTCTCGCGCGGTTTGGGAAAGTTCAATCCGGTGATGGCCAATGACCCTGCCGAGCAGCCTGACGATGAATACCCGCTGATCCTGTCAACAGGTCGAGTGTTATATCACTACCATACTGGCACGATGACCCGGCGTAGCGAGCCGTTGGCCTGGGCTGAACCGCGCGGCTATGTGGAAATTAACCCTGAAGATGCTGCTGCTGTAGATATATTGGATGACCGAGTGGTTATCATTAAAAGTCGGCGGGGCAGTGTGCGTACTCGCGCGAAGATTAGCGACAGCGTGCCGCCGGGGACTATTTTCCTAGCTTTCCACTGGCGCGAAGCCCCTGCAAATATGCTCACGCAGGACTTTGCCCTCGATCCAGTCGCAAAGATTCCGGAGTACAAGGTGTGTGCGGTGCGTCTGGAAAATCCCCGGGCGAAGCGGGTAAATCCAAAACCTGTGCAACAGGCATAAGACTAGGATACCTGCTGGTAAATCGACCGGTCGAATGCTAGCTCAATCAGACCGAAATGGCTTTCCGCTCATATGATCCTTGTTTTGGCTGCGCTACTCACTCGCTGCTAGGGCGGCAGGCGTTCCTGGTGAGGGTATTTGATCAGGATAGGGAGTTAGTGCAGGAATTTCTAAGGAATTGACTCCGTAATCTAATCTCATAGATGGTACTGGATATAATCAAGCAGCCCACATTGTAATGTGGGCTGCACTGTTTTCTCTTTCTCAAGCTCATTGCGCAATAAAATTGTTGGTGCTGAACCACAACTATGCACAGATCATTGAGTGAGATTTATTGTTGGATTAATGTTGTTACTGCATGACCAGGTTTCGAAAATCTAATTAGGAAGGTGCGATTATAGGAGTGTTTGAAAATGGGAGTAACGGTTAGGAGAATGAGTGCCAAGGATGCACCGGTTGCTGCCCAGGTAGTCATATCCTTTTCGAGGGAGGTCGTCCCTTCGGGGTACATGGTCAGGTTGTTAGGTAATCCAGCCAATTTCCTGCTCGTGGCTGATCACAATAGTGAAGTGGCCGGTTTCCTGTTGGCTTATACACTGGAGCGGTTGAAAGAAGCGGCACGGATGGTCTTCATTTATGAAATCGAGGTGGCGAATAGCTATCGGAGGATTGGTATCGGTACGGCTTTGATATCTGCGATCCGGGACATCGCAGTGGGTGAGGGTATCAAGCGCGCCTTCGTGATAACCACGTATACAAATACTGCTGCGGTTGCGTTCTACCAGCACACCGGAGGTGAGTGTGTTGACGGAGGTGAGGTGCTTTTTCGCTATTCCTGGTAAGAACTTGGATAAATAATCCTGAATATGCTAGGTAAGCCCAGCAAGTGTGACATCAGGCTTTCCAAACAATTGATGTCACACACCATTTATCCCGTAGTTGATTATCCTGTTCTGCGCCGATTGCTTCGGCTGGAGCACTATTATCGGATGGACATATGTCTGAGACAAAATTGAAGGTTGGTTTTATTGGTATCGGTGCGATGGGCACCTTAATGGCAAACAACCTCCTCAAG
>Ga0209013_10005228_pt1 | contig 11220 bp, 7 predicted proteins | sample Cruoilmetagenom2_FD_187291 | JGI IMG/M metagenome (GOLD analysis project Ga0209013, IMG submission 187291) | Oil polluted marine microbial communities from Coal Oil Point, Santa Barbara, California, USA - Sample 2 (SPAdes) (version 2) | ecosystem: Environmental > Aquatic > Marine > Oil seeps ...
ATTTTAAATTTATCAAAAATTTTAGCGCTTCTTTTAATGTTTTTTGAGGCACAATTAAAAAACTGATAGATTAAGGGATATATATAATGCCAATGAAAGAACAGACAAAGAAGATTTTACAGGCACTTTTTTTGGGAGGCATCGCCTTTGGGATGATGATCGCATTTTTCAACCTCCAGCAATCACTGATGGTAGCCGCGGTCGTACTCATGGTCACACTTTGGACCAATGAAGGTTTGCCGCTTGCTGTGGTTTCCCTCCTGCCTATCGTCCTTTTCCCTGCCTCAGGGGTTTTAACGACAAAAGAAACAGCGATCAACTATGCCAACCCTATCATCTATCTTTTTTTGGGTGGTTTTCTCATCGCTATTGCAGTAGAAAAAACCGGCCTTCACAAGATCATAGCCAATAAAATGCTGGGGCTTTTTCCAAGCTCTACACGCGGTATCATCTTTGCGCTGATCATCACTTCAGGACTTTTAAGTTCTGTACTTTCCAACACAACCACTACCCTCCTTCTGCTTCCTATTGCACTGTTTCTCACCGAAGATGTCAAACTCAAAATGCGTCTGGCACTGGGCATTGCCTACGGTGCAAGTATCGGAGGGATCCTGACACCTATCGGGACACCGCCCAACCTCATATTGATGGGGATCATGGAAGAACTTGGTATGGAAGCCATTCCCTTTGCCCAGTGGATGTACCTGGTCTCCCCTCTGGTTTTTATCATGTTCATTGTGGTTGGTTTTGTGATGAGTCTGGGTCTGAAAGATGTGCATATAGAAGTTGACCTTCATACTCCACCGTTGAACAGTGATCAGAAAAAAGTACTCTATCTTATAGGAGCTTTGATCTTTACACTTTTGATCAATGCGCCGATCAAACCCTACTACAACGGACTGGGACTCAGCGAACCGGGCATCCTCCTCACAGCAGGTCTGCTTCTTTTTGCTCCTCCGTTCTCTACTTTGGACTGGATGCAGGACAAAGAAAATATCCCTTACCGTATCATGTTTCTTTTTGGTGCGGGTTTTGCGATCGCAGCGGCATTCACAGAAACGGGTATGGCAGGCGAGATCGCTTCACACCTTGTCGCCTTTTCAGATATGCCTATCCTGTTCTTTCTGATCATCATTGCCACAATGGTCACTTTCACGACAGAGATCACCTCAAATACCGCACTGATATCCATCATGCTTCCTATTCTTTTCAAGGTGGCAGAACAAACCGGTATCGATGCCACGCTTATCATGATGGTCGCCACGATCTGTGCTTCCTATGCCTTCATGCTTCCTATCGCCACACCACCTAATGCCATCGCCATGTCTTCCGGTGTGGTTTCCATCAAGACCATGGCAACTTACGGTATCGTATTCAATATCCTGGGAATCATACTGATTGTTACTGTGGCAAAGACCTTTTGGATCGGTCTCATATAACTTGCGTTAAAAGACCATGATCAAACTACCCGCGATCACCAGAAGTATATTTGCAAAGGCATAGGTGCCGGTATAGCCCAGTGCAGGCACAGGGCTTTTTGCTTCTTTGATGACCACAGACAAGGCAGCACCGCTTGTCATCGCACCGGTGATCGCACCAAAGATCAGCGCAGGTGATATTTTAAGGATCTTATGCCCCACGGCATAACCGACCAGGATAGGGATGATCGTCACACACATTCCCGCAGCCACCAGTACCAGTCCGTTGTGCTGCAGTGTTTCGATAATACCGCTTCCGGCACGCATGCCCACACCTGCCATAAAAAGCAAAAGACCAAACTCCATCAGAAACCATCGTGTTGCTTCAGGAAGCTGGGCAAAAGTCGGTTTGACAGACCTGCGATATCCGATGAACAGACCTGAGGCCAACAAACCGCCTGCAGCTCCAAGTCCAACTGAAACACCTGCCACTTCCACAGACAATGATCCGATCAGCAGTCCTATGACAATACCAAAAGAGAGGGTGACCATATCTGTTTCAACTCCGGCACGCTCAACCTGCCCCATATATTCACCCATCGCTTCGATCTGATGAGGCGTACCAATGACAGTGAGCACATCATTTTGTTCGACTCTCGTATTTTCATCATGGACAACATGTTTTCCATTACGCCGGAGTTCCATCAGCAAAAGACCAAATCTTCTGTGTATAGCGACCTCTGCAAGTGCATGACCTATAACATCACTATTAGAGATGATTACCTGTGCCGTGTCCTGAACATCTTCACCCTTCCATTCAGGCGAGATCTCTTCTCCCAGTTTGGAAATTTTCTCTGTAAAATACTTACGCGGTCCCAACACTTCAATGATATCGCCTGCTTCCAATCCTGATTCATCTATAGGAAAAAATATTTCGTTGCGTTTCACTTTCACAACGGACCTCTTATCCCAATACTGCTCCCGCAATGCTTCCAGACTCAGATTCTTGATCTCAGGATCGGTGATGCGATAGCTTCTGAGTACAACATTTTCCGGTAAAGCCGTACTCTCCTGCTTACTTGTTTCAAACGCTTCCGCTTCTTTCACGAGATCTAGTTTTAAGAGTTTGGGTAAAAACTTAACCATAGAGATCAAACCGACCAGTCCAAAAATATAGGTGACGGCATACCCCATCGCAATATTGTCAACGACCTGATCTTGACTCCAGCCATCAGGCAATCTGACAGAACCGGCATGTACTGCTTCCTGGGCAGCTGCCAAAGTCGGTGAAGAGGTCAAACCTCCGGCAAGCAGTCCCGCAGACATACCGGGCGGCAAAGAGAGCATATTTGCCCAGAGTGCCGCAATACCAAATCCTGTCAGACCTACCACAACAGCAAGTGTAAAATACTTAAGCCCATCCTGTTTCAAAACAGTCACAAAGCCCGGACCCGCCTGATACCCGACCGAAAAGATAAAAAGAGCAAAACCCACCATCTGTGCCGCACTGGTGATACGAAATCCATAATATCCGAAGATAAGTCCGGCAAAAAGTACTCCGGCAACAGATCCCAGAGAGAAACTTCCTATACGTATATTTCCAATGATATAACCTATGCCCAATACAAGAAAAAACACTATTCCTCGCTGAGCATTTAAAAATGTGAGTATCAATTCACCAAAATTTTCAAAATTCATCTACATACCCTCTTCGTGAGTTTTACTGACTTACATTACATACGTTTTGTATTATTATACTATCATAAATATCAAATAAAAATTCATCACAAGCAATAGGAGTGTATACTTTTACGATGACAAGAAAAAAACTATTACTGCATACTCCAATACTTGCTTCTGCTTTTTTCCTGGCAACAGGCTGTGTCAAAACCAATTGCCCTCTTCCAGACAAGCTTGATGGGCCTGTAAAACAAGTACAGCTCACTTCTTACAGGGAATCACCTGACCTCAAAAGAAACAGCTGGAGTATGGGATCACTCTGTGCCGACCGCATTACTTTTAAAGAAGGAGAACGAACCTGGACTTTCCTGCTTGTCTGGAACACTTCACACCCCAAAGGACCTTTCTGGTATCTGCCGCATGACAATGAAGAGAGTGCTTTTGATGCTGCAGTCTATGCTGCTACACACTATGGAGGAGGTTTCCTTGCTGTGGAATCAAACGGACAACGTCATGTCTCGGGAAAAGATCCGAACAGGAATTTCAAAAAAGATTCCATTTACAGCAAAACCATTTGCAAGATCATCGATACCTACAAACCGGCACACCTTCCCTATCTGGCGCTGCATACCAATGCCGAAGGGCATCTTGCCAATGGCGGTTCCGGTACCGTATCAATGAAAAAGCATTCCAAAAACATAGTTGCTTTCCCTGCGGGGAACATTAAAACCGGTCACCAAAAAGGTTTGGAAGATGAAGATACACTCGTCTACCTTGCAGGCAAAAAAGTTTTAAAGGAAAAAATCAAAATATTTACTTCTGCAGGAGTCAATGTCAAATTTGAAAAAGTCACCAAAAGATCCAATGACAATTCCATGTCAAACTGTATTGTGCTACACAAAGGCCATGAAAATTACATCAATATTGAAACAGAACACGGAGATCTCAGTACGCACAAAAAGATGATAGACAAAGTGATGAAAATTTTAGGCCGGAGCAGTATCTGACCCTTTACTGAACATCTCACTGAAATGATCGATCTTAAACCGTGTTTGCGTCAACTGTTCAAAGTCCAGTCTTGCTTTATGGAATTTATACACAGGCTCACCGCGCTTGATACGAAAAAGTAACTGGATCATGTTTTTTCTATGATAATTCATTGAATGTTCAAGAGTAACTGCATCTGAGACATTGATTCTTGCTTCTATCATAAACACTTTGTAAGCTGCCAATTCATAATAAAACAGATCACTCGCTTTGATCTTGTCATAAGCCGAATATTTGATGATCTGTTTCAAAGCATCCATTGGCTGGAGGTAATCATACCAGACAAGCGTGCTGTAAAATTTGACAACAAAGCCGATATTTTTGATCTTGTTTGATTCGAGAAGAACAGTGAACTGTTCAAACAGTTCAGGGGTCAGGAAGCGTTCTCTGAATCTTCTGATATTTCTGGCCATATCTGCACTCTGCAGTGAGTCACCCTCTTTATTGAAAAGCTCCCACTCTCTTGCGAACATATCATACTGATAAATAATTTTCAGTGAGCCTGAGCTGTCCAGTTTGAGATAGCCCATCTCTTCCTCCCCCAGACCGTTCAGCATTGAGAGTACCTTTTCAAAAAAAGAGAGACTTTTTTCATAACTCACTGCGGGCAAATCTTCATCTGTAAAAAGTTCTTTTGGAGGATGCATCAATCCCATCCCGTATTTTTGAGCCAGATAAAGATAACGGAAAAGAGTAACAATGTGCAGAAGGCCTCCTTTGCATATGTCCGGATGGCCGGAGAGAAAAGTGCTGATATCCTCATAAGAGTCAAGTGCTTTTTTCACAAATTGTCGAATGTCCTCAGCATTAAAATAGTCCCGCTGATTTGCCAGACCAAAATATATAAAAGCACTCTGTACTCTGAAAATGGTCTGTACAGTAAGATCTTCCTGAGCGAAAGCAAAGGTCTCAATCGTCCGGGCAAGTGCTTGCAGCTGTTCCACATAATCCTGTCTTGAAATTTCATGGCTGCTCAAAAGATCTTCCAGGTCTTCTACCTTTTTTGCAGAGGCAGCATAGAAAGGATAGCTTTGAGACCCCAGTGAGTCCAGGATCGCTTTGACCGGGAGATACTCTTCATGATGCAACACTTCAAAACGTGCCTGTTCCGTATCGATCTGCAGTCGTTCGAACTGTTCTTCTATGTTTTGCATGGCTTCTGAAAGCAGTTTCCACTGTACCGTGATCTTAGCGTTCCGTCCGGATCCTTTGGCCTGAATATTGTAATTGTTTGTATGCTCCATCGATGACCAGAGACTTTCAAAAGTAGTATGCAGCTGAATCTCCACATTAAAATAATCTTTGAGTTTTCGCAGTACTTCTCTGCAGCTGTCCCCGGGTTCAAGTGTAGCGAAAATAGTGTTGGGATCAACAGGAATCATCTCATTCTCTCCCATAACCATGGAATCGAAACGTGGATTAAAGAGTGTATGGTCACAATGAAGACCGCGATAACCACTCTTCTTTTCCACTCTGTAAAATCCGTATAACAGATGATCATCCGTCCGGTTGTCATACTCAAAATAATTATATAAAGTACGGGCTACCCACTCTTTTTCATAAGGATAGTTACAAACAAAAAGCATACCGATCAGATCATGAAGCGCACCTCCTTTCAAAAATATCTTCAAGGGCTCCTCAAGTACTTTTGGATCTTTAAGTCCCAGTTTGATGATCTTTTTGATCACAGAGTCGGTGTATTTGTATCGTATCTTGATCGTAGTCACTCCGGAATACTCCAACACTTTGATCTCTCTGCTGGCAGGAAGCTGCTTCTCAAGCTCCTGAAAATATGTGAGCAGACTTTCGGTGTATCGGGGAAGTACGCCTTTGGGTTCAACCCTCCCTTTTCCTTCAATCACTTCATCATCAATACCCACAAGTTTATAATACACTTCCATGCACCGAAGTACATTTTCTTTAAATTGGGCAAAGCGTTCTTCTTCTATAATATCTCCTGCATTTTGATCAGCAAGTGTTTGATCGATGAGAGGGATCAACGCCTCCAGAGGTTGGTAATTTGTTTTGGGTAAAAAGTGCTGAATGCCTATATATGAATGCATGTTTATCCTGTGAAGTATTGAACCCTCTGAGTAACCTAAGTACTTAGAACTTAGGTTACTCAGAGGGTTCTATTGTTATGATATTATAATCAAAAATAAAAAAAGGCTCATTATGTCTCCTGAAAGTATCTATATCGCTTCTGCCCAGCCTCGTGCAGGAAGTTTGATCATTGCCATTGGATTAATGGAAATGCTCAAAGGGCGGTATGAGCATGTTGCCTTTTTTCGTCCGATCATTCCTGATGGGGAAGAGAGGGAGAACGATATTGAATTTATGCTCAAACATTTTGAGCTGGATTTCTCTTATGAAGCATGCTGCGGATTTAAAGTCAGCGAGTATACAGAAGCCTATGCTGATGGGACCGAAGAAGAACTTTATAAATCCCTGATCCACAAGGTCAGGCAACTGCACAAAAGCTATGACTTTGTCCTGATCGAAGGATATCCCCGCAATACTTTTGCTTCTGTTTTTGATTTTGATATCAACCTTAAGATCGCCAGGAACCTGGATACTGTTTTTGCACCTGTCATCAATGCACGGGGAAAGTCATCTTCTATGATCATGCAGGAGATACAGATCATCTCCGAATCCATAGAGGCAGAGGGGTGCACACATTGGGCGACCTTTGTGAACCGTTGCAATGACAAAATACTCGACAACATCAGGCAGCGTATCACTGTGGCACAAAACATTGAACATGTTTATCTGCTTCCCGAAGTGAAAGAGCTTGATACGCCTACTCTCGCCCAGATCATTAAGATCCTTGACGCAGAGATCATCATGGGAAATGCAGAACAGCTCCAACATCTCGTTTATGGCAATAAAATTGCTGCTATGGGAGTTGAAAATTACCTTTCCCATATAGATAACGGTGACCTTGTCATAGTTCCCGGAGACCGTATAGATATCATCCTTGCTTCACTGCTCTCCTTTTATACCAATAACCATCCCAATATTGCAGGGATACTCCTCAGCGGGGGGATCATCCCCAACAAGATCATTATGAAATTACTGGAAGATTTTGGTGAAGTACTTATCCCTATCCTGAAGGTTGAACAGGACAGTTACCAGACAGCTATAGCCCTGGACAAAGTGGTGACCAATATCACGGCAGAAAGTACACGTAAGATCACCATGGCAAAAGGTCTCTTTGATGCTTCTGTCGACAAAGCAAAAATTAGCGAAGACTTTAGCAGTTCTTCCAAAGAACTGTTAACGCCTATGATGTTCCAATACAGACTCTTTGAACGTGCACGTGAACAACGTCAAAAGATCGTTCTGCCTGAAAGTACGGACGAACGTATTCTCAGAGCCAGTGAAATTCTGCTTCACAGAGATTTCGTTGATATCATTCTTCTGGGCGATAGAAATGCTATTGAATATCAAAGTACTCAGATGGGACTGGATATCAGCAAGGCAGAGATCTTTGATCCTCAGGAAAGTGATATAAAAGAAAAATTCTCACAGACATTCTACACTATGCGAAAAGAGAAAGGCTTGACACTCGAAGCTGCCAGAGATGCCATGGACCATCCCAATTATTTTGCCACCATGATGGTTTACGAAGGCCTGGCTGACGGCATGGTGTCCGGTGCGGCCCATACAACAACCGACACTGTACGTCCTGCTCTTCAGATCATTAAAACAAAAGCAGATATCTCTATTGTCTCAAGCGTCTTTTTTATGTCTCTGGATACCAAGGTCCTTGTCTATGGAGATTGTGCCATCAACCTTGAGCCCTCTGCCGAAGAGCTGGCCCAGATCGCCATCTCTTCCGCAGATACGGCTGCAAAATTCGGTATTGAACCCCGTGTAGCGATGCTCTCTTATTCTACAGGGACTTCAGGTTCAGGGCCCGAGGTTGACAAGGTAAGACAGGCGACACAGATGGCTAAAGCGCTGCGACCGGATCTTCTCATCGAAGGACCTATCCAGTATGATGCCGCTATCGATGAGAAAGTAGCCAGAAAAAAACTTCCGGACAGTAAAGTCGCAGGACGTGCTACCGTCTTTGTCTTCCCTGATCTCAATACTGGAAACAATACCTACAAAGCCGTACAGCGTTCTACCGGCGCAGTTGCCATGGGTCCTGTACTGCAGGGGCTTCATCTCCCGGTCAATGATCTCAGCCGCGGCTGTCTGGTCGATGATATCGTCAATACCGTTGCCATCACAGCCATCCAGGCACAGCAGGAGAGTGAACAGTGAAAATTCTTGTCATCAACTCAGGCAGCTCTTCTCTCAAATGCCAATACTTTGTCGATCAAAAAAGTATTGCTACTGCCCTGATCGAACGCATAGGTGAAGAGGTAAGCCATAGTGAGATACGTTACAATGAAAAAGTCTTTACGTATAAAGATCCGGTCTCAGATCACCAACAAGCTTTTGAAACACTCTTTTCCCTGCTGAAGGAATCTCATACACTCTCTTCCATAGATGACTTGGATGCAGTCGGTCATCGGGTAGTACACGGCGGCTCTGATTTTTCAGAACCGACACTGGTCACAAAAGAAGTAATCGAAAGTATCCGTTCCCTCATTCCTCTGGCTCCTCTTCACAACCCTGCCAATCTCAAAGCTATCGAGATCATTTTCAAGGCACATCCGGAACTAACTCAGGTTACTGTTTTTGATACTGCATTTCACCAGACCATGCCAAAGCATGCTGCACTCTATCCTATCCCCTATGAACTCTACCAGGAGTCCCATATCAGACGTTATGGCTTTCATGGCACCTCCCATGCTTATGTGGCAAAAGAAGCAGCGAAGATGATGGGGAAAGATCTCAACAGAGTAAATCTCATCACTTTACATCGGGGTAACGGTGCCTCTGCTGCCGCTATCAAATCAGGCATAAGTATCGATGCCTCTATGGGGCTGACACCATTGGAAGGTTTGATGATGGGAACACGCTGTGGAGACATTGACCCAGCCATCATCCCATTTCTAGCTCACACACAGGAGATGAGTATAGAGCGTATCGACAAGATGCTCAACAAAGAGAGTGGTTTAAAAGGCATCTGCAGTACCAATGACATGCGTGAAGTCATCACACAGGCTGAAGAAAATGATCCCCTCTCTCTGCTCGCACTGGAAATGTACAGCCACAGGATCAAAAAATATATTGGGGCCTACTCTGCCATACTCGGACGTGTAGATGCCGTCATCTTCACCGGAGGCATAGGAGAACATGCCAAAAAGCTTCGTGAAATGGTCTGTGAAGGACTTGAAGCATCTATTGGATTAAAACTTGACAGTGAAAAAAATCGGAAAAAAGGTACCGTGAAGCATGCGATCCATGAAGAGAAAAGTAAAATACGAATTTTTGTTATACCTACCAATGAAGAGTTGGAGATCGCACTTCAAACTGAAAAAATGATCAATTTAAAGTGATTTTTTAGCTTCTTCTGCTTTTTTACAGTAGACCTCTGCTCTGTGTTCATAAGAAGCCAGACTGGCAGCAGCGAGACCATCATCTCTTATATCATTTTTATATTTTTCAACTTTTGCTGTAAATACTTTACATAATCTTTCATTTTCTGCATATTCTGCTTTTTTTGAAGCAGCCTCATCTGTATTGTCATAAAAACCGCTGAAGGCGAATGTACTTATGAGTGCTATTAAAAATATTTTTTTCATTGTAAATCCTTATGCTTAATAGTCAATTATAGTAAAAGATACTTAAAATAGAATTATAAAAATAAGAAGGAAAGGTTATACAAATGTGTTTTGTTTTGCCTACCCTTAAAGGAGTAGGCAAGTAGAAAAGGAAGGAGGGAGACTATTCAACCATCGCTTCAAGTTCGTCTTTAGAGACTTTGTTAAAGTTCAAGTATCTATAAACGTCATCAGTCATCTCCGGCTTGATTTTATTTGGAACAATTTCCATATACTCAGCTGCAGTTGGGAGTCTACCCTTAAGTGCAACCACACCAGCAAGCTCTGAAGAACCAAGGTATACCTGAGAACCTTTTCCAAGTCTGTTATCGAAGTTTCTTGTAGAAGTTGAGAATACCCATGCATTTTGTGCAACAGCTGCCTGGTTACCCATACAGAGTGAACATCCAGGAATCTCAACTCGCGCACCGGACATACCGAATACAGAGTAGTAACCCTCTTCCTGAAGTGTCTTCTCATCCATTTTTGTCGGAGGACATACCCATAGTTTTGTAGGTACTGCACCCTCTCCTCTAAGTACTTCTCCAAGCGCTCTGAATAGACCGATGTTAGTCATACAAGAACCAACAAATACTTCGTCAATTTCTGTTCTCATTCCTGCATCATGGATCTCTGTCAATGTTTTTACATCATCCGGATCGTTAGGACAAGCCAAGATAGGCTCTTTGATCGCAGACATATCGATCTCGATCACTGCTGCATACTCTGCATCTGAATCTGCTTCAAGAAGCTCAGGATTCGCAACCCAGTCTCTCATCTTCTGTGCTCTTCTTTCAAGTGTCGCTTTATCTTCATACCCCTGAGCGATCAACTCTTCGATAAGTGCAATGTTTGAATTAAGATATTCAATGATAGGCTCTTTGTTTAACTTAACCGTACACGCTGCAGCTGAACGCTCAGCTGATGCATCAGAAAGCTCAAATGCCTGCTCACATTTAAGATCTTCAAGACCTTCGATCTCAAGAACTCTACCGGCAAAGATGTTTTTCTTACCTGCTTTTTCAACAGTCAAAAGACCATCTTTGATCGCCTGGTGAGGAATAGCATTTACCATATCACGTAGTGTGATACCAGGCTGCATTTCACCTTTGAATCTTACAAGAACAGACTCCGGCATAGTCAATGGCATCATACCTGTAACACCGGCAAAAGCAACAAGCCCGGAACCTGCAGGGAATGAAATACCGATAGGGAATCTTGTGTGTGAATCTCCACCTGTACCGACAGTATCAGGAAGACACATTCTGTTCAACCATGAGTGGATAACACCATCACCTGGTCTAAGGATGAAACCTTTTCTCTCTGTCCAGAATTTTGGAAGTGTATGCTGAAGG
>Ga0209013_10005229_pt1 | contig 11220 bp, 4 predicted proteins | sample Cruoilmetagenom2_FD_187291 | JGI IMG/M metagenome (GOLD analysis project Ga0209013, IMG submission 187291) | Oil polluted marine microbial communities from Coal Oil Point, Santa Barbara, California, USA - Sample 2 (SPAdes) (version 2) | ecosystem: Environmental > Aquatic > Marine > Oil seeps ...
CAGTCGCAGAAATACGTTTGTGACCGAGTCGCGCGCCCTATTATTCTCCGATTTTCGACGGAAAGTGGGACGCCTGCCCTTATTGTTTCCGGAATCTGGACTTTTCGCACAGCCTCGAGCAAGGGTTGAGACGAGTGCGTTGGGTTGTGATCCGCCGCGAGCAAGGGTTGAGACGAGTGCGTTGGGCTGTGATCCGCTGCGAGCAAGGGATGAGACGAGTGCGTTGGGTTGTGATCCGCTGCGAGCAAGGGCTGTCACTCTGCAAAAGCTCTCCAATGGAATCTCCGTGTTCCCCGCCTTCGCGGGGACAGGCTCTGTGTCTCTGTGGTGCATTCGTTCTATCATTGGACGGAGCGGGCGATGCGCAAGAGGTCGGCCTGGGTCAAGTTGGCGCCGTACAGGGCCAGGATCAGGTCGCCCTGCTCCCAGACGACCTCCTGCCAGGCGGTCTGATACTCCTGGGTGCCGAGCTGGAGAAGGACCCCAGCCTGGCCATTGACGTCCACGTCCTGTACCCCCTGGATGGGAGAGGCCTCCAGGTTCAAGCCGGAGATGCTGGCGTGGTCGCCCAACATGATGGGATAGACGCGCAGGGTGGCTTGGCCATCCGCGCTGTCGCCGTAGACGAGTTCGACGAAGAAGGGCTGCGGGATCCAGGCAGGCAGGTCCGGGTAGGTGTAGCTGCTTACCTGGCGCAGGCCGTAGCCCGAGGGCAGGTAGGCCGGCTGCGGGATGGTGAAAGGGACCAGGGCCTGGGCCTCGTCCAGGGTCAGGCGCTCCTGGACGGTGCTACCCTCGCCCGCAGCCGTGGCCCGCATCGTCGATGGGGTGTTGACCGGAGTGATGCGTACCTCGGTGCGACCCAGGTCAAAGACGGCCATGAAGCTGGCCAGGGCGGTCTGGCCCTGGGGGGTGAGGAAGGTCACGACCAGCAGGATGGCGGCCAAGCCCGCGGCGGCCCAGCCCAGCCTGAAGCTGGGGCGCTGCCGCGCTTGCACCGCTGCACCCCGGACCCGGCGCATGACCCGTTGCTCCAACAAGGGGTCCACCGAGCCCAGCAGCGACGGCAGGCGGGCCAACTGTTGGGCGGTGTCCAGCAGGCATGCGTCGCCGGGATCAGTGTGCACGGGCTGGCCCCCGGGATCGCGGATCAGGCCGTCGATGGCTGCTGAGACCTGTTCGGCTTGGAATCGCTCGGTGCTGCTTGTTCTCATCTTTGCCTCTGTTGCATGGGTACCTCTGTCAGGTGGCCCTATCCAGTTCTTGGTGTGATTTTGCACTGAGTGGGGCCGGCGGCCCATGGATGAACTCGCAAGCATCGGCGCGTATCCAGACTTCCGAAGTTTCGGAAAACTTCGGAAGTCTGATCCGGTTGGATGCCCGATCCGGTTGACCTGGCGCCAGCTACTAATGACATCATTACACAGTAATGCCCATAGGCATGACAGGTTCCCCACCACTCCAAGGGGCTATGCACCGGGAAAGTGGGTGCGCGGCGGCTTGCCGATGGCATAAACATTATAGCCCAGATCGTGGAGCGCCCTGTGATCGAGAATATTGCGGCCATCAAAGATAAAGGCGGGCTGAATCATGGCCTCGTGGATGGCCCCATAGTCCAACTCGACAAACTGGCGCCATTCGGTGAGGATGGCGATGGCATGAGCACCCTGGGCGGCAGCGTAGGGATCTGGCTCAAAGACTACCTTTTCGGCAGCCTCGCCCAGGGCCTCGCGGGCGTTGTCCAGGGCGTGGGGGTCGGTGATGACGATCTGGGCGCGCTCTTCCAGCAATGCCTGGCAGATATCGATGGCTGGGGAATTGCGGGCATCACTGGTGTTGGCTTTAAAGGCCGCGCCAAAGAGAGCGATGCGCTTGCCGGTGACGGTGTTGAACATGGCGTCAACCATCTTGGCCACAAAGTTGGTCTTCTGGTACTCGTTCATCTTGACGACCTGTTCCCAATAGGCAGCCACCTCGTTGAGGCCATAGTACTCGCTCAGATATACCAGATTCAGGATGTCTTTCTTAAAGCAGGAGCCGCCAAAGCCGATGCTGGCCCGTAGAAAGTTGGGGCCGATGCGGTCATCGGTACCAATGGCGTGGGCCACCTCGGAGACGTCGGCCTCGGTTTTTTCGCAGAGGCTGGCGATGGCGTTGATGGAGGAGATGCGCTGGGCCAGGAAGGCGTTGGCCGCCAGCTTGGATAGCTCGCTGGACCACAGGTTCGTGGTGATGATCCGGTCGCGGGGCACCCACTGGGCATAGATGTCCACGATGGCCTGGACGGCCACCTGGCCCGAATCGGTTTCTCGCCCGCCGATCAACACCCGGTCGGGGTCCTCCATATCGCGGATGGCTGTGCCTTCGGCCAGGAATTCAGGATTGGAGATGACGTCGAAAAACAGGCCCTTGTCGTTGGAGTTGAGGATGCGTTCCATGGCTTCGGAGGTGCGCACAGGCAGCGTGCTTTTTTCCACGACGATCTTGGGCGAGGTGGAGTTTTCCACTATCTGGCGCGCTGTCTTTTCCCAGTATTGGAGATCGGCCGCTTTGCCCGCGCCCCGGCCGAAGGTCTTGGTGGGGGTGTTGACGCTGACAAAGATGATGTCGGCCTCGGCGATGTGGCGCTCGATCTCTGTGGAGAAAAAGAGGTTCCTGCCGCGGGCGCTGAGGACAGTGTCTTTCAGGCCGGGCTCGTAGATGGGCAGTCGATCGGACTGCCATGCGGCGATCTTTTCGGCGTTGATGTCAACGGCGACGACTCGGTGTTGGGGGCAGTGCTTGGCGATGACGGCCATGGTCGGGCCGCCAACGTGGCCGGCGCCGATGCATAGGATGTTTGACACGGGTGTTCTCCCTCGTACTTTGGTTTTGACTGTACTTACGGAATATGACTTTAGCGCAAAGATGCACAGAATGCAAGGAAGGTTGAGGTTGAGGTTGAGGTTGAGGTTGAGGTTGAGGTTAAGGTTAAGGTTGAGTTCTTTGTTCGCGTTTGGGCTACAAGTGGTGCCTGAGAAGGTGGGAATCTATCCACCTGGTCAAAATGGATGCCCGCCCCCCGACTGCTCGGGGGCAGGCTTCGCGGGCATGACACATAGCGTGGGTTCCCCTATCGAGTCCAATCCGCCTGGGTCGGAGACCCCTCTTCGGGCATGTTACGGCCATCTAGGCCTTTGCTGCGCGGCGGTGGAGGTTCGTGTCAGGGTTGCGTGGCGCGGACTGTGGTCCGCGCGGAGCCAGGCTGTGTAAAACTCGCTTGTTTCTCGTGCCGTGGGGCATGGTCGCAGAAAAACGATTGGGGCCGAGTCGCGCGCCCTGTTGTCCTCTGATTTTCGACTCAAAGTGGGACACGTGTCCTTTTTGCTTCCGAAATCTGGACTTTTCACACAGTCTCGAGCGGGCGCCAGGTATCTGGTCTGGGATGCTGGTGTGTTTTGTGTGGGCGTGGAAAGCACGCTAAAGCGCGCACTACGAACGGGTTCTGCGTTGCCGGTCAGGCTTGGTCAGTGGGTTGGAGTTGGGTGCGGAGTTTTTGTAGGGCGCGGTAGAGGATGACGGCGATGTGGCCGGGGCGCAGGCGCAGGATTTTGGCGATCTCTTTGTTGCCCAGGCCGCCGAGGAATTTGAGGCGGATGATCTCCTGTTCGCGCTGGGAGAGGGTGGATAGGACGGCTTTGAGGCGGTCCAGCTCCTCGCGGCGCATGAGGGCTTCTGGCGGCGAGGGATCGGGGGCTGGTTGCTCGGCGGTCTGGTCCAGCGACAGGGTTGGGCGGCGGCCGCGGTAGTAGGCGGCGACGGTATTGCGGGCGATGGTAAAGAGCCAGCCGCCAAAGGCACCAGGGCGGCGCAAGGTGTGCTGCTTGGAGACCGCTCGCTCAAAGACCTCAGCGGTGAGATCTTGGGCCAGATCCTCGCCGTCGACCCGCAGCCGGACGTAGTTGAGGATGCGGGGCAGGTATTGGCGGTAGAGTTCTGTGTACGGCTGGTCCTGAGCCGTGTCGTCGCTCTGGCCCACGAGCGGTCCTTTCTCTAATAGTTAAGATGCGGAAGTTGGGTGATTATTACATGGTATTAGAACCACGAAACCGCTGAAAATAGGGATTCCATCGGAGTTGGGTTTGTGGACGCGGACGATCCGTGCCCTCAGTCCCACGAAGGGGCGAACAGGAGATTCTAGCTCTCGCAAGCTCACTGGGCGGGTGTGGAACGAGCTGGTCACGGACCAGGCCGGAGCAGAGGATGGGTGGGTGTGGAGCGGCCTGGTCACGGACCAGGCCGGAGCCTGGAGAGCGTGGAAAGAGTAGGGGCGGTGAGGGTGAGTAGGTCAATCGGTTACCTCGTAGATGGTTACCTCGTCGTTGGCAAAGACAGGTTGTAGGGCGCCGGCGGCTACCATTGTGTCGAACTTTGCCAGGCCGGGGGCGTCATAGTTGGCGCGCTCCAGTGGGCCGTGGATGACGTAGCGGACGTTGTACCGGTCCAGGATGGAGGAGGCGGCTTTGGAGGAGGTTGTGTTGTAGAATTTGGCCACATCGCCGACGCGGTCCCAGACCTCGCGGTCGTTGGCGCCGGCGCGCTGCTGGCGCTGGTGCCAGTTCCAGCCAATGACGGCGGGCAGGCCGGTGTTGATGGAGAAGCGGGCGCCCCAGCGGTACTCGGGCGCGTGGCCCTCCATGATGGTGGGCGAGCCGGCGACGTTGTCCTGGAGCCAGTGGATGGCTTCCAGGTCCCACTTGAGGTCGTACTGGGCATCGGCGGGATCCCAATAGTTGGCGGTCTGCATGTAGGCCAGGCCGTCGAGCCCCGGCCCCAGCTCCGTGTCAAAGCGGTCATTGACCTTGGCCCAGATGGCCAGGGGCGGGTAGAGGGCGGCGATGAAGAGCAGCACGGCCAAAACGGCGAGCCAGAGGCCGCGCAACTGCCGCCAGCGCCACAGACGGGGAACCATCCAGGCCAGGGCAGCGGCGGCGGTGACCCCCCAGATGAGCCAGACCTGGACGTAGAATTTAAAGATGGTGTTCATGCGCCCGATGTCGCCTTCGAGGACGATGAGTTCGACGCCGAGGGTCATGGCCAGGCCCAGGAGGACCAGGTAGACCCAGAAGCGTTCGGTGGCCGAGATGCGGGGACGGAAGAGCAGCAGCAGGCCCAGGGCGGCCAGCGGCAGGCCCAGGGCAAAGACGGCCAGGCCGCGATAGATGTAGGCGCTGGCCTCGACGGTGTCGGCCTGGGGCTGAACGAAGGAGAAGAGCCCGGGAATGACGAGGGCGATCTCCAGGATGACCAACAGGGCCAACAGGATCCAGATGAGCCTGGTCACCGGCAGGCAGCGGACGCCGGCGGAGCGGGCAACGTCGCGTAGGCGGCGACGACGGCGGTAGCGGAGGGTCAGGGCCACGCGGCGCAGCAGCGGGTCCTGGCGCCAATCGCCGAGCACGCGGGCGCAGAGGTAGCTGATGATGGCAAAGAGAAAGAGGCCGTGGACGACGACGTAGGCCCAGAGTACGGTGCGCGTCCCGGTCCACAGGGCGAGGCTGTTGTAGAAGGAGCCATAGCTGTCCCAGAAGGGGCGGTAGAGGAGGGACCAGCTCAGGAGGAAGACGAGGGCGAACTGCCAGACGACGGTGGCGATGAGGTGGAGCCAGCGGCGGGCGGTGTGGGGTTGGTGTGGGGTTGGAGGTGTGGATTCCCGCCTACGCGGGAATGACAGGTTTCGGGTTCCCTCAGGGCGTGCTTTGCTCTGCCCTTCACTTTGTTCGAGGGCATGCTCAGGATGACGTACTACTGGGTCGGGGTGGGTTGGTTCGGCTGGGGTATGGCCCCTTGTTTGCGCGTCGATAGCGTCGTCGTGGGGTGCGAGAGGGAGAGACCCTTGCATAGATGATTTCGTAGGCGCAAGGGGAGATCCTTCGCTTCGCCCTTCACTTTGTTCGAGGGCATGCTCAGGATGACGTATGGCGGGATCGGAATGGGATGCCTCGGGGTGAGAGGGCTCAGGATGACGTACCAAGTGTTGTGGTTTGGACGTGAATGCTCTAGTAGCACCGGCGATGACGAGGGCGCCAAGGACGATGATGAGGTGGGGCGGGACGTCCCAGGTGTTGGTGGTGCGCATGGCGCCGATGGCCAGCGCCCAGAGGAACAGGGTTCCCAGCCTGCGGATGAGCCTCTGCCAAGCCCCTTCGTCCGGCCCCTCGGATTCCCGGATGACGGCCAGGGCGATGGCCAGCGACAGGAAGGTGAGGGGCATGGCGATGAGGTGGGCGTGGAGATCGGCAAAGAGGAAGGTGAAGAAGGGGAACTCGGTGATGACGGCCTCGTAGGGTCCGGCGGGAATGGCCCGGCTGGCGTTCCAGTACCACTCGTCGGCGCGCATGGGCAGGACGCGGCCGTTGAAGAGCAGGTCGAAGGCGCCGACGGTGACCCGGACAAGTCCGGCCAGGCCGGGGATGGTGCTCTGGAACGACTGGGCCATGCCCTCGCCCAGTTTGAGCAGGATGTTGGGCAGCTGGCCCAAGTTGCCGAGCACGGCCACAAAGAGGGCGCCCAGAAACCCAAAGAAGAGGGGGCGCAGAGGTTGAGGCTGAGGCTGAGGCTGAGGCTGAGGTTGAGGTTGAGGGTCAGGTTGAGGTTGAGGTTGAGGGTCAGGGCGCTCGTTCTTTCGGGCGGCCGCGGCTACGAGGTTGTAGGTGACGCTAAAGGCGCCCATGGCCGTCATAGCGTACCAGGTGGGGATGACCAGGTTGTAGGCCACGGCGGGTACGATGCCGATGAGTTTGATGAGGGTGCCGGCCATCACCTGGCCAAAGTAGTAGTAGTTGAGGTAGCCGCCGGCGAACCAGGGGTCGTAGGGCGGGAATTCGGTGCTCTTGATGACGGCGTTGAGGTAGGCAAAGTCCATGGGCTTCTCGCCGCCCTTCCAGGCGTGCCAGAGGTCGGGGTTGGCCCAGCGGGTGAGCCAGATGAGGGCAAAGAAGCCGAGGAAGAGGAGCTCGCTGGCAAGGATAAGACCCCGGCGGGTGCGCCACAGGTCGAGCATACGGCGGCGCTGGCCGGGGAAGATGAGCGAGCCCCAGGAGAGCAGGACGATGAGGGCCAGGGACAGGGTGATGGCACCCCGCGTGTAGCTGAGCGAGGTCAGGTTGGCCAGCATCCAGGACAGCCAGGCCAGCAGCAGGACGCCCACCAGCCGGGCCTGGATATAGCCCCGATCGGGGAGCTGGCCCAGGACGGCCAGGGTGAGGGGCAGCGCGGCCAGGCCGATAACGGAGAGCAGGAGGAGCCAGGTGAGGGTGGGCCAGCGGTTTGGCAGAGAGTTGCGGTCAAAAAGATCAGCCCAGGCGCCGCCCTGCTCCTGCACCTGACGCTGCGCTGCAGTGAGCTTGAGATCGGCCTGCTGGTCGTCCGCCTGCAGTTGGGTGCGCTTCCACTCGGGCACGTCGCGGGGGTTGAGCCAGTGGGCGATGTTGTCCCAGTCGACGCCGTCGCTGAGCAGGGCGCGGGCCCGGTCGCGATTATAGGCGGCGGTCTTGCGGTAGATGAGCACCTTGGGATGATCGTAGACGGTGAACTGTTCTTCGGCCCAGGTGTCGTCGAACTCGATGCCGAAAAGGCGCGGGTAGGAATGGAACTCGGCTGCTTTCTCAAAGCCCAGCTCCCCGGCAAAGAGGAGCTCGTAGTAGCGGGTGGTGACGGGGTAGCGCATGGGCAGGCGGGGAATGGACTGCCACAGGCGGCCGCTGCTCATGCTGATATAGTCGGCCTGGTCGAGGATGTCGAGCACCTCTTCCAGCTCTTCGGGCGTGTCTTCGTTATAGAGCGCCAAGTCGAGGCCGCGGTAGGACCCCGAGCCAAAGGCCACGCGGCCATCCATGTTGAAGGGCAGGGGATCGTCAAAATGCTCATTGGCTATGGCGGCCCCGTAGCTGGCCAGGGGCGCGCCGCGCAGCGGCCGGGTCTGGAGGTAATAGGGCTGGCCTTCAGCCAAAGGTACGTCTTTGAACTTGAATGAGTGCTTTTGGGCATTGGCCATGGAAGCAGGCCCACCGAAGGTCGCCTCGATCTTCGCCTGAGCGAGGGGGGCCGCGTCTGCCAGGTCTGCAAGAATCTGTACCTCAAAGGCGCCCTCAACCGGCCCGTCGAGGCCGGTGAGGTTGTTCATCACCAGCGAGGCGGCAATCAGGTCCCGGGGTGGGGTGAAAGTGTTGGTGAGCCACTGGCTGTCCGTGTCATAGATCTGCGTCGAGGGCAGGGGAAGCTGCATCTGGCCGGTCCCGCCGTCCGGGGTGCGGTAATGGAGGGTGGCGCCAGACTCGATGTTGTCGTACATCCAGCGGGTGGCCTGCACGCGCGTTATGGGCTCGCGGTAGATCTGGAGGAAGGCCCAGGCCCAGGCCAGCGCGCCTACGAGGACCAGGGCGGCCAGGGCCCCGGCGAGAATTTTGGCGCCCCGGCCCTTGACCTTGGCCCAGTCCCAGGCACTGACGACCAGGTAGGCGGCGAACATGGCCAGGTAGGGGAAGATGGGCAGGAAGTAGCGGACCGACTTGACGTACTGCATGCCCTGCCAGAAGAAGGTGAGGAGGACCCAGGCCAGGGGGATGAGGAGGAGAGAAGAAGGGAGAGGGAGAGGGGGAGAGGGGGTGGTAGATAGCTGGTTGGGATCGGTGTCGCTGGCATGGGGCAGGATACGGTTTGTCCGCCAGGCGCGGATCAGGTTGATGATGGCCAGGGCTATGCCCAGGATGGCGGCGATGCCCAGGGGGAGGCCAAGACCCCAGAGGACGATGTTCTCCAGAGGCCAGAGCCAGGGGGCGCGTTCGGTCCACTGGCGGCCCCAGGGCATGTCGGCTTCGCCGGTCTGCTGGGCGCCGGCGGAGAGAATGTCGGCGATCCATTGGGGATTGGGCATGATGACAGCGCGGATGGGGTCGGGGACGGCCTCAAAGGTGCGCAGGCGCTGGCCCCAGGGGTCGGGGACGGTGTCGTAACGGTCATAGTTGGGACCGGCCCAGGCGTAGGGCTGGGCCAGGCGAAAGACGAGGATGGATAGGACTGCGGCCAGGATGAGGCCGCCTGTGGCGCGCAAGAAGGCGCTGCGCGGGCTGCGCCCACCGGATACCTGGCGTCGGACCCATAGCCAGGCGCCCAGGGCGACGACGATTACCAGGAGAAAGACGCTCACTTTGGCGGCCAGGGTCAGGCCCATGCTAAGGCCCAGGCCCATGAAGGCGGGCCAGCCCTTGCCCTCGGCGACGTCGAGGGTGAACCAGATGGTGAGTAGGACAAAGAAGGTGAGGAATGTGTCGACGGAGAAGTAGTGGGAGCCCTGGATGTTGAGCACGGTCAGGGCCAGCAGGAAGGAGGCGATGAGGCCCACGCGCCAGTCGAAGAGGCGGCGGGCCAGGAAAAAGAGAAAGAGCACCGAGGCCAGGTCAAAGAGGGCGGAGAGGACGCGGCCTACGAGGTGGATCTGGTCGTAGCTGGACAGGCTGGGGGGGATGGTTAGGCCCCCGGGCAGACCCGGGCCTGGCTCGCGGAACAGGTCCAGGAAGCTGTCCGCCTGGGCGGCGACGGCTTTGGTCAGAAAGAGGGGCAGGGTGCCGTAAAAGTAGACGCTGCCGGCGTTGCGGGGGTTGAGGGGCGAGCGGGTGGTGTCAAAGTACTCGCCCGGCCCGGCCGGCCATTTGATGGCGGTGACGACCATGGTGGTGTGGCGCTCGTCGGGATGGATGTGGTAGGTGCCCTTGTCCCAGTTCACGTTGTAGAAGCGAAAGATGGCGCCCAGCAAGAGGATGGCGAGCAGGAGGATGATGATCCAACCTGTGCGGGAGCGGGTCTGCTTGCCGGTTTTGATTGATGTCCCCATAAGCGTGTTGTCAAGCCGTTGGTTTTGCGACTGTCGAAGGCGTAGTATATCATTTTTCAGACGGTGGTGCAATGTGAGGCCTGGTGGAGATTGTTCTATCTCACCGCGAAGACGCAAAGGAATGCAGGAACAGAATCCAATCCGTGGTGACCTGGTGCTTCAGCGGGGAAGAAACGAGAGACCGGGGTGTTTGTAGGTTGGGTGGGCGTGTGGATTCCCGCCTCCGCGGGAATGACAAGTATCTGGTTTCGTGGGAACGACAGAACTCCGGTTCCCGACCCTCGACGCCCTGCGGGCGGGCTTTCTCGAGGGCGGGCTTGCGCGGGGGTGATGGGTTGCGGTGACAGGTCGCATGGATTCCCGCCTTCGCGGGAATGACAGTTTTTGGGGCGGTGGAATGGCAAAAGGGTCCTGGTGAGGACCCTTTATGCAGGTGGTGGGCGAAACAGGGCTTGAACCTGTGACCTCTTCCTTGTAAGGGAAGCGCTCTCCCGTCTGAGCTATTCGCCCTCTGCTGAGGCATTATAATCGGAAAGGGCGCCCATGTCAATTGCGCTGTGATTGGTGATTGTGTGTCTCTGCGGCAGGGACGTTTGGACCCGAAGGACACGACAGGGCGCGAAAAGAACGAAAGGGGAGAGAATGGAATCTGGCTGCGGTGCCTTGCTGGTGAGACCCTTTAGGTAGGTGGGGATCGCTTCGTCGGCCTGCGGCCTCCTCGCGATGACAGGTTTGGATGTGATTTGGCACTGAGTGGGGCCGGTGGCCCATGGATGAACTCGCAATGGCGGGGCAAAAACACGCCGGGCTGCTTGGGCTATTTGCGCGAGATGAGGGGCAAGTAGGCCCGTTGCGAGGCGCCCCCCTCGCCCACGTACACGTTTCGGGTCGTGTTGCCGGTCAGTTGGACGGGGTCCCGTACCTGAGCACGGATGATATGGACGCCGGTTGCGCCGAAGGTGTGTGCCGCGGTCTTGGTCGCGCTCCAGGCGGTGTCGTAGGCGCCGTCGTTGTCCCAATCCCAGCGCACCTCCAGCGCGCCGCCTTCGGGGTCGCTGCTGCCAGAGGCGTCGAACTGGAAGGGCGTATGCGTGGCGCCTGAGCTGGGCTGGACAGTGAAGGCGGCGGTGGGCGGGGTGTTGTGGATCAGTACGATTTGGGAGGTCGTGTCTATCGTGGTGGGCCCGGTCCCATCGGTGACCTCCAGCTCCACGGAGTAGAAGTAGAAGAGATGGCCAGGGTCCAGGGGAAACTTGTGGGTGGCGGTCCTGTCGTGGCTCCAAGTGGTGCCGGTGCCATCGCCCCAGTCCCAGCGCAGTTGGAGCTGTTCCGGCGGGTCGGTGGCGTCG
>Ga0209013_10005230_pt1 | contig 11218 bp, 11 predicted proteins | sample Cruoilmetagenom2_FD_187291 | JGI IMG/M metagenome (GOLD analysis project Ga0209013, IMG submission 187291) | Oil polluted marine microbial communities from Coal Oil Point, Santa Barbara, California, USA - Sample 2 (SPAdes) (version 2) | ecosystem: Environmental > Aquatic > Marine > Oil seeps ...
ATCGATAAAAACTCCCCCTATTTCAAAGAAATTAGTGAGCTTTTACACTTCTCGAAAGAGGAGGCTGTCATTCTTCAGAAAGCAATCCATTCGGTTAGCAACGAAAATCTGCTAAAACGAAATTTGGTCAAAAAACTTTATGCTCTCTACGATTTTGAAAGGGTAGCTGATACTGTTGTAAAAGAAAAATATTCGGCAAATATTCACCAGTTAATGCTGTCTATAAAATATAAAAACAAAATAATTCTACACAATTATCTATCGGCAAATAGCAAACAACAAAAAGACCGAATTGTTGAACCATTCGATTTTACGGACAATTATATAGCCATATGGGCCTACGATATTGAAGCGGGGTATTGCAAAACCTTTAAAAACACCCGCATTGCTTCGGTTCAAATCTTACCCGAACTCTGGGAAAACGAGAAAGATCACAAAAAGCGATCAATAGATGTTTTCAGAATGAGCTATGAAGAAAAAATCAATGTAAAATTATTGCTTTCGATTCGTGCAGCAGAATTACTTCAGGAGGAATATCCTTTATCAGAACAATATATTACCCAAATAAATAAGCAGCAATTTGAGTTTGAAGCTCCGGTATCTGGTTTTAATGGAGTTGGACGCTTTGTTATGGGATTATGCGATGAAATTGAAGTAATATATCCTGAAGCTTTGAAAGAATTTATCAGAAAAAAAGCAATAAAAATAATTAAGGACAGAAGTTGTCAATTAGTGAATATAACTTCGTGAGTCTAAATACTAAATAACATTAAATATTACTTGAAACCGTATTTGAATGAGATTTGAATTGACATTAAACCGCACCACAAAGCAGCGCATGCTGCCCATGGATTACCAATATTACATTAGCGCATGGATTTATAAAGTACTAAAACAAGCCGATGCCGATTTTGCCGAATTCCTGCATAATAAAGGCTACGGGAGAGATGAAAACAACACCAAACTTTACAAACTATTTTGTTTTTCGAGATTAAACTTTGGGAAGCCTAAAATGTGGAAAGAAAAAAAATTATTCGAAATATCAGCACACGAAATTAAACTGCAGATTTCCTTCGATGTAAACGAAGCAGCCAGCAACTTTATAAAAGGCTTGTTTATGGCGCAGGAATTCTATTTGGGAGACAAATTCAATGGTATCGACTTTAAAGTTGCCAATGTAGCTGCCCTACCCGAGCCTGAATTTACAGAAACAATGCGCTACCATTTGCAAACACCATGGGTATTAAGCTATCAAAAAGAAAACGACAAACATCCACAATATCTTTCGCCTAAGGATGCACTATTTGACAGCCTAAGCATAAAGCATCTGGTTGAGAAATATAACAACACTCGCCAACCAAAATCGATTAGTCCAAAACAAATCAATGCTACAAGACTAAACGATTTTAAACGTGCTGGTTTTGTGATAAAACCAGGAACCAAAGAGCAAAGTCGCATTATTGGAAATTTATTTGAATTTGAATTAACTGCCCCGCTTGAAGTGCACGAAATGATTTGGAATGCCGGATGTAGTGAGAAAAGTTCAAGTGGATTTGGGTGGCTTGATAAGATCGAAAGGGATTAAGGAAAAATTGAGAAGGGGGATTGAGGAAGATTGATGAAATAAATTTACTGCTATTTAGGAAACACAAACTTGCGACAAAGAAATAAGTGCTTACAGTAAAACAGTAAGTATTCACAAGCATGAAACAGGTGCTAACATGAAAGAAATAATTGCTAACATGAAAGAAATAGGTGCTTACAATAAGGAAATAGGTAAATGCAATAAAGAAATGACTGTACGCAACAAAGAATTAACTCCCCTCCGTATGGAATTGTCCATCCTTGGGGGCAAATCAATAATTTTAATTAAAACAGTGTTATGAATCAACGACAAATGAACAGCAAGCACATGTTAGATGCCTCGCTGTCTTATCTCAACGATAAATCCGCAATTTGGCAAAGTATTGCCAAAATTGGCGAAGTAAAAAACCAACTTGATGCCATTAGTCTGGACATAGACAATGCTGCCGACGAGCAGGAACAATCGCAAGTGACGATTGGGAAAATTAAACTGACACTAAAACACACAATCTGTGAAAAGGCCGATATTTTAAACGATGTTGTTGAGGTATTTGCCCTAATGAATGGTAAACAGAAACTGGGCGATAAAATGGGCGATAGTGCTACCGACTTGTTAAAAATGAAAAACGAAGACATGTTGCGCCGCGTGAAACAAATAATTAAAGCAGCTAGCGAAAACCAAGAGGTACTAACTGCCGATTACGGGCTTACTGCCGAACAAATTACCGACCTGCAAGCCGATTGCGACCAATTTTTAGAGCTAAACGGACAACCCCGCGAATACCAAATTAAATCGAGCATGGCTACCAAGAGCCTCGAAGATCTTATCTCGGAAGCAAATAACCTGCTAAGCAATCAGCTCGATAACTTGATAAAAATATTCAAACGCCGCAACGCTTCCTTTTATAATGGATACCTAAAAGCCCGTATGGTGGTGGATTATTAGGCTGAATAGTAAAATAAACCTTCAAGGATGTAATGTTCTTGGGGGTTTTAAAACCCAACATTTATGATACGAGAGATAATAAACTTTGTAAAAGATCTGGAACAAGACTACCCCAAAGTTTTTGACCTGAATAAGAAACCTTCGCCGGGTTTGCATCTTTGGGTTGAACTGGACGAAGAGGGAAATTGGAAAAATAATCCACCCGAAGAAGGAAAAGATTATGTGGTGTATGATGGGAAAAGAAGAGAGCTAACTAAAAAAGAAAAAGAAGCGGTTTTATACGAGGAAGTACAAGACTACTTGACGATGAATAAACAGCAAAAATTTGACATGAAGCAAAAGATTCATTCAAGTTCACCTTTTGCTATTTCTTTCAATTTAAGTCTAAATGATAACGATAGAAATAGTAACGGGATAAAGAAGAAACCCGATAAGAATGAAATCGAAGAAAATCAATACAAGATATTAGAAACAAAGAAAAGATTAGTAAAAGAATCAATAACAGACTTCTTTAAAAATGCAAAAGCAATTATTTTACCGTCAGATGACAATCAGTTTAGTCAGCTTTCATCCGAATTTGAGAAATGTTATCCCGAGGTTATAAAAACAATATCGGAGCTAACAGCATCGGATGGTACGAATATTTTGATGAATTTAAAAGAAAAGGAATATATACGTATTTACTTACAAAATATTCCGATAGATACTCAGAAAGACTTACATGAAAAATACGTCACAAAAAATATATTCAACAAAGATGTTTTTAACGTAACTAACACTTTGGGAACATTTGGTGTAGCAGATTTCATGACAACTTTTACTACTAAGAAGCCTTTCCTTTCGCACAAAACATCATTTTTCATCAAAGACATAAATACAAGGATTTCAAATGATGATGCTTTAAACCTTGCCAAATTTCAAAGTCTGAAAGGGACGGGAGTTCTTCCTAACCCACTCCCCATATTCATTGATAAGAGTGAATTTAAGAACAATTCTGAAATTGTAAGTGTATTTAATAATGAAGGAGAAAGGAAATTCAGCTACCCACAACTACTTAAAAAGATTTATGAGAAAGATGAACAAAGAATACTTGGCAATTATTATTTGCTGAACATTAATCGTGGTGTTGTTAATGATTTTGATTTTGTAACGAGTTTTCGATATAAACTTAATTTGAAAATTGAAAACCTCTTTGGAATTAAACAAAAGAAAGAGTTAGTCTCCCCAATAAAGCTACATACCATATTTGGTTTTGAAAATATTATCGTAACTAGGATTTTTAATAATTGTTTAGTTGTAAAGTATGGAGATAAAGGAATTGGCTATAAATATTTTGATGAAATTAAAGTTAAAGACGAACAGGGTGGCAATGAAATTGCTAACCTCATCCTTCGTTATCGAAAAGCATTCTACGATTATATCTACAAAAGTCGCAAACAGGCAATTACATCCATCATGTTTGATGAAATTATGCTGACCTCAGTTTTTAGCGATGTAAGACATGATGAAATAAAACAAAGTGAAAAGATTGATGAGAAAACTGGTGAAAAAATTAGATACCATACTAAAGAAACCTCAATAAAAGAAAAACTAAACATCTGGTTTAGCCTCTATAATAATTTTAATAACAACTCAAAAAACAGAGAAGATATGGCAATAACATTTAAAGACCTTTTAAAGAAAATAGATCTTGTGGCTAACGATGATGCTGTCCTACTTGAAGAAAATAATGTAGGAGAATTTCTATTCGCAGCCGGTCAGGTAATTTACTTCTTATTAAGTAAAAGTAAAGCAAGTAATCCAACACATGCGCTATTAGAACCTTTCTTGCAAAAAAGCAACGCTATCCAATTGCAAAATGCAATTGCAAATGCAGTGAACGCCTATAAACACGAGATTAGTTTTTATAAAGACCGATTTGAACGTTTGGCATCACAGGTTTTAGCCTACGAAACCAATGAAAACCTTAAGAACTATCAGCGCTATTTGCTGGCCGGTTACTTTGCTCCAGCAACCATTTATAAATCAAATAAGGAAAACAAACAAGAAAACAGTAACGACTAAAAATAAAATCATGACAAACTTTAATAACAGAGTATTCGGATGTGCCATAGTAAAGGCCATAAATTCAAATTACAATGCAGACTTTTCGGGACAACCTCGTACATTACCTGATGGAACTGTTTATGCTACAGATAAAGCATATAAGTACACTGTTAAGAATTTCTTTAAAGCAGTTTATCCCAAGGAAACCATATTCTACTTTAAATCACTAAACGAAAATATGAATCCAATTTCTCTGGATGAAACCTATATTAAATATTTCGGAGAATTCCCAAAAGACAAAAAGACCATGAAACAGGGTGTTGCTGCTAATTTATTAGGATGTCTTGATATTCGCCTTTTTGGGGCAACATTTGCAGGTAAAACAAATATTTCAATCCACGGCCCTTTACAACTTAATCATGGCGTAAATATCTGGCACGAAAACAATATTTTTTCGGAACAGATTACAGCTCCCTTCAGTAATAAATCAAACGATGCTGATGCTGAAAAGGGTATGACAACCATTGGTCGCCAGTCCAAACTTCAAGAAGGTCATTACCTTCATCACTTTTCAATTAACCCTAGTAATTTAACTCAAATTGTAAGTCTTGCAGGAGAAAACACCCATGGAGTTTCAGAAGACGACATTAAAAAACTAAAAGCTGGCATGCGCCAAGGAGCAACATTTTACGATTCGGCAGCAAAAGCCGGAACCGATAACGAAATTCTGTTTTGGATACAATTAAAAGAAGGTTCAAAACTAATACTTCCGGCCTTTACCGATTTGGTAAAAGCACTGCCAGAAAAGCAAGAAGACAAAACAGTTTTCGATTTTGAGAAAGTAAGTCAACTTATTTCAACTCATTCCGATGAAATTGAACGCATTGAATTATTCATAAACGAACAATCCGCCGTTGCCATCAATCTTCCTGGTAATTGCAATACTTATCCTTTGTTCGGAAATAACGGAGCTAAATCATGAAAAAGTTGATCTCATTGGATTTATATGCCGATATGGGGTTTCTAAAAAAGCCAGATATAAACGATAAAATTTATATCACCTACAACATGCTTCACAAGCCTTGCATTTTAGGGATTCTAGGAGCAATTTGTGGTTTAGAAGGCTTTACAAAAAACAATGAATTGCCCGTATATTACCAAAAGCTCAAGCATATACCAATTGGGGTAAAACCTATTGGTGATGTTTGTGAAAATGGCAATTTCAGCAAAACGGTAACGACTTATACCAATACCATTGGTTTTGCAAATGCTGATGGTAATCTCATTGTTTCGGAGCAGACCCTTATCAAGCCGGCATATCGTATTTTCCTTTTGCTTGATTTGGACAATACTGATGAAAACATGCTTTATGAGCGCATCTGCAAGCAACAAGCTGAATATATTCCTTATTTAGGGAAGAATGATTATTCGGCTTGGTGGTACAAGGATGATGTGAAAGATGAAAATGGAGATATACTGTTTCAAGGAGTTCGGGAATATAATTTTAAGGAATTTGAAGGAGGTGAAGAGTTTAAAATTGAGACCGTATTTATTAAGGAAAATCCATTGGTCGATAATATTGTAGAACACCGAACTCGTTTACGTCGGAATCTATCTTTCTTAAACGGAAAATTCATGTACTTCGAAAAATTGCCTATTGGCTATAATGAAACCTTATACCAATACGATTATGCAGATTTTGCATACACAGATTGGCGATTGGATAAAGATTCGTATTTGGAAAATCTTTACAAAGCTGATGATTTAATTGTACAGTTAAATTAACCAAAATCCTAACAGGGTTTAAAACCCTGTTAGGATTAAGTTTACTAAAAATGCAAACCCTAAACGACCTAATTCAAGACATAAACAAATATTGGGCACACCTACCTAAAAAAGGAACAGTGCATGAGAATGAAACTCTTGAAGAACACAGCAATCTTGTTCTAGACTATGCGAATAGGATAATTGATAAATATGAATTAAAGCCGATTATCCAAAAGCTTATTAAGGATTCTTTTGATGTTCATTGTTCTGAAGAAGATTTTAAAAGCTTATACGAATTGTTCTTAGAATCTATCCTTTTTCACGATCTCGGAAAAATAAATCCTAATTTTCAAGTTGAAAAAATGAAAAATTTGAGATTCGAACAAGAACAACTTGAATTTGGATCTAATCATTCTTTACCAGGCTTTGTGTTATTTATTCAAAATAAATTTCACACAGCAATTGAAATTCCTGAAGAAAAAGAAAACGAATTTGATGTTTATGTGGCTTTTGTTTGTTTGTTGGGTTTTCAAATTGCCAAACACCACTCTTCTTATCTTAATGATGCGCCCTCCTATATTCAGTATAAATTTAATTACACCGATTACGATGTTGATAAATATTTGTTGGATGTTATCAAACTCCTTGAAAGAACAAATTATAAAGAACATCCCGATTTAGGGCTGCGAGAAAATGAAAACATAGGAAAAATTGTAGCAGATACACTGAAAGAAATGGTTAAAAATCCTTTTCCTCTTTTCGCACTACTAAAACTCCACTATTCACTACTAACAGCATCGGACTATTTAGCCACAACGCATTATATGAATAATTGGAAAAACTCATTAACTGATTTTGGTATAATATCAGAAGAGTTAAGAAATCGGATTATCCAAAATGTTCAAACAACCAAAGATTATAATCAAAAAGTATTTGGGGGAATTGATGGATTTGGTTTTACTTATCCAACTGAACCGAATAACGAAAACCTGAACCGTTTACGTCAGGAGCTTTCTGTTGAAGTCATTCAGAACATCCGTAAAAACAAGAAGAAAAAAGTATTTTATATTGAAGCCCCAACGGGCAGTGGAAAAACAAATTTGTCAATGTTGGCCGCAGCCGAATTACTGAAACAGCATGAAGACATCAGCAATTTGTATTATGTCTTCCCATTTACAACACTGATTACTCAAACCTACGATACACTGAAAGAAACAATGGGGTTAGAGGAAGATGAAATTATTCAACTTCACTCTAAAGAAGGTTTTAAAGAAAAAGCTGAAGGAGAATACGGTCTAGACAAGAAAAACCATATTGATTACCTTTTCTTAAATTATCCGGTGGCACTACTATCGCATGTTAAGTTTTTTAATATCCTTAAAACGAACAGTAAACAAGATAACTACCTGCTGCATCGGTTGGCTAATTCCATAGTTGTTATAGATGAGCTGCAGTCCTATCCTCCTAAAATATGGGATAAGCTTATTTATTTTATTCAGAACTATGCAGATTACTTCAACATTCGGTTTATCCTTATGTCGGCCACACTTCCTAAGCTCGACAAGCTTTCAAATGCAGCAACAGATATTTGTTATCTTACAAATCATAAAAAAGAGTTTTTTCAAAATCCCAATTTTTGCAAGCGTGTTGAATTCGATTTTTCTTTACTGGAATGGGAAACACCTGAAAAAGAAGATAAAGTTGAATATTTAAATAATCTTGGTGAGTTTGTGATTGAACAATCTAAAGACTATGCCTTTAAAAATGCAAAGTATCCTGATAGTGTTTTTACCATCATCGAGTTTATCTACAAACAAACAGCAACGGAATTTTATTCAGTAATTAGCAAGTTGTCCGATGGATTCTTCGATAAAATATTCGTGTTATCGGGTACTATACTAGAACCTCGTAGAAAAGAAATCATTCATTATTTAAAGAATCCTGATAACAGGAATAAAAAGTTAATTCTTATAACCACTCAGGTAGTTGAAGCAGGTGTAGATATTGATATGGATTTAGGATTTAAGGATAAATCGCTTGTGGATAGCGACGAACAACTAGCAGGGCGTATTAATCGAAATGTGAACAAACCTGCGTGTACATTATACCTTTTTAATTGCGATAATGCCGATGTGCTTTATGGAAAAGATAAACGGTATCGATTATTACAAAATGAATTGGCTGATTTAGATAGGGAGATCCTTGAATCGAAAGATTTCGACAAAATGTACGATCAGGTTATATATGAAATTGATAAAAGCAATAACCGGGATTTTCAGGAGGGATTTAATGATTTCAAAGAATATCTAAAAATGTTGAATTTTCCAGAAGTAGATAATAATTTCAAAATCATCAATCAGCAGAGTTCCTCCATCTTTGTTCCTATTGATTTGGATATTTTTGTTCCTGCAACAAAAGATAAAGAGCGGAATTTTTCTGAAAAAGAAATACAGTTTTTAGAAAAGTATGATGTGGCAACTTTAAAAGACAAAATAGTTTCAGGAGAAAAAGTATTTAGCTTATACGAACAATTAATACTACAGCAAGACATTGACTTTATTGCGGCAAAAACGGAAGTAAAGAAGCTACAAGGCATAATGAGTAAATTTATTTTCTCTTTAATGACACATTCTAAAAGTATGCAGAATTTAGTTTTGGGAAGTAATGGTAACGAACGAATGGGCATATACTATTTAAGCCATTGGAAAGAAGATCAAACATATGATTATGAATTTGGATTAGCAGAAAAAGAAGAATCTGCGATTATATTATAAAAATTTATGCAAGTTACAGCTACACTAATTCAGTATTACTTCTTTTGCCATCGTCAACTTTGGCTACACGCCAATGATGTACGTATGGAAGATGGATTTCATTCAGTAGAGGAAGGCAATCTTATCCAAGACAAAAGCTATTCTCAAAGATCATCAAAATATGAGGAGGTACAGATTGGTCCCATAAAAATAGATTTCTTCGACGCAAAGAATAAAATTGTTCATGAAATCAAGAAGTCAAGCAAGGCTCGTTTAACCTATCACTGGCAAGTAAAATATTACATATATATTTTAGAACAACATGGAATAGAAGGGGTGACCGGGATTATTGAATATCCCAAGGAACGCAAAAAGGAAGAGATCTTATTAACTGAACCTGACCGAGAAAGGATAAAAGAACTTTTAGTAGAAATACCTCAAATATTTAATAATGATAACTGCCCAGTTGTTTTAAATAAGCCAAAATGTAAGAATTGCTCCTATTATGATTTCTGCTATACAAATGAATAGAAATATGCTATAATAATCACTTTGATAACGATGAAAAAAACCTACTATTTATTCAACCCTGGTCGATTATCGAGAAAAGATAACACCCTAAAATTTACACCGATTGATGAAGAGGGTAATGATTTGAAACCTCGATACCTGCCCGTTGAACATGTTGATCAATTGTATGTTTTGGGTTCTTTAGATGCCAATTCGGCGCTTTATAATTTTCTGGGGAAAAATGATATTGCTATGCATTTTTACGATTACTATGAAAATTATACCGGATCGTTTGCTCCTAAATGTAAGCTTTTATCAGGCAAAATGTTAATTGCTCAAACTCAGGCTTATTTAAAAAAATCGAAACGTATCGTTATCGCCCAATCTTTTATCGAAGGTGCATCATTTAACATGCTTAAAAACCTGAGGTATTACGATAACAGAGGTAAGGATTTGATACCTGTAATTGAAAGCATTGAGCTTCTTCGTAAAAAAATTAGCGAGACTAAAGAAGTTAATGAATTGATGGGTATTGAAGGAAATATCCGGAAGAACTATTACGATGCGTTCAATTTAATTATCAACGATCATGAAATGGGGATTCGGACCAAACGCCCTCCTTTAAATATTGTAAACAGTCTGATATCCTTCGGCAATATGATGTGCTACTCGGAGTGTTTGCGTGCCATTCAAAAAACACAACTAGAACCTACCATTAGCTTTTTACACGAACCAGGCGAACGACGCTTTAGTTTGGCTCTTGATTTAGCTGAAGTGTTTAAGCCTTTTTTAGTGGATCGTGTTATTTTCAAAGTTTTGAACAAAAAAGAAATCCAGGAACATGATTTTGAGGAAAAATTAAACCGAATTGTTCTAAAAGAAAAGGGGAAGAAAAAATTTATTCAGGCTTTTGAAAAACGATTGGAAGAAACCATAAAACATAGAAGCTTAAACAGAAATGTAAGCTATAAACATTTAATAAAACTGGAATGCTATAAATTGCAAAAACATCTGCTTGAAATGGATGAATACAAACCTTTTAAAATTTACTGGTAATGTATGTGATATTAATGTACGATATGGGCGAAAAACGAGTAGGTAAAATGCTTAAATTGTGTCGACAATATTTAAATTGGATTCAGAATTCTGTTTTCGAAGGTGAAATAACCGAGGTGAAATTAAAAGAACTAATTTCGAAAGCCGAATTTATTATGAATGAGGAAGAACACGATAGTTTAATTCTGTTTAAAAGCAGAGAACAAAAATGGCTTGAGAAAGAAGTAATTGGACATGAAAAAAATGATCTCGATCAGTTCTTATAGTTGTCGATAAAGCTTTAACGATCCCCTCTCTCCCATTTTTTAATTGGAATTCCGCCTCAACGTTCTTTGACATACTGAAAAAACTACTGTTTCGGCATTGTTGTCGAAACCCGATATATTTTATACTTTTACACATCGACAACTTTAACATGTTGTTTTAAGCCTATCTGCAAATCTTATTTTATTGATTTTCAGATATTTTTTTCGAGTCGTCGATCGACTCTCAATCGCACCATACTGGAATTGAAATTCGCTAGATTGGAATGTTACTGGTACGAATCAATTACTCT
>Ga0209013_10005232_pt1 | contig 11210 bp, 8 predicted proteins | sample Cruoilmetagenom2_FD_187291 | JGI IMG/M metagenome (GOLD analysis project Ga0209013, IMG submission 187291) | Oil polluted marine microbial communities from Coal Oil Point, Santa Barbara, California, USA - Sample 2 (SPAdes) (version 2) | ecosystem: Environmental > Aquatic > Marine > Oil seeps ...
CATTGTGTAAATTCTCTATCTTTAGTTTTTAAACCGGAGCAATAACCTATGACTGAAGCAAAAGCTTACTACGCTGGTGGTTGTTTTTGGGGCGTTGAACATCTCTTCCAAAGTAAATTGGGTGTGTTGAGTGCTGTTTCTGGGTATATGGGCGGCCCCGTAAACAATCCAACCTATCAGGAAGTCTGTACAGGCATGACCGGCCACCTCGAAGTGGTTGAGATAACTTATGATCCTGACCAGGCGAATTTTGAAGAACTGACCAAGTTCTTCTTTGAGATCCACGACCCTACTCAATCAAATGGCCAGGGGCCGGATATCGGGCCGCAGTATTTGTCGGCGATATTTTTCAATTCAGAGGAAGAAAAGGACACCACCACGGCTTTGGTTGACCAGCTCAAAGAGAATGGTTATGATGTGGTGACCAAGCTACTGCCGGTGGAGACGTTCTGGAAGGCAGAAGACTATCATCAAGATTATTATGTGAAGAAGAATCAGCAGCCCTACTGCCATGTTTATCAAAAGAAATTCTAGGTGCCCTTGAGCATAAATCAGCGGAGGAATAAATGAGCAATTCCAAAGACAAGTTAATACGCGATTCGGTCAAGGAAAGATATGGTGAAATTGCCAGATCCAGCCAAGAAGGATCTGATGGAAGCTCGTGCTGCGGCGATGTCATCGAACCCTTTGACCTGATCCAGCCTGAGAAACAATCCTCATTAATGGGTTACTCAGCCGATGAGTTGGCCAGTGTTCCTGCAGGGGCAAATCTGGGACTGGGCTGCGGAAATCCCCAGGCTATTGCCGCTCTTCGACCAGGAGAAGTTGTTTTGGATTTGGGAAGCGGGGCTGGTTTTGACAGTTTTCTGGCTGCCAGACAGGTGGGCGAAACTGGACAAGTGATCGGGATTGATATGACCCCGGATATGATCAAAAAAGCGGAGAAGAACGCTCAGAAAGGAGCGTTTAAGAATGTTGAGTTCCGGCTGGGAGAGATTGAAGACATGCCCGTGGACGACAACCGCATTGATGTGATCCTTTCCAATTGTGTCATTAATCTCTCTCCCGATCAAGCTGCTGTCTATAAAGAGGCATATCGTGTGTTAAAACCAGGCGGCCGGTTGGCAATATCAGACATGGTCGCTTCCGGAGAAATGCCCCCCGAGATCAAGGAGGATATGGATTTGTATTCCTCCTGTGTGGCAGGTGCGCTGAAGGTTGATGAACTGGATCAAATCCTGAATGACGCTGGTTTCAAGGAAATAAAGATCATCCCCAAAGATGAGAGCCGGGAATTTATCAGCAAATGGACTCCCGGGATCCCAATTGAAGAGTACGTTCTCTCGGCGACCATCGAAGCTGTAAAATAGACAAGGGTTATTACGAAGTGTCGATCCGCCTCCGCTGGACGCCAAGCCCGGGGGCGGTTTTTCCTATTCCCTTCCCAAAACCATCCAAGGGCGGTTAAGATTAGGTAGACCCAGGAGGTACTCTGTGAAAACAATCAATCTGGATGGCTGGCCCCGCCGGGATCACTACCTGTTTTTCAAGAATTTTGAATATCCCTATTTCAGCATCTGCGCCGATATGGATATCACGCGCTTTTTACCGATGGTTAAAGAAAATGAGATTTCCTTCACTGCTGCCATCATGTACCTGGTAGCCCGGGTAGCCAACAGTATCCCGGAGTTCCGACAGAGAGTACGGGATGGAGATCCTGTTGAACATGAGGTTGTTCATCCTTCGGCGACAGTACTTGGGAAAGATGATCTATTCACCTTTTGTACAGTGATATATGAAAAAGACTTCTTGAGTTTTACGAAAAAAGCCCAGGAGGAAATAGCTAAGGTGAAAGTGGCACCTTCTCTGAAAGAAAAGATCCAGGATGACGGTATGCTGTTCATGACCTCAATCCCCTGGGTGTCATTTACCGGTTTTATGCACCCGGTCAAACTCTCACCGGCCGATTCAGTCCCTCGTTTTGCCTGGGGTAAGTTCAGGGAAGAAGGCCAGAAGACGGTCATGCCTTTGTCGGTTCAGGGCCATCATGCCTTAATGGATGGATTGCACGCGGGTTTGTTCTACGAGGAATTCCAGCGGCTCCTGGACCAACCTGAGCTATTGATTGAATAATAGTGTAAATACTCGTGAGTTATAATTTCAGTAAATCTCAAAGTAAAAGGAGCTACAAATGTATAAAAAGAGTATTGAACTGCTGAATAAAGCTGCTGCCGATGAGTTGTACGCTGTTCACCAATATATGTACTTCCATTTTCACTGTGAGGACCAGGGTTACGATCTGCTGGCTGGGCTGTTCATTCGAACGGCCATCGAGGAAATGGGCCATATTGAAAGATGCGCTGAGAGGATTATCTTCCTGAATGGCGATGTGGAAATGGTAGCTGCCGAGGAAGTAAAAAAAGAACAAGATGTTAAGAAGATGCTTGAACAAGCCCGGAAGATGGAAGCAAATAGCGTGAAAGATTACAACATCTGGGCCAATGAGTGCTCGGCGGGCAATGATGCTGGTTCCCGGCAGGTATTTGAAGGATTGGTGGCGGACGAAGAACGCCATTATTCCCAGTATGATGATGAAGTCCAGAAGATCGAAAAATTCGGAGAGTCCTATCTCGCCCTTCAATCCATGCAGGGCAACCCCAGTGCAGCACCAGGCGTAGAATAATCATCCAGGGACGCCCCATTCGGCGTCCCTTGTTATTTTAATGTGGGAGGTGCAGGGATGGTTTCTTTGGAGAACGCCCGCTGTTTTGTCTATGCCCACGGAAATCTATGGGAGCGCGCCCTGTGGGATTATCTCTTTGATGGGGGTTCGGCGGAACGTGTTCAAAAAGTACTGAGTGGTTATAAAAATGATGACGGCGGGTTCGGCCATGGACTGGAGCACGATATCAAAGCCCCCATGTCCAACCCGCTGATGTTGGAATTCCTGCTCACGGTCATGCGGGATACAGGACTGCCGCCAGGATCCCTTCTGGAGGGAACACCAGATTGGGTGGAAAAGATTCAGAATGATGATGGGTCTCTGCAAAATCCTCCCGGGTTGGGCGATTATCCCCGGGCCCAATGGTGGGGCGAAGGCCAGGACAAACCAGATTCGATCACGGGTAATTTTCTCAAACTGAAAATATGTTCCCCTGTTGTCCGCCAGAAGACGCGCGTATGGGCGCAGGAAAACCACACTCTGGAATCTATCCAATCCAACAATTGGCTTTTTATGAACTATCATTCCTTTGACTATTTTTTCAACGAAGATGATTTTCCTGGGCTTGAGGATATCCGAGAATCAGTACTTAAAAATATCTACTCAACAGCCCTGGCGCATGCGGACCAAGGCGAGATGAATAAACTTTTTCCTTTCTTTCAGTTTGCCACTGGCCCGAAATCATTTGTCGCTCGGGAGGCGCCGGAAGGTTTGGTGGACCGCTTATTGGACCATCTGGAAAGTTCTCAACGGGAGGACGGCGGCTGGGACGATGAACATGGTTTGCCTTACTGGCAGCCCTATTTTTCTTCTGTGGTCCTGCTGGCGTTAAAACGGTTTGGGAGGATATAGACAGTGCCAAAACAAGTGCATTTGAACTGTTTAGATCTGGCTGGAGCATTCTATTAGGAGGTAATAGAACCGATTATTACAGATGAATTCCCGCCATTAAAATATGCGGCCGGGCTGATTGGTTCTGGATCAGAAGAGCTTGGATTTGATGATGAAATGTCCTCAGACTACCATTGGTGTCCTTGAAACATGCTTTTCTTGTCTACGGATGAACAATTCGCCACCAGCGTGGATCTGTCGAGAGATACGGATATCTGTGTTCAATTGCGTAGAATCTATAAGTGATTTAGCTCCCTCTGGTCTGCCTTGTTTTTTTCCGACAATATCAGTATATAATTAGGCCACGACCCTCTTATTGCTTTCGCAAGAATATTTTCCGCTTTAAAAGTCCATATTCATGGAGATGGCAATTGGAAAATGGTTTCTGGAAGGCTTTCCCCTTATTATTGATAATTCTGTCGGCCTGTTCGACGCAACCCAGCGTGGTGTCTGGAGTTGTGTCTGATGAATATGGTCCACTTGGGGGAGCAGTCGTCCGAATCCAGACAACAGAACTGTTTGTGTTGACAAATGAGGATGGAAGTTTTGTTTTTAATGACCTGCAGCCAGAAACTCCGGTGAAGATAACTGCCTGGAAGTCTGGCTATTATATTGGCGGAGGAGAAAAGACCTACCAGTTTGGTGAAACAGAGATTGAGTTAATGTTGATCAGGCATGCTGATTCCGACCACCCGGGATACGAGTGGCTCAGTGCTTTTTCATCCAGCGGAGACCCCGGAAATTGTCAAAACTGCCATGCACAACCAAATAACCCAGCCTCAGCGTTGCCTTTTGACGAGTGGATCTTGGATGCCCATGCCCAATCAACTAATAATGAGAGATTCCAGACCATGTATGCAGGAACGGATATTCATGGAAATCAGAGTCCCCCAACGAGGAAGGGTTACAACAATGATTACGGTTCATTCCCCCTGCCTCCAGACCTATCTCAGCCTTACTTTGGACCGGGTTATAAAATTGATTTTCCAGATACCGCGGGCAACTGCAGTGCCTGTCATGCACCCATGCAGGCTATCTCTGCTCCCTATGGGATAGATCCTTCATCGGTGGCAGAAGGGGCTGAAGGGATTTCCTGTGATTTCTGCCATAAAGTTTGGGCTGTAAACTTAGATCAAGAAGGGCTTCCCTTGCCGAATATGCCGGGTGTGCTTTCTTATCAATTCCGGAGACCTGGTGGGGAACACCAGTTGTTTATGGGGCCCCTTGACGACGTGGCTCCTGGCGAGGATACATTCTCGCCCTTGCAAAACCAAAGCGAGTTTTGTGCCCCATGCCATACGGCGGTGTTTTGGGACACACCTATATATAATTCATTTGGAGAATGGCTTGAGAGCCCCTACAGTGATCCAATCTCTGGCCAAACTTGCCAGGACTGCCACATGCCGACGGGTTTGACCGATCATTTTGCTTTGACTGCTGAGGGGGGATTGGAGAGAGCCCCGGGGACGATTTTCAGCCACCTTATGCCGGGCGCTGATTCTGAGGATCTTTTAACCAATGCAGTCTCTGTATCGGTAAAGGGATGGAAAGGGGAAGGTGTAGCGAATGTTCAGGTTGAGATCACCAATGATCAAACCGGACATCATGTTCCAACTGATAGCCCCCTCCGTCACTTGATACTGGTAATTAAAGCCCGAACTGAAAGTGGCGAGACGTTGGAGTTGATCGAAGGGACAGTTATTCCTGATTGGGCAGGCATCGGGGATCCCGATGATGGTCATTATGGGGGTCAGCCCGGAAAAATTTATGCAAAAGTACTGACTGAATTATGGACGGAGGTATCCCCTTCTGGTAATTACTGGAATCCTACACTGATTGTCAGTGACAACCGTATCGCTGCATTTGAAACGGACATAACAAATTTCCTGTTTGTTGATCCAAAAGAGGGAAAATTGACGATAAATGTCGAGCTGATTTTCAGGAGGGCGTTTATTGAACTTATGAACCAAAAAGGTTGGGATGTGCCCGATGTTATGATGGCCGAAGAAATTATTATCCTGGAATAGAGATGAAAACAAGGAGCATGTTTATGAAACGCAGCGTAATTCTCGAATCATTATTGATCCTGGCTCTTATGGTATTGTTCCTTGGTACACAAATAAATCCAGTACAGGCCCAGCAAGGAGGTTTTTTTGAACCCTTTGATAACCCAGAAATGCCTGGATGGAATAAAACCCCTGGGGCAGAGATCGTTGATGGAATGCTAATTATCGGGGCTGAAAATTATGTTCATCGACCGGGCGAGTGGAATAATTTAGAATTGTCAATATTGGTAAGACATATGACCCCGGGAGATTTTGTGATCAGTTTCCGGGCTGCAGGCAGCGATGGGTTTCACCTGTTATTGGGAATGGAATCAATCACTCTACAGAGGGAAATTAATGGAGAAGTGCAGTATCTGGAGAGTACGGAATTTCCCGAAATCGGGGTTGGGGAGTGGTTTGAGTTGACACTTATTGCTCTTGATGAAAATATCACTGTGGGAATAAATCAAGGAGAACCACTCTTGGCAGTATCTAACATCGGCTCCTCCAATTCGGGAGGTTTGTCCATTGAAACATTCCTGGGGGCTGAAATTCAAGTGGCTGAGATTAGCTTAAATATCCCCGTTGAAGATATAAAACAAGATGATAATGATGAGGGATTATCGCAAACAGATTTTGTAGTTGCTGATGTTGGTGATCTGCCTGCTTTGCCCTGGGTGTATACAGGTGGACCGAGCGGAGGATTGGGGTATGACATCCGAATGGATCCCAGGGATAAAGAAATCATGTATGTGACAGATGCCTTTGCGGGTGCTTTTAAAAGTACTGATGGGGGTCAAAACTGGGCTCCGATTAATTCAGGGATAACTGCCCGGGTAGGCCCTTCAGGAGATGGAATACCGGTGTTCAGTCTGACTGTAGATCAGAATAACCCCGATACGATTTGGGTTGGAACTCAGTTTGGCGGCGGTGTTTTTCGAAGTGATGATGCTGGAAATACCTGGATTTCCATGAGTAATGGAATACAGGAACGAGCATTAACAATTCGTGGTTTTTCAGTCGAACCTGGGAATTCGGATACAGTTTATATGGCTGGAGAAGTTTCCAGTTGGGAATGGAATAACGAAATAATTAACGGTATATTATTCGACCTGACGAAAGGAGTAGTTTATAAATCTACTGACCGGGGATTGAATTGGTCCCGGATTTGGGTTGGAGATCATCTCGCACGCTACGTGCTGATTGATCCAGAGGATCATAACAGGTTATATGTTTCAACCGGAATATTTGATAGGGAAGCAGCGAACAGCAACCCGCAAACCCTTGAACCAGGCGGGGTTGGTGTTGTCAGATCGATTGATGGAGGAGCCTCCTGGGAAATTCTGGGACCAGAGAACGGTTTTTTGGAGGATGAATTATATATTGGAAGCCTTGCCATGCATCCTGAAGATTCAAGTATTCTTTTCGCCGCCAGCAGCAACGATGCCTATCTCACGGCGCTAAATAAACAAATTGGAGGAATATATCGGACCAACGATGGGGGGAATTCCTGGAGCCGAGTATTGGCACTTCCGAATGCTTGTGCAGTCGAGATATGCGAATCCAACCCCAATGTCGTATACGCGGGAGCAACTAGTTTTTTCTATAGGAGCGATGACGGAGGATCAACCTGGCAATTAATGAATGGAAGCCAGGGTGGGCTTGATGAATTCTGGGGTCCGCCAAATGTGGTTGCTGGTTTCCCCATTGACATGCAGTGTGACCCTGACAATGCCATGAAAATCTATGTTAATAACTATGGAGGGGGTAATTTTCTCAGTAATGATGGCGGATTGTCATGGAAAAGTGTTAGTTCCGGGTATACAGGGGCGATTATGAGAAAAGTTGTTACCGCGCCAAACAACCCGGCTGTGGTCTATGGAACTGCCCGAAGTGGTATTTTTAAAAGCGTGGATGGCGGTGTTTCCTGGAATGGTTTAGGAACTGGAAAAGCCAGGGGATTGGAGGCGCTGGGTTTGGCAGTTAACCCCCGGGATGAGCAACATATTATTGCGGTCATCGCAGATGCACCCTCGCCTAAGATTTCTCTGGACGGAGGTCAAACCTGGCATGAGTCTGATCTGGAAATAAAAAATGGAGATCAATCAGGATGGATAGCCATGGCAAATATATCCTTTTCTCCAACGACTCCGGGGGTAGTAATTGGTGTTCAAGGAGAAAATAAATGTAACGAAATCCCGGGCTGCGAAAACGGCATTGGAGCACTTTATTCATCTGATAGTGGAGAAAGCTGGTCTCAATCGGACCTTCCTCACCGGGTAGCAATGGATCTGTTTTTTGATCAATCCGGGACAGCTTATGCATCCCTCTATCCTGCAGATATTTACCGGTCGGTTGACGGTGGACAGACCTGGGATCTATTCTCGAAGGACGTTACGAGCGGTCAGAAACTTAATAATTCAGATCCAGATGGTGCAGGCCAAGTAATCAATGCACTGGCAATCGATCCCGATGACGCCTTACGAATTTTTGCGGGGTTTACACTCGGTGGAGTGAGTATCAGTACTGATGGTGGTATCACCTGGCAATCATCCTCGGCAGGCATGGTCCCAGAGTCGTCAGTTTATGATCTTGTGGTAGATAAAGCACACCCCGGCGTGGTATACGCCGCATCAAATAACAGCGGAATTTATCGTTCTTTAGATAAAGGTTTGACATGGCAAGTTTTTAATGAAGGCCTGACGATGAGAGCTAGCCAAAGTTTGTCTCTGTCCGCTGATGGAAGTATCCTCTACGTGGCTACCGAGGGTAGCGGTGTGTTTAGGCTCAGTCCTGATGGAAACCCACCGCTCAGCGTAGCTGGTGAGATCGAGGAAGATCGAGAAGAGCAGCAAGCTGAAGAAACCGAGACAGATCAATTAGCTCAGGATACATCTCAGGATACAATCCCGGTTGTTGATGATCAAAACCAACCCGGTGTAAATAGCTTCAGTATGTGGCCTATTGGCTTTGTGATTGTGGTATTTCTGGGAGGGATAGTGGGTTTTACCCTGATAGCGAAAAATAGAAAGAAAACCTGATTTTTCCGCCAAGACTTCGAATATCAAATGAAGACAGAGCTATTAATTATTAAAATTTTGCCTGGGCTTTGATAAGCCTCTGATAGGGTGCTTAATCATTCCAGCGTGCCATTTACAAATAAGTAGCAACGCCATTACCCTTTCTTGTAAAAGATAAGAGAAAGTATATGGCTGATTTATTTAGATTCTCAAGAATGTCCCGGCTATATCAAAAAAGAGACCCGGCTATTTTGATTCTGGTCCTGATTGTATTTCTGGGCGCCTGCCAGGTGGATTCCCGCATGGTCAATCCTCTACCGGGCGATATAGTGGCGAACATACCAGATGGTATGTCAGCAAAAGAAGCTAAAACCCTCTCAAGTTTGGACCAAATTTCCGATTTCCCCCTTTACACGATGGTATACGAGGGGAATATTCCATCAGGGGTGGAATCCTCGGCCACTCGGAGATATTTAGAAGAGCCCGCCTGGGCTTGTTCCCTTTTCGCCGCCTATGGGGATCCGGATGAGATCTTATATGGCCGCAACTTCGATTGGGATTTCAGCCCAGCATTGCTGTTGTTCATGGACCCACCTGGAGGATATGCATCAGTTTCCATGGTGGATATCCATTATCTTGGGTTTGGAGGAGAGCAGGCTTTTGGTATAAACGGCCTGACGCTGGATGAGCAGGTTGGTTTGCTTGATGCCCCTTATATTCCGTTTGATGGAATGAACGAAAAAGGATTGGCGATTGGTATGGCTGCGGTTGCACCAGGTGGAATGGAATTGGACCCCGCCAAAGAAACGGTTGATTCGCTGATGGTGATTCGGAAGATCCTTGATGGCGCGGCCACGGTCGATGAAGCAGTTGAAATTATTAGAAGCTACAATATCGATATGGGAAATACCCCAATCCATTATCTGATCTCTGAAAAAAGCGGACGATCTGCCCTGATCGAGTTCTCGAAAGGTGAGATTGTCGTGCTGCCCAATGAATATCCCTGGCAGATGGCGACGAATTTTTTAATGACGGAACCCCGGACCGATCCAGGGATTCATTGCGGCCGATACGGAACGATCGAGGAGAAACTAACAGAACTTGATGGCAACATCAAGCCGGGTCAGGCTATGCGTTTATTGGAAGATGTTGCTCAACTCTCCACTCAATGGTCGGTTGTTTACAGGGTCAGCGCTGGAGAGGTCTGGGTTGTGATGGGGAGGGAATACAACCAGGTTCACAGGATAAGCAGCGGTTTTGAATAGGGGATGATCCACGGATCGAACAAAAACGATTTCCTCGAAAGGAAACCGTTTCTATTTGGGCATAGCTAGCTTGATCCGTTACAACTTAAACCATCATCTCAATACTTAATGCCACGGCTTCTCCTCCTCCCAGGCACAGTGAGGCCATGCCGGTTTTGAGCCCACGATGTTTGAGAGCATAGATCAGGGTGACCAATACCCGTGCGCCAGAGCAGCCGATCGGGTGGCCGAGGGCGATAGCTCCGCCATTCACGTTCACCTTTTCCCAATCCCAACCTTCCTCAACCATGATCTTTTCATCTCCCAGGCACTGGGCAGCAAAAGCTTCATTCAACTCGATAAGTTCATAATCATCAAGAGTGGTATTTGTTTTTTCAAATAGAGCCCGCATAGTGTAGGCGGGAGCTGTGAAGATTTCCAGAGGGGCAACCGCGGTGTTTGCATATCCTGTGATGCGGGCCATGGGTTTAATACCCAGTTCCTCTGCTTTTGCTTCGCTCATAATAACAACCGCAGCAGCGCCGTCAGATATTGCAGAGGCGTTGCCCGCCGTCACTGATCCATCTTTCTGAAAAACTGGTCTCAAACGCCCCAGCCTTTCAAGGGAAGTGTCTTCACGGGGGATCTCATCTGTATCAAAGATGAGGGGATCGCCTTTTCGCTGCGGTACCTCAACGGGTGTTATTTCTTCTTTAAAGTTACCTGCTTTGATTGCGGCCACAGCTTTCTGGTGGCTTTTGAGTGCGAACGCGTCTTGCTCCTCACGGCTAACTTTGTACTCAGCAGCTATCCATTCAGCTGACTGACCCATATGTTTATCTTCAAAAGGGCACCATAAACCATCGTGAACGGTCGCGTCTAACACATCACCATGTCCCAGGCGGTATCCCGTTCGACCCTGCTGCAGCAAGTAGGGGGCTCTATTCATGTTTTCCATTCCACCCGCTACGAAGATCTCCCCATCGCCGGCCTTGATCATGCTGGCGGCCAACATCACGGTCTTGAGGCCTGATCCGCAGACCTTATTGACGGTTACTGCTCCAATCTGATCAGGTATGCCTGCTTTGATGGCTGCCTGGCGGGCTGGTGCCTGTCCCATACCTGCCGGTATTACACAACCCATGAGGACCTCATCGATGCTGGCTGGATCGATCCCTGCCCTTTTAATGGCAGCCCGGATTGCTACAGCACCCAGTTCGGGGGCAGAGGTATTGGAAAGCGTTCCCCCAAAACCACCAATGGCTGTTCTGGCAGCACCAACAATGAC
>Ga0209013_10005233_pt1 | contig 11210 bp, 9 predicted proteins | sample Cruoilmetagenom2_FD_187291 | JGI IMG/M metagenome (GOLD analysis project Ga0209013, IMG submission 187291) | Oil polluted marine microbial communities from Coal Oil Point, Santa Barbara, California, USA - Sample 2 (SPAdes) (version 2) | ecosystem: Environmental > Aquatic > Marine > Oil seeps ...
GATAGCCGGCGCTTGGCCCCCTTGAAAAGGGGCTTTGGGCTCGATACAAAGGTCCGATCGTGTCCATCATCGTCAATGTTGCTTCCATGCTGGCCCGCAAACTGACCTCCGTCTCAGTGACCCCAACTTGGGTATAACGCTGCAATAATACGTGCGCCAGATGTCCCCATTTTACACTTTCACGGATCAGGTCCATCTCCGTCTGGCTTTTGATCATCATCTGATCTTCTATAAAACCGACAACATTGGACGGTTTATCACCCAGCATTTCGCTCAAACTCTCGCCGCGATATCCCAATATCCAGGGGTAGCCATCATTATCCGCGCAATATTGACCCCGGATACCCATCGTTTTTAACTCCTCCGAAAATTTTTCCATTGGGTGAGGTGTATATGGGTACTCAAGGTAGTAGGAAACACGATCGATGGTGGTGTTCGATTTAGCGTGCTCAACCTCAAGCCGGGGTACAAATAAAGCTTTTTCGCCATCGGTGTTCATAATGAAAGCAATCGGACGTTCAGTAGGGATAAACGCGAACCCGGTGTAGTATTGTACATAATCATTGTCGAATAATACGACGCCCGAGTACTTATTGTCTCGGAGATGCTCCAACAAACTCTCGGAACGCGCCTGAAATTCAAATTGAGAGATTTTAATAGCAACGTACGCCATGTTCACTCCTTGATTTCATAATCACTGGTAACCGACACCCCGGAGACCAGCGTGCTTATGACCGAACAATACTTTTCTTCAGACAACTGAATCGCTTTTTCGAGCCTACCAGGTTTGATGTTCCCCTTGACGATGTAGTTTAGGCGGATATTTGTGAATGAGTATGGCGGATCGGACATTTGATCACCTTCGCACAAGATCCTCAAATCTGTCAAAGGTTCACGCTGTTTTGTAAGTATTTCAACAACATCATAAGCCGAACATGCTGCAACCGCCATTAAGAGCAAATCCGAAGGTTTTACTCCACTCCATTCAAATTCAGGGTCCGGCGAACGACCAACAACGATTGAATGACCGTTCGAATCCGTGACAACAGACATTTTATCCTCAATCCAGCGCAGTGTAATCAATCCCATCGTTTCTCCTTTTAAACTATGATCATATTTTCCAAATTTCACCAGCCTCTCGAGCCACTCCCTGCCATGATTTTCCTTCAGGACGGGGGGATGGACCAAGATCATCCTGGAAGGGATGATCAAGCAATGCTGCAACGGCAGCTAACGTACAAGCTTTTCCAGCTTCAAGATCATACCCGCCTTCCAGAAATATGGCGATCCTACCGGAGCAATTGATGTCGGCCCAATCACTGAGTATACGGATCAATCTTCCGTATCCCCGGGCGGACAACTGCAGATGCCCAAGGGGATCCATCCAGTGTGTATCGAACCCATAACTAATCAGGATCATATCAGGCTCGAATCGATCGAGTATAGGGACAATGTACGATTCCAATATATATAAAAAACCCTCGTCACCGGTTGCAGGAGGTAACGGAAAATTCGCTGTATAACCTTCGCCCGGTCCAGCACCGACATCGTTGAGGTGACCGGTACCAGGATACAACGGTGATTGGTGTGTTGAAATATAAAACACATCTCGACGCTTCCAAAATATATCCTGGGTACCATTTCCGTGATGTAAATCCAAATCTACGATCGCCACACGTGATGCACCTTTATTTCGTAGTAAATGTTCAGCAGCTAATGCGACGTTATTCAACAAGCAAAAACCCATTCCGCGGTCAGTGGTGGCATGATGACCTGGTGGTCGGGTAAGCGCCATTCCTTTACTATTTATTTCCGCAGTTTGGGTGTCACCCGAACCCCATACGTGGGAAGCCACAGAAATTGCCCCGCCTGCGGCATTTACTGCCAGTCTCCACGATTCTGGGGTCGTATATGTATCCGCATCCAAATGCCTACCTTGCTCACACGCCGATTGCAAGACATCGATGTAAGCAGGGGCATGTATTGCATAAAGAACACTATCCTCCACTCCGGTAGGATCAAGATGGATGAACTCGTCCCACAAACCAGCCGATTTCAACGCATCTCGAATGGCTTCAACACGCTCTGGTCGTTCTGGATGACCAGGTTCATTGTGCGCTTCATGACCATGCGGATAGAACAATGCTAATCGACTCATAGTTTTCGTACCTCAATTATCGCTTTTGCCTACGATAAAGTGATCAACAATGTTAATCACTTAATTGACGAAACCTTGGGTTATTTTTATGACACAACCTCACTTCAACTAATTCTGCCCGATGGTCGATAAATTGTCAACTTGCTTTACACTGGTACAATGATGTTTGTAGTATTCGGTGCAATCAAGATTCTTTTGTTGAGGATGCAGCATGACGAGACTTTTATATCTGGATGATAGTTATACCCAAACCTTTGAAGCAGCGGTAGCGGCGGTGGATGCAGAAAACAACGGCCTCATCCTTGACCGGACAGCTTTCTACCCTGGGGGAGGCGGTCAACCCGCAGATTCCGGAAGCCTTAGTTTTGAAAGCACTTTATTCCCGGTCAAGAGAGCCAGAAAGATCGCTGGTCAGATTGTACATATTTTTGAAGATAAATTTCCCCCAGTGCCGGAAGGTACCAGCGTAACAGGCCAGATTGATTGGGAGAAACGCTACCAATTGATGCGCACTCATACCGCGATGCACGTACTATGCGGAGTCATTTTCCGTGATTACGGCGCATCAGTTACCGGTGGAGACATGGAACCGCTAAAAGGACGCATGGATTTTGAGTTCGAAACCATGCACAAAGAGCTAGTTCATGCTATCGAACAAGCAGTTAATATTGAAATTCGAAACAACCGCCAGGTTCGTACACGCATATTGCCCCGTGATGAGGCTTTTCAAATTCCAGACTTGATCCGAACCAAAATTAACCTGCTTCCGAAGTCCATTCAAGAGGTGCGCGTGGTCGAGATTGTAGGGCTGGACTTACAGGCTGATGGCGGCACCCATGTCAACAACACATCTGAAGTGGGAGAAATCAAAGTGGTTAATTATAAGAGCAAAGGTAAAATAAATAAACGAATCTACGTTGAGATCAGTGACGCTTGGTAGATTTAATCGTCCCACATAGTATAAATAATCAAGTGGAAGTGACCTGTCATATTATGCGCCTGCGTTCTCATTAGAACGCTACGCAAATCCAAATTAATATAAAAACACTAGAGGTTATAGGCGAATCGGGGCAGTTATAGGGCATTAAGAGTCTAAATGGTCTTTCAAAGCGTATAAGCCCAACACGTACGAATACCAACCGAATCCACTGATACTTCCGACACATACCGGTGCGATAAAAGATCGGCGCCTGAATTCATCCCGTGCTTTAACATTAGATAAATGTACTTCTACAACCGGCAGACCAATTCCGGCTACCGCATCGCGTAATGCAACCGAAGTATGTGTGTATCCCCCTGGGTTGAAAATTATCCCGCTGGCCCAGTTACGAGCTTCTTGAATAGCATCAATAAGCTCCCCTTCCCCGTTCGCCTGATAAGATTTCACATGTAGTTCTAATCCAACACCCGCTTCTCGCAAACGTGAATCGATCTCCTCCAATGTAAGGCTACCGTAGATCTCTGGTTCACGCAATCCCAACAGATTGAGGTTTGGTCCGTGCAAGACAAGTATTTTATTCATAGTACACCATGAAGTAATTGTTTTAGGACTTACACAGTTCAGGGTTGCTGGTGGTGTGGTGGGGCGGTAAAGCCGCCCCACCACATCACCGAAGCCTACTCAACTGCGTAACTTCTAAGTTTTTTATCAGCCAGAAATTTCATATGTCAATAGTCATAAAAGGCAGGCGACTTTACCCTATATTTCCAAAGAGTTAACATTACTTATTCTGCTACTTTGACCAGGACAGTCAAATCATCAATTGGAATTCCGTATCGGACGTCTCCAATCGCGACCGGAAGCACCAATTTCACTTTACCCGCAGCGCGTTTTTTATCCACTCCCATGGCTCGGATGATCGATTCGTGGGGAAGACTGTCCGGCATTCGAATTGGTAATCCAATGCGCTCCAGAGCCGCCTCGATATTTTGGGTTAGGCCATCTTCAGCTAGCCCTGATTCCTCGGAGTACCTGGCAGCAGCCACCATTCCAATGGCCACTGCTTCACCATGCCGCAGAGTGTAATTCGAAGTTTTTTCTACCGCATGTCCCAATGTGTGACCCAGATTTAACGTGGCACGCACGCCACGCTCGTAAGGATCCTCGCAAATCACCTGCACCTTTACAGCCATCGCTCGCCGAATTATCTCATCCAGGTTTTTATCCACAACATCCAATCCGCAGCTGCACATGTCGAACAAAATAGGATCGCTAATAATTCCGTGCTTCAAGACTTCTGCCATGCCACTACGCTTCTCAGCTTCCGGTAAGGTACTCAAAACCGTCGGATCGGCGTAAACGAGACCTGGTGGATGGAACGCCCCAATTAAATTTTTACCAAATGAAAGGTCCGCCCCGGTTTTTCCTCCCAGGCTGGCATCAACCATAGCCAGAATGCTGGTTGGAACACATACCCAGCTCACGCCTCGCAAATATGTAGCCGCTGCAAATCCACCCAAATCACCAACAACGCCACCCCCGAGCGCGACGACTGTGCTTCCGCGATCGAGACCCAGAGAGACGAATTTTTCCCACATGGTTGTTATCGTGTTAATGGTTTTATTGTTCTCCCCGGCTGGGATGATAATAGACTCCGTTTTGTAGCCAGAGCTCGATAGTGATTCGATGACACCTTGAACGTAAAAGGGCGCAACATTATCATCACTGACCACAGCAACCGGTCCACCCAGTCCCCTGTCACTCATCTCCGGCCCCAGATTACCTAAGCCACCATTAGCGACTATTACATCATATCCAATTTCCATACCAGTAACATGGAACTTCCCCAACTGGATTTGCGCTTCCCAGATTAAACTCTCGGGTGAACCCTGATCAGTGGACATATTCAAAGAAAAGGAATTGTAATGCTCCGCCCTGTTTGATAGTAAATCCAACAACATCTGTTGCTCACCCCCAGCCAAAAGAGGACGCTTTACACTGTCCGCGTTCAGACGTGCCAGTATCGTATCCGGTCTGGCCTGCAGGCAAAGCACTTCACCTGCAGATTCAACTTTCTCTCGATTCATTTCGTTGAGAAGTGCACCACCGCCTAGCGCCACTACCGACGGGTCTCCTTCGAGAATTCTGTCCAGATTCTCGCATTCACGTTTTCGAAACCTGGCTTCGCCATCGCAGGTAAATATCTCTGAGATCGTTGCATTGGCACTCTTTTCGATCAGTTCATCAAGGTCAATGAAGTTCAAATTCAACGATCGCGCCAGCAAACGGCCCAGTAGACTTTTTCCCGAGCCCGGAGGTCCATAAATGAATATAAATGATCGCTGATCAGGAGTGGCTGATTGTTGTTCTGTCATATCTATGCCCATTAGGATTGTTCCTCTTCGGGCCAGAATATATGTCCGTGAGTATCGATCGGTAGATCGGATAATTTCATCTCTCTCAGAGCCTCGAAACGAGGTTTCATCTCTTCAATCGAGTCGCCGCCCAGCTTATTAATTAATTCATCCGCGATTACAAACGATATCATGGACTCAAGGATGGGTACTGCCCGCGGGACAGGGCAGAAATCGGAGCGTTCGTAAGCCGTGGGCACTTCATCACCACTGGAAAGGTCTACGGATTGCTGCGGCGTCAGCGTTGTCGCAATCGGTTTCATGGCTGCCCGGACAATCAAAGGTTCTCCATTCGTAATCCCACCTTCTAATCCGCCGGCGCGATTGGTAGGTCTTACCAGATGATCTCCATCCAAACGGATTGCATCGTGAACTTCTGTGCCGGGCATGCGTGTATTATCAAATGCTGGACCAATTTCGACACCTTTGATCGCCTGTACACTCAGGATGGCTGCCCCCAGCCGCGATTCCAGCCGCCTGTTCCACTGTACATGGGAACCTAAGCCAGGGGGTAAACCCACGGCAAATACTTCAATGATGCCGCCCAAAGTATTACGGCCTTTAATAATTCCTTCGATTCTATCCCGCATCAATGGAAGAATATCCACATCCGAGCAGCGAAGATCGTTCTCTTCAGCAATCCCTGGGCGATCAGTCAATGGGATTTTCTCAACATCTGCCACTACATCACCTATCGAAACAACATATCCGCCAACAAAAATATCGAATAGTGCCAGATAGTGTTTGCAGATCGCTCCAACAGCCACGCGTGCGGCTGTTTCCCGAGCTGATGCACGTTCTAATGCAGGACGCAGATCCCGGTACCCGTACTTAACAGCCCCGGTTAAATCAGAATGACCTGGACGTGGTATCGTAAACCGATCAATTTCCTTCCCTTCCCATTTACTGTGGTCTTTGTTTTCGATTTGTAAGGCAATCGGCGCCCCGGTGGTTACGCCCTCTAATACCCCACCAAGTATTTTTACCCTGTCCTGTTCAATTTTCATGCGTGGTCCTGCTCCGAAACCTCGCTGTCTACGCAGTAGTTCGTGATCTATAACATCCGGTGATAGCGCCAGCCCCGCAGGCATCCCTTCCAAAATCGCCGTAATGGCCGGACCGTGCGATTCACCAGCTGTAAGAAATTTAAGCGTCATGCCAACACACATTTTTCGAACCAATTATTCAATCGATCCATAGCCTCTTGTATCCGCCCCAAAGAGACAGTTAATGAAATGCGCACATATCCTTCGCCACGTTCTCCAAACAATGTACCAGGCGTCAGGCTTACTTGAGCATTTTCCAGTACAGCGGACACAAAATTGTCCGATGTCCAGCCCTCAGGTATAGGACACCATACATAGAGCGAGGCGAGTGGTTTATCCACATCTAAGCCCATTGCCTGCAAATTATTAATGACAATGTCGCGGCGACGACGATAGACATCATTTCGCTCATCAATCCAATCATGATCGCTATCCAATGCAGCTACCGCCGCGTCCAGTATGGGTTGAAAATGGCCGCTGTCCGCGTTTGTCTTTAATGTAAACAATGATTTAATAACATTGGGATTCCCCATTATTGCGCCTACACGCCAACCTGCCATATTGTGGGATTTGGAGAGTGAATTAAACTCTACAGCGACTTCTGATGCACCCTCGACTTGTAAAATACTAGGAGCCGCATTGGATGCATAGGTTACGTGGCAGTAAGCTGCGTCGTGGCAGATAACCAGATTGTTGGATTGGGCAAAATCAACTGCTTGCTTAAAGAATTCGATGTTTGCCACCGCTGCGGTCGGATTGTTCGGATAGTTTATCCACATCAGTCGTGCTCTACTGAGGATACTTCCTGGAATCGACCCCAGATCAGGTAAATATTCATTTTCACTCAGCAGAGGCAGGAAAAACGGATCCGCTCCTGCGAAATGCGCTCCACGTGTGTATGTCACGTAGCCTGGGTCCGGTATCAGCACCACATCGCCCGGATCAACAACCGCCAAAGGCAGGTGAAATATGCCTTCTTTTGTACCTATCAGCGGGAGGACTTCTGTATCAGGGGCTAAATTAACCCCAAAATGTCGTTTGTACATACGTGACCAGGCGTCCCGCAGAGCAGGCGTACCGTTGTGTGAACCGTACCCGTGGTGTCCTTCGATGATTGCTGAATCCGATAGCGCGTCGAGGATAAAATCCGGAGGGCTGAGGTCGGGTGAGCCGATATCCAGGCGTATCACATCTCCCCCAGCGTCATTTATCGATGCGATTTGGGCGCCGACCTGATTGAAGAACAGCACCGGGACCCCTTGCATTCGCCTGGATTGAGTTTTCATTTTACTCCTGGAAAATATGTGTAACAGAACTAAACATCACATCTCTTGGCGCTTTGCGAGCCGTCCAAAGCTCAAAAGCAAGGGCCGCCTGCTCTACCAGCATGCCAATTCCCCCTGAAAAAGGAATTTCTTCTTGCTGTGCCTGTTTCATTAAAGCAGTCATTGGAGGATTATAAACCAAATCGTAAACATAACTACCGGCCGGTAGTGATAATTCATCCGGCCAAGGATTCTCATCGATGTGCGGCTGCATACCTACGGAAGTCGCATTGACGATCAGATAATCGGTCACCTGAATATCGAGTATCGATTGGTGATCGAGACTAATCGATGTTATTTGGCTGCCTGAGATTGACTTCTTTAGCGTTTCTTCAACTGAGAGCGCTTGGGCGATGCGCCGGGCGGCAATGATCACGCGCCAACCGGCTTTACTCAACGTGTAAGCGATCGCCCGTGATGCGCCGCCTGCACCAAGGACCAGCACTGTTCCCATCGGAGATTTTTTATCTCCAGATTGTGCAAGTCTACCAAAGTGGCTATGCGCATTTCGATCTAAGTCGCATAAAAAACCAGAAGCATCCGTATTTTCACCGACAAGTTTCCCACCTCTAAAAAGGATCGTGTTCACCGCACCAATTGCCCGAGCATCAGGCGATACTTCGTCTAGTAACGGCAGAACAGATTGTTTATGAGGTATTGTTACATTGATGCCTTTTATCTCATTACTTCGCAGCCTCTGAATCAGGCTCTCCAGGTCTGACTCACCCTCAGGCAGGGGTCTAACCGGGTAGAGTCGGTATTCCCCGTTCAATTCCAATGCGTCTAAAGCAGATGAATGGATTATCGGCGAAAAGCTGTGTTCAAGCGGATATCCCAGCAATCCCAGAGTAAATTTATCGCTCACTCTGCGGACCTTATGTCAATGTCTTCCCCTAAGTACTGCAACAGCTTAACAAAGTCTGGAAAAGATTCTTGAATTATCTCTGCCTGCTCGATGACAATGGGACCTTGAGCCACAAGCCCAGCGACAGCCAGCGACATCGCCAATCTGTGGTCCCCGTGCGGTCGCACTGTCCCCCCTCGAATCGGAAATCCACCATCAATTTGAAATCCATCCACCTCTTCTTCAACCCGCACACCTAATTCAAGCAGCTCTCCACACAAGGCAGAGATGCGGTCCGATTCCTTGTATCGCAACTCTTCCGCATCCCGTACTATCGTTTTTCCTTGTGCGCAGGCTGCGGCGATAGAAAATATGGGAAATTCATCGATCATACGCACTACAGATGTGCCGGACACCTCCGTACTTTGCAGCTGACTGCTTTTAACTATTATGTCCCCAAACGGTTCTCCATATTCTTCGGTTGCCTCCACAACCTGGATATCAGCCCCCATTGTTTGCAAAACTTCTATCAACCCTGTACGCGTTGGGTTCAGGCCAACCTGGTGCAGCACTATATGCGAATTTGGCACAATCAAACCAGCTACAATGAGAAAAGAAGCCGCAGATAGGTCTCCGGGAATAGAGAACTGAAATGGGGTCAGGCGCAGAGGCACCGGTGGGACGATCGTTGTCAAATATGTCTTCTCAACAAGGGATTCGCCTGGAGATCTGGAATCACCAATCAATTCTCGCTGGACGCCTACGCCCAAACTTCTAAGCATACGCTCTGTATGGTCCCTAGAGGGACATGGTTCTCGCACCACACTGATCCCATCTGCTGAAAGAGCCGCTAATAAGATGCATGATTTCACCTGAGCGGAGGCGACCGGTAAACTGTAATCAATGGAGCGAAGTGGATATTTATCTGGCTTTATATCCAATGGCGCACAGCCGTTCGAGGCTTCAATCTCTACGCCCATCTGTCGCAGAGGTTGGACTATTCTATTCATTGGGCGGCGTCTCAGACCCTCAGACCCATCAAGCGTTGCGCTTACACCAGAAGCAGCAATGGCGCCTGTAAGTAAGCGCATCGTGGTCCCGGAGCTACCGCACTCGAGTGGTTTTGCTGGTGAGGCAAATCCTTCAATTCCCTGACCATGAACAGTTAATGTACTATCATCTAAACCCCAATTAATGCCTAAGCCTGTGAGAGCTCGCAGCATCGCCCAAGTTACGCCAGAGACGAGAAAATTGCTTATCCTGCTATCGCCATCCGCCATCGCCGCCAGGAGTGCCGCACGATGAGAAATCGATTTGTCACCGGGCAGGCGCATATCACCCTGCTTCCCAATTTCTCCTCGCATCTCTCCACCAGATTTTGATATTAAAACGAGCGGCTTGAATGAAGCTATGTTCGATTGAACATTAGTGTCATGCACGATTTTGCCTCTATACTTTTTCAGGAACCAGGTCAACTGGTGAATCAACACACGAAGGTGTATCTTCAATCGATCGTCCAACAGCCTCTGCGACAGCACGTACCTGGCACACCAGTTCGGCATAGCGCCTGGGCTTCAGCGACTGCCCCCCGTCAGACAACGCCTCGGACGGATTCTGATGCACCTCCACGATCAGCCCATCCGCACCAGCAGCAATCCCCGCCCGCGCTATCGCCGCCACATAATTCCAGTATCCAGTGCTGTGGCTCGGATCAAGGATCACTGGCAAATGCGTCAGCGATTTCAACACAGGGATAGCGTTGATGTCTGTGGTATTGCGAGTCGAGTTTTCGTAGGTCCGGATGCCCCGTTCACACAACATCACCTGCCGGTTGCCATGCGACAGGATGTACTCTGCAGCCATCAACAGCTCCTCCACAGTCGCACTCAATCCACGCTTCAGCAGCGTCGGTTTCTGGCTCTCACCAACCGCGTGCAGCAACGTATAATTCTGCATGTTGCGCGCCCCAATCTGAAGCACGTCTGCATACCGTGCCACCAGCGGCAACTGTCCCGGTGACATCACCTCCGTTACTATCGGCATCCCGGTCTGTTCCCGCGCTTCTGCCAATATTTGCAGCCCCTCTTCTCCCATGCCCTGGAACGAATACGGCGATGTGCGCGGCTTGAACGCTCCGCCTCGCAGTGCGTGTGCACCGGCTTCATGCACTGCGTGGGCTGTCTCCAGCAGTTGGCTCCGGCTTTCCACCGAACATGGACCAGCGATCAGCAGCACCTGACTGCTCCCCACCTGCACACCGTTCACGGGAATAATACTATTGGCCGGTTGGAACTCACGTGAGGTCAGCTTATAAGGACGCGAGATGGGCAGCACCCGGTCGACGCCAGGTAGATGCAGGAACAGCTCCTGTTGGATCGGTCTACCATCACCAATTGCGCCGATCACGCTTCTCTCCTCCCCCTCGACCAGGTGAGCGCCTAGACCGTAATACTCAATTCTCTCAATTACACTTTCAACCTGCT
>Ga0209013_10005234_pt1 | contig 11210 bp, 8 predicted proteins | sample Cruoilmetagenom2_FD_187291 | JGI IMG/M metagenome (GOLD analysis project Ga0209013, IMG submission 187291) | Oil polluted marine microbial communities from Coal Oil Point, Santa Barbara, California, USA - Sample 2 (SPAdes) (version 2) | ecosystem: Environmental > Aquatic > Marine > Oil seeps ...
AAAACTAGTGCCTTACCGCTTGGCGATACCCCAATCTTCACAAGCTTACTGCTTATGTGGACGGCATTATAGCACCAAATGTTTCACATGTCAAGAGATTATTTGAAAATAATGTAAAAAGTTTTTAATTAAGTATGAAAATGATGGATATGAAGTATGAAAAGGTATAATATCTTTAATAAAATAAATAATTATATATATGTGTAATGGAGTAGTAATGTCAACAGAAGCGATAAAAAGAGTAGAAAAAGCAATAGAAGAGATAAAAAGAGGAAAGATGGTCATCATGATGGATGATGAGGATCGTGAAAATGAGGGTGACCTTGTCTATGCAGCGACCTTTTCCACACCGGAATTGGTTAACTTCATGGCAAAAGAGGCAAGAGGGCTCATCTGTACGCCTGTAACGAAAGAGATAGCAGCTAAGCTTGATCTTATGCCTATGGTAAGTAATAATGTTTCCAACTATGAGACAGCATTTACTGTTTCGATAGATTCTGCGAATGCTGAGACAGGTATCTCTGCTGCAGAGAGAGATGACTGTATCTCTAAACTTGCAAATCCTTTGACGGTAGCAGATGACTTTGTACGTCCCGGACACATTTTCCCACTTATCGCTAAAGATGGTGGGGTGTTGGTACGTACCGGACATACAGAGGGATCTGTAGATATTTGTAAACTGGCTGGACTTGCTCCTGCAGCAGTCATCTGTGAGATTATCAAAGATGATGGAAAAATGGCACGTATGGATGACTTGGAGATCTTTTCTAAAGAGCATGATATGACTATTGTGTATATCTCTGACATAGTTGAGTATCGTTTAGCAAATGAACAGTTGATAAAGCGTATCTCTGAAGAAGAGAGTGAGCTAAGAGGAACTAAAGTAGAAAAGATCATCTACACAGATCACTTAGACAGAACACATACGGTGATCCAGTTTTATAAGTCACATGAGACTGCAAATGTAAAATTTCATAACATAGGTGCAGATATCGATCTTGTGCTTGATGATAAACGTTTTTCTGCACTTAACAACTCTATAGATTATCTGAAACAAAATGGTGGTGTACTTGTTTTTCTTGACACAAAAATCATTTCACAAGAGCAAGCTAGAGAGTTTGGTGTAGGTGCTCAGATACTTAAAGACCTGGGTATTAAAAATATCAACCTTATCACTACGAATAAAGATACAGAGTTTGTAGGACTTGCAGGATTTGGTTTGGATGTAGTAGAGAAGATAGAAGTAGTTTAAACAGAGTTTTCTTGTGCAAACCTTTAAGCATAAAACCATTACTAGCATCTATGTAACGGGTATGCTTATAATGTTTTTGCTTGCTATTGTATTTACAATGCTGGTTATCTATGAAAAGTATAATGACTTTGATAGTGATGCCATTGTCATACGAAAGCAGTTTTTAAAAGAGCAAAAAGATACCATCTCTTTTGATGTAAACCGCGTAGTGAATTTTGTTTCCCATGAGTATAAAAAAAGACATGAAAGTATCGATGAAGAAGTATTGCAGGAACAAGTTCTCAATGCTGCAGAACAGCTTTATGGGCGACAGGATGGTACAGGATATATCTTTATCTACACACTTGACGGTGTAAATCTCTCTGATCCTGTACAAAAAGAGAACAGAGGTAAAAACCTCTATAACTTTAAAGATCCCAATGGTGTGCAGGTCATCAAAAAACTTATAGATGTATCACAGCAGGAGCAGGGTGGTTTTGTAGAGTATATATGGGTGAAACCAACCACAGGTGAACAAAGCAGTAAAATATCTTATGCGAAATCTTTTGCTCCCTGGGGATGGATGATAGGTACAGGGGTCTATCTTGATGAAGTTGAAAAGCTTATAGCAACTAAAAAAACAGACCTTAAAAAGAGACTTATCCAATACATGATGGAGATACTCTCTTTGTCTGTTATTATATTTGGTATTGGTTTGGCTGGTGTTGGTATTATAAATTATATTATCAATAAAGAGATCAATACTTTCACTGATTTTTTTCAAAAAGCATCTAAAAGTTATACTACGATCGATGTGGAGCAGGTACAGCTTCATGAGTTTAAAAAGATGGTTAAGTACAGTAATGCTATGGTAAGCGAGATACATAAACGAAAAAAGAGGCTTAAGGAGCTTAATGTATCACTGGAAAAGAAGGTAAAGAAAAAAACGGAAGATCTAACAGAGAAAAATAGGTTGCTTGAAGAGGAAAAAAGCTTTAGTGAATCTCTGGTAAAAGCACAAGACAGCTTCATCAAACACTCTATTCATGAGATCAATACACCTTTGGCAGTGATCATGACACATATAGATATGCATAAGATAAAATATGGAGAAGATAAATATCTTTCCAAGATCGAAGCAGCGAGCAAAATGATAGCCAATATCTATGATGACTTAAGCTATATGGTAAAAAAAGACCGTTTTGTATATGAGAAACAGTGGATAGAGTTTTCAATGTTTTTAGCCGGAAGAATAGAATTTTTCAGGGAGATAGCGCTAGGTAATCGACACAAGGTCATTTCTAGTATAGAAGAGGGTATCCAATACTATTTTTCTACCATAGAGCTGCAGCGTATCATAGATAATAATCTCTCTAATGCCATTAAGTATGCGAAAAAAAATAGTGATATCATGGTAATATTAAGTCAAAAAGATAAAGAGATAGTTTTAGAGTTTAAAACACACTCTTACAAAATAGAAGATACAAAACGTATCTTTGAACCTTACCATAGAGAAGATGATGTGAAGGGAGGTTTTGGATTGGGGCTGGAGATCGTGCATGCTATATGCCAAAAAGAGAATATAGACGTAAAGGTAAGTTCTGATGATGAGATAACAGTTTTTACCTATATATTTAGTGCAGGAGGGGCAAATGAAAGTTTTACTGCTTGAAGATGAATTGATGCTGCAAAGTGCTATGGTTGAGTATTTAAATGATACCGGATATGATGTAGATGCATTTGAAGATGGTAAAGAAGCATTTGAGAACTGTATGAAAAACAGTTATGATCTTTTTATCTTTGATATCAATACACCCTCTATAGACGGACTCACCTTACTTGAAAAATTACAAAAAGAGAAGATATTTGTACCTACTATCTTTATTTCGGCAATTACACAAATAGAGCAGATATCTAAAGCTTATGAGTTAGGCTGCTATGACTACTTAAAAAAACCTTTTCATCTAAAAGAACTTACATTACATATAGACCGACTGCTTAAAATGGCAAATATAGAGTCCAAAAGCCTTGTCAAGATCAGTAAAATGTATGTATATGATCTTGAAAAGCAAAGATTGTTATTTGATAATCAGGAACAAACACTTACCCCCAAACAGGCACAGATCATTAACTTGTTTGCCTGCAATATCAATAAAATAGTTGACTTTGATATGCTCAGATACTATGTTTGGGATGATAGCCATGTTGACAATGCCACAATAAGGGCAGAGATGCATAGAGTAAAACAAGTACTTAAAGAGGATCTGGTAGAGAGCCTCAAAGGTATCGGCTACAGGATTAATAAAAACCATTAATCTATGAATAATTATGTAACAGAATGTTACAAGTACGTTTTTTTATATCTACTATCTTCGTCAATAATCACAATGCTATGCCAATGCTATTTTCATCTTTCATAATAAAATTGAATAAATTTTTGGAGGAAAATAATGAAAAAAACAGTATTGCTATCAGTGATAGCATCAACAATGATCATGGCGGGTGGAGACATCAAGCCGGTAGAGCCAGTAGTAGTGGAAGATGTAGAGAAAGATTGGGGAGAGATCTTTGGTCAGTCTCGAACTTTTTATATTGACAGAACATATTCAGGTGCAATCAATAATAACCGTAATTCACTTGCAACAGGTGGCTATATAGGTTATAAAACACCTAATTTTAATGGATTCACTGCTGTAGTTGCAGCGTATGGTACATATGGATTTGATATTCATGACGAAGATGCAGATGTAATAGGATCTGCAAGTTACGATCCTTCTCTTTATGGTGGAGAGTTTGATAACTATGCATTTATAGGTCAGGCTTACATAAATTATGCATTTGGTAATACCAATATCAAAATAGGTCGTCAAAGACTTGATACACCTATGGCTGGTGCAGATGATGCTAGAATGTTACCCAACCTTTTTGAAGCAGCTGTATTGAGCAATACAGATGTGGAAAATACTACATTGATCGCTGCACATGTTACAAAAGAAACAGTTGGTACTTTTGGTAATGTGTATGGGGCAGCAGGTGCACTCTCTTTGCAAAGTGGTTATGGTCTTGGATATAAATTAGGTACAAATGGCGATTTTGCCGATATGGGGGAGATTGCACTTGGTGAAGGAACGAATACAGATGGTGTAACTGCTTTGGCAGTGATCTATACGGGAGTAGAAGGTTTAAAATTACAGGCTTGGGACTACATTGCATGGGATATTCTTAATGCAGTTTATTTACAAGCTGATTATGGCTGGAACTGCCTGTTAAGTGATAGTGTAAAAATGAAAGCATCTGTACAATATATTAATGAAACTGATATTGGTGATGCTTTGGCTGCTTCAGTCGATAGTAACTATTTTGCCGCTAAACTTGGAGCATCATTTGATGGTCTCAGTGGATATTTTTCCTATTCAGCAACAAGTGACAGTGATGGTACCATGAATGGTGGGATCATCACTCCTTGGGGTGGTATGCCAGCATTTACACAAGGTATGGTAACAAGACATATGTTCTTTTCTGACACAGATACCTGGAAGGCAGCTGCTACATATAAGTTTACAGATCTTGGTCTAAAAGCATCAGCATATTATGTAGAGTTCGATATTGGTCAATCAAATACATATAAACCTGGACAAGCTTGGACAGCAAGTGAATCAGGTTTTGATATTCAATATGATGTAGCAGCAGTAAAAGGTCTTAATTTAAGACTTAGAGCTAACTACCCAAGAGATTTTGCACCTGGTTTAGACTGGGATGAGTATAGACTTATTGCAAACTATAACTTTTAAAAGGAAATTAGATGACAAAAGAACAAGTAGAACAGGTTAAGAATAACCCTAAATATCAAAAATTAGTAAGTGAGAGAAGCAAGTTTGCCTGGACGCTCTCTATCATCATGTTAGTGGTTTACTATGCATTTATTATGACAATCGCATTTAAACCGGCACTTTTGGGAGCTAAAATTGGCTCAGGAGTTATGACAGTTGGAATTCCTGTGGGAATCGCTATTATCTTCATTGCCTTTATCTTAGCAGGAATTTATGTTAGAAGAGCAAACGGTGAATTTGATCAACTAACCAAAGAAGTAAGAGAAGAATTAGGAGAAATGTCATAATGAAAAAATTATTACTATTAACTTTACCTTTATTGTTAAGTGTAGGTGCATTTGCAGCAGGTGCCATAGAGGGTGAAGTAGAAAAGCAACCTCTTAATATCTCTGCAATTGTGATGTTCTTGCTTTTTGTCGGTGGTACACTGATGATCACGTACTGGGCAGCAAAAAGAACAAAAACAGCTAAAGATTTCTACACAGCCGGTGGAGGAATTACAGGTTTCCAAAATGGTATGGCGATCGCAGGTGACTATATGTCAGCAGCATCATTCCTTGGTATTTCCGGTTTGGTTTACCTTGCTGGTTATGATGGTCTTATCTACTCTATTGGTTTCCTTGTTGGTTGGCCGATCATTCTTTTCCTGATCTCTGAGAGATTAAGAAACCTTGGTAAATATACTTTTGCAGATGTTGCAGCGTATAGACTTAAACAAGCCCCTATCAGAACGCTTGCAGCGTTTGGTTCTATCGCAACAGTGATCTTGTATCTTATTGCTCAGATGGTTGGTGCGGGTAAACTGATCCAGCTTCTGTTTGGTCTTCCTTATGAGTTGGCAGTTGTTCTTGTTGGTACACTGATGATCCTTTATGTGACATTCGGTGGTATGCTTGCAACGACATGGGTACAGATCATTAAAGCGATCCTATTACTCTCAGGAGCAACATTTATGGCACTGGCAGTACTGAGTCACTTTGGATTCTCTCTTGACGCAATGTTTGCAGCAGCAGTGGAAGTTCACGGTAAAGGTGAAGCTATTATGAGCCCTGGTGGACTTGTTTCTGACCCGATCTCAGCGATCTCACTTGGTGTGGCTTTGATGTTCGGTACAGCTGGTCTTCCACACATCTTAATGAGATTCTTTACAGTTGCTGATGCAAAAGAGGCTAGAAAATCTGTATTTTTTGCGACAGGTTTCATTGGGTATTTTTATATTTTGACATTCATCATCGGTTTTGGTGCGATCATCATGGTTCTTAACAATCCTGAGTATCTTGATCTTGCTAAACAAGCGATCTCTGGTGGGTCTCCGATCCTTGGTGGTAAAAATATGGCAGCGATTCACTTGTCTCATGCAGTGGGTGGAAACTTCTTCTTAGGATTCATTTCAGCAGTTGCATTTGCAACGATACTTGCGGTTGTATCTGGTCTTACTTTGGCTGGTGCATCAGCAATTTCACATGACTTGTATGCGAATGTATTTAACAAACATGGTGAAGTGGATGAAGCAAAAGAGATGAAAGTTTCTAAAATGGCAACTGTAGGACTTGGAATTTTATCTATCTTCCTTGGAATTGCTTTTGAACAACAAAATATTGCCTTTGTTGTTGGTCTGGCATTTGCTATTGCCGCGTCAGCTAACTTCCCGGTTCTTTTCCTTTCTATGTTCTGGAGTAAACTTACAACCAGAGGTGCGGTTATCGGTGGTAGCCTTGGACTTGGAACAGCAATTATGCTTGTGATCCTTGGACCGATCGTTTGGGTACAGATATTTGGAAACGCAGAAGCGATCTTCCCTTACAAATATCCGGCACTATTCTCTGTAACTGTTGCCTTTATTGGTATTTGGTTCTTTTCTATTACAGATAAGAGTGATGCGGCAGCTAGAGAGATAGAAGCGTTTGAGGCACAGGATATACGTTCTCAAACAGGTATCGGTGCAGAAGGTGCATCTGAGCACTAAATTTAAAAATACAAAGCCAACTTTTTGGCTTTGTATATTAGGATAGGTACATGATAGCACTATTAGATAACTTAAAAACACATTTACCGTTTTCACTGTTGGATAATAGATCTTCCAAGTTGATAGAGGAAACAGCTCAAATTGCCTACTATCCTGAGAATACCATACTCATCAAGCCGGATGAAGTTCCACATATTCTTTTTTTGATCATCAAAGGTACAGTTGAAGCTAGAGACAGTGAAGATCTCATTGATATATATCATACGGATGATGCGTTTGGTGGTATTGAACTCATTGAAAACCAAGTATCACGCTATGAATATCTTGTGACAGAAGAGCTTATTTGTTATGAGATCCCCGTAGAGACTTTTTTAATACTTTGTAAAGACAATAAAGCGTTTAAAGCGTACTTCTTTTCTACTATTGTAGAGCGTATGGATATGCTAAAAGAGAAAAGAGAGCATACTAATGTGGCCGATATGATGGTGGCTAGGGTTGATACAAGTATTTTGCATCTAGCTTCTCTAGTGGAAGCACATACACCTATTGTAGAAGCACTTTCTCAGATGGAAGAGAATAAATCAGTATCTATTATTGTTAAAAATCCAGATGGGTATGGTATCGTTACGGACGCAGACTTGAGAACATATATACTGCATAAAGAAGAAGATGATCTTTTAGAAATATCACAAATACAAACCTATCCGATGATCTCTATCCAAGAAGGTGAACTGCTTTTTAATGTTCTGTTGCTTATGACGGAGCACTCTATTAAGCATCTGCCTGTTTTTGATGAAGAGGAGAATCTACTTGGTGTCCTCGAGATGATCGATCTGCTTAGTTTTTTTTCCAATCAATCACACCTCATTACCGTACAGATGGACAGAGCAGAAGATCTCTCTTCTGTGATCTCTGCGGCAAAAAGGGTAGAGATAATGGTAAGTGCCTTGCATGCAAAAGGTGTCAAGAGCCGTTACATTGCAAAACTTGTTGCAGAGATCAAAAAAAAGATGTATACAAAACTTTTTGAAATGATACTTCCGAAAACATGGCAAGATAGATGTACTTTTGTTTTACTTGGAAGTGAAGGAAGAGAAGAGCAGATACTCCGTACAGACCAAGACAATGCGATTATTTTTGAAGATGGATTTATACCGGAGGATGTAGATGAAGTGACACAGCAGTTTATAGCTGCCTTAGATGAGATAGGTTTCCCCAGATGTGAGGGGAATGTGATGATCATAAATCCTAAATGGTGTAAAAGTCTCAGTGAGTATAAAAAAGATATACATCAGTGGATAGAACGTCCCAGCTATAATGGCTTTATAGATATGGCAATCTTTTTTGACTCTATAGCTGTTGCAGGAGATGTGTCACTTCATAAAATACTACAAGAGTATTTAGTATCGAAAGTAGCTGATCAAAAGCACATCTTGCCACATTTTGCTAAATCTATTGAGAGTTTTGAATCTCCATTGGGTCTCTTTTCTCATTTTTCTTCAGGAGGAAAAGGCCATGAAAATGAGATAGACATTAAAAAAGGTGCACTCTTTGCTCTGGTTCATGGGGTGCGTGCTTTAGCTTTAGAGTATGGTATGATACAAACCAATACAACGCTACGTATTAAAGCACTGAATGATGTTGGATATATGAGTAAAGAAGATGCCAAAGATATGCTGGAAGCGCTTGAGGTGATCAATACACTAAGGCTTCATGCACAGCTTGAAAAGCTTGAAAAAGGCAAAGAGGTAGATAACTACATCTGTGTAACAACTTTAAGTAAGCTGGAAAGAGATGTGCTTAAAGAAGCACTCAAAACAGTAGAACAATTTAAAAAAAGAGTGAGTTATCACTTTCACTTGTCCATGGTAAGTTAGATAGGCAGTTGAATGTTTGAAACGTTAAAGCAAAAATGGAATCGAAAACATCTTACAGATGAGAGGTTTGCCTTTTTGTTTGAAAATACCCATGAGGATGAAGTGGTTGTTTTTGATTGTGAAACCACTGGACTTAATCCTAAAGTAGATGAGATCATCTCTATAGGTGCTGTGAAAGTTAAAGGTAATAAAATTTTAACCGATCAGGCGATTCATATTTACATTAAACAAGAAAATGAGATCAGTCACGAGAGTATTACAATACATCAGATAAGAAACTGTGATCTGAAAGATGCAATTCCTCTTAATGAAGCAATTGAAAAGTTTCTTTATTACATAGGAAACAAAACGCTTGTTGGTTACTATCTTGAGTTTGATGTTGCTATGATAAATAAGTATATTAAACCTATGTTTGGTATCACTTTATCCAATAAAAAAGAGGAAGTGTCAGCAATCTATTATGATAAAAAGATCGCTACTATTCCTCAAGGACATATAGATCTAAGGTTTGATACGATCTTGGAAGACTTATCATTGCCAAAACTTCAAGCGCATGATGCGCTTAATGATGCAGTCATGACAGCGATGATGTATCTCAAATTAAAACAAATAAAAAAACTTTAAGATAACTAGGAGATTAAGATGTTAAAAAAGACTTTTTAGATTTATTCGGTATAAAAAAGCAAATGTTTGGATAGTAATTATGGCAGAATGTAACAAATAGGAGTAAATCACTCCTATTTAAAAATCTCTCTCATGTTTACTTCCTTTCTCTCATAAAATATGTTAAACTTATTTTAATAATATAGATTCACAAAGGAATAATAATGAGTCACACAAAAGAAATATTTAACCCAAACGCAGAGTTCGCTAAAAATGCAGCAGTAAACAGTATGGATGCATACTGGAAATTACAAAACAAAGCTATAGAAGACTATGAAGGTTTTTGGAAAGGTTTTGCTGATGAGAAGATCGATTGGCTAGCTCCTTATGATAAAGTACTTGATGAGAGTAATGCACCATTTTATGAATGGTTCACTAACGGAAAACTAAATGTATCAAACCAGTGTATAGACAGGCATCTTGCAGACAAAGCAGATAAAACAGCTATCTTGTTTGAAGGTGATAGAGGAGATGTTGAACACATCACCTATGCACAGCTTTCACTTCGTGTCAATAAAATGGCAAACTTACTTAGAAATGAGTTTGGTGTCAAAAAAGGTGATAGAGTCGTACTCTATATGCCGATGATCCCGGAAGCAGCTTATGCGATGCTTGCATGTGCACGTATCGGTGCCATTCACTCTATTGTCTTTGGTGGTTTCTCTGCAGAAGCATTGAAAGATCGTATCGAAGATGCTGAAGCGAAGATCGTTATTACTGCTGATGGTGCTTATAGAAAAGGTAAGCCATATATGCTTAAACAAGTTGTTGACAGTGCACTCTCTCAAGGTGGAGAGAGTATTGAAGCAGTACTTGTTGTAAAAAGAAACAATGAAGAGATAGAATGGATAGAGGGTAGAGATCATAACTATAACGAGCTTATTGAGTCTCAACATGCAGAATGTCCTTTTGAACTTATGGATAGTGAAGATCCTCTCTTTTTACTTTATACTTCTGGTAGTACAGGAAAACCAAAAGGGGTACAACATGCAAGTGCAGGGTATATCCTTTGGGCGCAGATGACAATGGAGTGGGTATTTGATGTTAAGGGTGATGATGTTTTCTGGTGTACGGCAGATGTTGGTTGGATCACAGGACATACCTACATCGTGTATGGTCCTCTTGCAGCAGGTACAACAACACTTATGTTTGAAGGTGTACCAACATACCCGGATGCAGGACGTGCATGGAAGATGGTACAAGACCATAAGGTCACTCAATTCTACACTGCACCAACAGCCATCCGTGTACTTCACAAGATGGGTGAAGATGAGCCTAAGAAATATGACCTCTCTTCACTTAAAGTACTTGGAACAGTTGGTGAGCCTATCGATCCTCCGGCATGGAAATGGTATTATGAAACAGTAGGTAACTCTAACTGTGCCATTGTTGATACATGGTGGCAAACTGAAACAGGTGGTCATATGATCTCGCCACTTCCAGGTGCTACACCTATCAAGCCTGCCTGTGCAACGTTTGCACTTCCGGGTATCATAGCTGAAATTCTTGATCCTGATGGAACAGTGAAAGAAGTAGGCGAGACTGGACTTCTTTGTATCACTAAACCATGGCCAAGTATGATACGAAATATTTGGGGTGATCCTGAACGTTATGCAAAAGCATATTTTGGTGACGCAGTGAAA
>Ga0209013_10005235_pt1 | contig 11210 bp, 7 predicted proteins | sample Cruoilmetagenom2_FD_187291 | JGI IMG/M metagenome (GOLD analysis project Ga0209013, IMG submission 187291) | Oil polluted marine microbial communities from Coal Oil Point, Santa Barbara, California, USA - Sample 2 (SPAdes) (version 2) | ecosystem: Environmental > Aquatic > Marine > Oil seeps ...
GCGATGTCCCGTTCTCGGGCGACTGGGATTGCGATGGCGTTGACACGCCGGGTTTGTACAGACAATCAGACGGATTCGTGTATTTGCGTGACTCAAACACTCAGGGCAACGCGACCACGCAGTTCTACTTCGGGAACCCGGGTGACCTGCCACTGATTGGCGACTTCAATGGTGACGGCTGCGACACGGTAAGTCTGTATCGAGCCTCTCAGCACCGTGTCTACATCATCAATTCGCTTGGTGAGAACAACGCTGGGCTCGGAGCCGCAGACTTCTCGTACTCCTTCGGCAATGTCGGTGATGTTCCTTTCGTTGGCGACTTCAATGGCAACGGTGTCGACGCCGTTGCCATGTTCCGTGAATCGACCAGCCAGATGTATCTGAAGTGGAACCCCGAGGGAGGTGCAGCGGATGCAACGATGATGTTCGGAGTCCGACGCGACGTCCCGTTTGCTGGCGACTGGAATGGTGATGGAACGGACACCGTCGCGATCTTCCGCCCATCGACGGGTGATTGGTACATTCGATTGACGAACACCTCTGGTTACGCGAACCATCGGATCCACTTCCACGAACACGGGGACACGACTGCTCCCTTCGTCGGAAAGATGGGTTCTTGATCGGGCTTTGGTCCCAAGCCTCGTAGGCTCTCGGTCATGTCACGAACCATCGCCTACATTTCACGGTTGCCCGCGCCAATGCGGCGGATGATCAAGAGATTCCCAGGGGCTCGCAACGCTCAAGCGAGGCTCGCCGGTGCGCCGATGGGACCGATGCCTGCGTCCGGACAGTTGCGTCCTATTGTCTACCTCCCCACATGGGCACGCTGGGACGAGATGCGGCAACGCCCTCAGTACCTGCTCGCTGCATTTGCAGACGCAGGACATGATGTGTATTTCGTCGATCCTCGTGAACCGGAAGTGCGGTCCGCCGACGGTGTTTCGATCGTTCCCTCTCTCAAATTCGTCCCCCCTTCCCACGTGATCTTGTACGTGCACTTTGCTCCGCTCGCAGCGATGTTCGATAGCTTCGAGGACGTTGTGATCGTGTATGACATCCTCGATGATCTCTCGATCTACGACGACGACGAGGTCGGCATGCCCCACGAGCGACGTGTGCGTTCCCATCATCCATCGGTGATGGCACGAGCTGATGTCGTGTTGGCCTCTGCGTCGCAGCTTGTCGCGACACACCGCAGCGAACGAGACGGCATCCTGTTGGTTGAGAACGGCGTGGAACCTCAGCGATTCAGACGTGCCCATGACATCCCAGAGGCGCTGGCAGATGTGCCGAGGCCGATCGTCGGCTATCACGGCGCCGTTGCTCGCTGGTTCGACTTCGATCTACTTCGAGGTACCGCCGAGAGGCTTCCAGAGTTCCAGTTCGTCGTGGTGGGTCCTGTCGACCCCGATGCTGAGGATCCAATGGCTGACCTGGAGCGCTTGGCGAACGTGCATCGCCTCGACGCCGTTCTGAGCGACGAGATACCCGAGTACGTAGCGGCGTTCGACGTCGGCGTCGTACCGTTCGTTGTCGACGACCTCACAAGGGCGGTGAGTCCGCTCAAGATGTACGAATACCTCGCAGCGGGCGTGCCGGTTGTTGCGACTCCGCTCCCTGTGTGTGTGGCGCATCCGCTGGTGAGGACTGCGTCGTCGATCGATGATTTCGTTTCGGCCATTGAAGCGGCAGCCAGCGACAAGGGGACAGAGGAGTTCGAGGTCAGGGCTCGTGCCGCAGCCGACGATGCAAGCTGGGACAGCCGTGTCGAGATCGTGCGACACCAGCTCTTGGAACAGGAGCAACTGAGCGTGCCGTCATGACGAGCTATGCGTTCGCCACCACGGAGTATTGGCCTGTCACGCGAGGTGGTGCCGGACGCCTGAACGCCGACCTTGTGGCCATGCTGGTTGCGGCCGGCCACGATGTCAGGGGGGTTCTCGTTGGGGGTAGCGATGTTCAGTCACCTGACGCAAATGTGCACGTGGTCCAACCGACCGATGCCGCTGGTTGGGATATCGATTTCATGGCCGCATCGAAAGCAGCGGCCGAAGGCTTGGCGCAACTGCACAGTGAGGCGCCCATAGATCGTATCGAGATCCAGGACTTTGATGGGCTTCCATTCTGGACACTGACGCACCGGGGCGATCTCGGGTTTGCGGATGTGCCGATCACGATAAGAGTCCATGGCCCTGTCGATCTCCAGATCGAGGCCATGGGTGTGTCAACAGATGAACTCGATGTTGCGGCGGAAATGGAGCGCGGATCGTTCTCCATGGCCGATGCCGTGATCGCTCCGAGCCAAGGCGTCGCTGGTCTTGTGGCCGACAGGTATGGCCTCGAGCTGGACCGTGTTCTTGTGGGACCTCCAGTCATCAGTGAGTTTCCGCAGAGGGTGCGGGATTGCACAGGAGGGCCACGATTCACGGTGATCGGCAGGCTCTCTGAAGTAAAGGGCTCTCACGACATGGTGAATGCATCTGTCCCGATGTTGCGCGAGTTCCCAACTGCCTCAGTGACCTTTGTTGGTTCCGACGGTTGGAGCGCGACAGCGAACGAACCCATGCGAAGCTGGCTCTCTTCGATGATCCCTGCTGATGTCAAAGATCGGATCCTCTTCGTGGACCACGTGGGAGCGGGCGAGCTTGCAGCGATCGTTTCGGCGTCGACCGCCGTCGTGGCCCCGAGTCGATTCGAGAGTTTCAATCTTGCGGTGCACGAGGCACGAAGGGCAGGTGCTCCAGTCGTGCTCCCAGAGATCGAGGCCTTCAGCACGGTGTTCGAACCAGGTTGTGGCGCTGAGATGTATGACGGGTCGGTAGACGGACTCACAACAGCCCTCGTGAAGTTGGCCGGTCATCCTGAGCTTGTCAGCGATCTGTCGGCGGAAGCGGCACCTGTACTCAGTCCAGCTATGGACGCCTACACGACCGAGCTGCCTGAGGTCTGGCATCGTCGCTCCCAGGGCGGGCTGGCCACTGCTGCGCTTGCCCGCGCGGAACAGGTGCGATTCGCCCAACCAGAGCTTGCGCGCCATCGGCAACTTCTGCAGTCGCTCATCAGACGTACACCTGGGTCTGTCACCGGCATCGTGAATCGGTTCCTGCCCGAACGAGTGAGGGATCGCATCCGAGTTGCTGGAGACTGGGATTGGGACAGGGAAGAGGCACGCCAACGAAAGGCCGACCGGTGGAAGGCGGTTGAGGGTCGATTCGCAACGCGAGAGCTGGGCGATATCGACTCGCCGAAGGTATCGGTAGTCATTCCGTGTTTCAACCAGGGAGAGTTCATCGATGATGCGCTGCTGTCGATCTTCGAGCAGACGATGGTCGACTACGACATCGTGGTTGTTGATGACGGATCTGACGACGGGATGACTCCTCAAGTTCTCGACGCGATCACCTTTCCACGCGTCAGTGTCGTGCATCAGGCGAACGTCGGTCTTCCTGGAGCAAGGAACAGAGGAATCGAAGCTGCCCGCGGCGAGTATGTGGTGACCCTTGATGCCGACGATCAGTTGGCACCGCAGTACCTTGCGAAACTGTCCGCTGTGCTCGATGCCGACGACAGCACGGCTTTTGCGCATTGCTGGGCCCGTCTCTTTGGCGATTATCAGGCGATCTGGGCCACGAGACCCTTCAACCGCTTCCAGTTCCTTCTTTCCAATTCTGTGGTGGGGTGTGTCGTACTTCGCAAGTCGGCGTGGGAAGCGGTTGGCGGCTACGACGAGTCCATGCGTGACGGCAATGAGGACTGGGATCTTTGGATCCGTCTTGCTGAAGCCGGGTTCGGTAACGGCCAGATCAGAGAGCCTTTGTTCTGGTATCGCAAGCATGGTGTGTCCATGAGCGTGGAAACGGAGGCAAAATACGAGAGTGTGCTCTCGTCGCTGTCGCAACGGCTCCCAAGTATCTACAGGCTTGACAACATGCGCGCGGTGAAGCGTGCAAGCTATCCGTTGCTGAGCATCCTGAGTGATGACGCCGGCCTCGAGCAGCCCTTCTACGACACACAGATCATTCACACGACCTACGACGCCGTCGGTGACATTGTTGGGGAGATCCGAGGCAAGTACGTGGTGTGGTGGCCGTCCACTGCGAGCGGTGCGACTTCTGTCCTGCGTGAACTCTGCGGAGTCCTTGAGGATCACGAGGATGCCGGCGTGGCCGAGACTTCCGGCGATCACCCGATCCGTGTTGTGAGAACCTGGTCGCTCCATGATCCAGCGGCTCCGGACGAATCCATCACGACTGAGCTCCTTGGCACAGCGGACCGGTGCCTGTCTCTCAACCAGTTCCCGCTGGACTCGTGGAGGGTGCCGGTCGAGATCGGCACCATCGAAGTCCATCGCCAACGACCAGAAGAAGCGGGCACCATTCCCGAATGGGTCAAGGCATGAGCGACTTCATCATGGCGATCAAGCAGATGCTCCGGCCACTCATTCCTGACGCTGTCATGGCTCGGTATCGGGTACGCCAGCACTCGCTTGCAATGCGCTCCAACGTTGATGTGTTCGTTCCAAGCGGTCGTGACGCCAAGAGGTGGCTGCACCTGACACCAGATACCTACCGAGTTGTCACAGGTACAGCCGAAGTTGGTTTCACTCGCGACAGCGTTCTCGTGGGGGAGGAGGATGCCGCTCTCGGCACTCTGATCGGATTCGAAGGCATCGAAGTGGTCGTGGCCGGGGACACCATGCGCCCCGCCATGTATGGGCTCAGAGTGGTTGAGCCCGCAGTCGTACCACGCTCGATTCTCACTACGCCCGATGCGATCGATGAGATCGGAGGCATCGATGACAACTCCACCGATCTCATACGGACGTATCAACGCCTCTCCGATGCCGGCAGGCGAATCGGTCTGGTACCAACGATGGTCGATCGACTTGGGGATGTGAGCAGGACTCCAGTGATGTTGCCTGCTGCAATCGTCTTCGCTGCGGTCCCGCTTCATGACATCGGTGGTGGGAGCCGTGCGGCCCAGATCGCTTTTGAACTGCTCCGCTGCGGGTTTCACGTGACCTATGTTGCAATGTATCCATCCGCTGAAGGTGTGGACCTTGGCCTTCGGTTCATCCATCCTCATCTGGAGCAACACCGAATTGAGGTTTTCGAGGTTGACGACATCGACAGTAGGGCCGACGCAGGGATCGTCATTCTCGAGGCGCCGGCCGAGCCGTTCGTCGAACCTGCGCGACAACTCCAGGAACGGGATTGGAAGATCGTCTTCGACATCATCGATGACTGGACAGATGCGTCCCTTGGTGGCTTCTGGTACAAGCCTGAGATCGATCAGGAGATCGTCTCAATGGCAGATGCGGTCGTGGCGTCCGCTCCCGATCTCGTGCGACATGGTGTCGAGCTTGGCTCAGAGACATCACTGATACCCAACGCGGTGAACGCTGAACTGTTTGGGCCCCCGGCAACCGAGAGCCCCGCCGACCTTCCGTCTGGCGAGATCATTGGATATGTTGGTTCGCTGTACGGCGAGTGGTTCGATTGGGACGCATTGCACAAGATCGCAGAAGCGTTCCCTGACGCGACCGTTGCGGTGATCGGTGACGACCATTACAAGCGACCAATGCCAGCGAATGTGCTCTATCTCGGGCTCAAGGCTCAGGAGGATCTCCCGGCCTACATCCAACGGTTCGACGTGGGGATCGTTCCGTTCGTCCTCTCTGAGGTGACGCATGCGGTTTCGCCCCTCAAGGTGTACGAGTACCTGGCGAGTGGCGTTCCGGTTGCTGCGCCGCCACTCCGAGCGCTCGAAGGGCTCGAGGGTGTGTACACAGACGTTGATCTTGTCGGAGCGGTAACACAGGCATTGCATGCTCGAAAGCCCGACCGAGAGCGAGCACTGGCAGAGCATTCCTGGCATGAGAGGGTCGTGCGCCTACTTGCGTCGGTAGATGGTGAACTTCCCCCAGAAGTCGGCCTTCCAATGAAGATCGCACGCAGAGTGCCAGAGCACTACTCCAAAGCGAATCGCTCGATACGAGCGCAATAATTGCCACTAGGGCCTGGTGAACGCTCTCCACTGCTCCTCGCTGGCGGCGTCTACCGCGTCCAACGCTCGGTTCGCCCGCTCGACCGCCTCTGGTGCATTGTCGAGCAGCCTCTGGGCTGCCTGTGCAATTGCAGTTGGGTTGTCCGCTTGGTCAACCGTTGTCAACTCGTATAGGTCCGAGTCGTTGATGAATAGATCTGACGTTCTCGACGTCAGGCACGGGACGCCCAATCGGTAAGACTCCATTGGCATCATTGGATGACACTCAGAGAGGGTGACGTTGAGCGAGATGTCCATGGATGCCTGAATCGCGAGGAATTCGGCCCGGGGCAACTCGCCGCACACAGTGAGGTCGTTCGGTGACAGATACCCAACCTGGGGGTCAGCCATGACGAACGGCCGCCACCCGAGCTGATGCGTCGCCAGTATCTGCGTAGTGACATTCTTGCGCCACATTGGATACAGCAGGATCCCAACGTTGGTCCCTTCCTTCACCGTCACAGGCTCGACGCCCTCGAGAACGGGGACCCTGTTGCCGACGTGGCAGATACTGAGGCCAAGTTTGTGGAAGGACTCAACAAGCCCTGCCTTGACGGTCGCGACCTCTGCAATGATGCCGGCGTCCTTGAGTGCAAGCATTCGAGACACGGCCTCTGCCTCACCACCGTCGACACCATGTTGGGCGGGAGAGGAGTGGAAAACGGCGAGCACCGAGATCCCTGCCTCGGACGCTGCGGTCGCAAACGCATCTGCGTTTGGTGGCCAACCCTGAATCACCACGGTCGCTACGCCCGCACCGATGAGTTCCTCAGTGCGGCCAGTGAGAGTGTTGAGGTCGCTGGCTTCGAGCACAGGATCTCTGAACGCAACAGCAGAGGACCTGACGCCACGCCAGTCGGGGTGACACACCTGGAGCACACCATCGGGCACTTCTGGTACCTCCCACAGTGCGTCTACATCTGATGAACCGACTCTGCGGAGCCAGCTCATGGCGTCTGCTCGACGAGCGCCCGTATGGCGTCAACTGAACGCTGCGGCGCCTGGGAGGCTCCGTAGGGGCTTGGCATGTTCGCCAATTCTGCCGCCCGTTCAATAGAGCGGTCGACCTCGTTTGCGAGTTTGACGGCAAGCTCTGGACCCGGCTCAAACCGTTGCACGAATGTCCCTTCGACTTCTTGGCGCTCCGTCGACCTGCGGATGACCACCGCAGGTCGCTTGTACACGGAGACCTCTTCCTGGACTCCGCCGGAATCCGAGATGATGAGGCGAGACTCCGCGCCAAGGCCGATGAAATCCTTGTATCCGATGGGATCGACGATCTGAAGCGGTTCGGCGAGATGCGACAGGTTGAAGTCAGCAATTCTCTTCTGGGTTCTGGGATGAAGCGGAAGATGAACCGGAACGTCCAGTCCAGCGAGGGCGCTGAGGATGCTCTCGAGCGTCTCCTTCGTATCCACGTTCTCTGGACGGTGAAACGTGGCAAGAACGAAGTCGCCGGACACAAGGCCGCGCTCTGACAGCAGGGAGGCACGGTCCGTCTTGTCTGGCATCAGTCGCTCAACTGCTTCAACAACCGGATTTCCGGTCTTCAATATCACGTCTTCTCGAATCCCCTCGGATCTGAGATTCTCCACGTTGAGGTCTGTGGGTGCGAGGCAGAGGTTGCTGATGTGGTCTGCCAGGACACGGTTATGTTCCTCTGGCATCCGCCGGTCGAACGATCGCAATCCTGCCTCGACGTGGACAAGAGGTATCTCGTTGGCGTTGGCGGCGAGTGAGCCTGCAAGAACGGCATTTGTGTCGCCTTGGACGACAACGGCCGACGGTTGGAGCTTTGCGAACAGCTCATCGAGTGCTGCGGTGCCATTTCCGATCTGTGCGCCACGTGTCTGACCACCGATACCAATGAACGTGTCGGGAGCTCGCATGTCGAACTCGGTGAAGAAGACCTCCGACAGATTCGAGTCGTAGTGCTGGCCCGTGTGTACGAGATATGCGTCGTCGCCGAGCAGCTCGGTGATCTTTGCCAGTTTGATGATCTCGGGTCTGGTTCCGAGAACTACCGCGATCGGCCCGTGCGTTTCTGATTGAGTCATGCTGTTCATCGATTCATGTTGGCTACGCTGCGCGGCATGTTACGGGTACTCATCTGGTTGGGGCAGCTTCTGTTCGTCGCCCCTGCTGTGTATTCGTCGACGATCGCGTTGTGGGGGCTCAAGACGCCTGCGATTCGGACGAGTTCGCAACCGTCACGCCGGATGCGAGTGGTCGTTGCTGCTCACGATGAGGCTTCGGTGATCGCAGGTGTTGCAGAGGATCTTGCAGCTCAGGGCTATCCATCGGATCTGCTTCGCTCATGTGTGATCGCCGATCGTTGTAGCGATGCAACGGCCGAGATCGCTGGGCAGTTTGTGGACGTTGTCGAGCGCGAAAGTGGTGGGGGAGGCAAGGGCGCCGCGATTTCTTGGTATCTGGCACACGAGCAGCTTGAACCCGACGAAGTGCTTGTGGTGCTTGATGCGGACAACCGGATCAGCGAGGGGTTCGTTGGCGACATCGCTGCCGCCATCGATGACGGTGCAGAGGTTGTGCAGACGTACCTCGACGTGGTCAATCCCGAGGGTTCGGCTCTCGCAACGGCGAACGCGTTGACGTATTGGGCATCCAATCGGATGGTGCAGCTGGCGCGTACCAATATCGGCTGGTCGTGCGATCTCGGTGGAACCGGCATGGCGATGACCGGATCGGCATTGAGCGATGCAGGAGGTTTCACAGATGATCTGACGGATGATCTTGCGCTGAACATCCGTCTCAACCTGGCCGGCCATCGAGCGAGATGGCTGCACGCCGTCAAGGTGCTCGACGAAAAGCCCGTTGACGCAAAGTCGACCGTCACCCAACGGGCTCGCTGGGTCAGGGGAAAGCGCGAGGTGCAACGCCAGTACGGGGGCTCGCTGCTCAGGGCTGGTGCCGGCTCCCGTCAACCTGCGCTGCTTGACCTTTGGTATCGGCTCTACAACCCGGGTCGGTCCTTCATTGCGCTCATGATTGCGGTTCTCGCCGTTGTGGCAGGGGTGTTCCCCGAGTGGGGTCTGTGGCCGTGGCAGGTCCTCGCTGGCATCGCTGCGATTGTGGTGCTGCTTCCTGTTGTGTTCCTCATCGTCGACCAGGTTCCCGCTCGCTACATCGTGAGATATCCCTACGTGACGCTCATCGCGATCCTCTGGCTCCCGATCCGAATCGGCTCACGACTACTGACCGGATGGAACCGCACGGAACACGGACCTGCGGTCGACGACTAACAGCACGTGATGGGTCGCGATCCTTGACGGACCCCAGGAGATCTCTGTGTACATCTTCGATCGTCCGGCGTACCGTGGTGATACTGCACACGTGGGAGCAGCCTTGAGCAGAATGCCTGTCCGAATCGTCGTTGCAGCGTTCGCAGTGCTTCTCCCTGTGATGACGGTGCCCGCTTCGGCAACCGTCTCGGGCGAGAACGGCAGGATCGTTTACGTGTCTTCAGCGGACGGTGACAACGACATCTATGCCGTCAACGCCGACGGGACAGGGATCGTGCAGCTGACAAATGCACCGGATCATGACGGGTCTCCCGTCAGAGACGAGAAGCCGACGTGGTCACCGGATGGGCAGTCGATCGCGTTCACAAGGACGATCTCGGTACTCGAAGGATCTGAGATCATTGATCAGCGCACCATCTGGACGATGGCTGCGGATGGCTCCCAACAGCAGATGGTGACCCTTGGAGACGACCCTGCATGGTCCCCAGACGGCCGCTCGATCGCGTTCTCGATGGATTCGACTGGTGTTGTCAATGGTCTCCGAACCTCGGTCATCGCCGTACTCGATCTTGCGGGCGACTCGACGAGGGTTCTCACGGATCCAGGCGATTGGGTGCACTGGACGGGGACGTTGACGACCAGTGACTATCTCCCCAGATGGTTGCCAGGGGGGAGCGAGATTCTGTTCGCGAGACACTTCCCCGGCTCGGCGTCGATCAGTAATACGTCTCTTCTCATCGTTGATGCCACGACCGCAATCGTCAGGTCGGGACCAGGAATCTTCGCCAATGAGGTGACGGGTCTTGACGTCGATCCGACCGGTCGGTACGTGGCCATGTCCGCCGTCCCTCTGATAACGGCTCCGGCAATCATGAGCATTCTGGCGCTCGACGACTCACCGCCTGTGAGCATCAACCATCCTGATTCGCATCTTCCCTCGGGCGGTGTCTCTTTCGCCCCTTCGGGCGATCGAGTCGTGTCCGGAATGTGGAACACGACCAATCAGGCCGAAGGCGTGTTCATGTGGTCCATGGGATTGGACGGGTTGGACCCGGTGAAGATTGTCCAGGGTCGGGACCCGGTGTGGCAACCGGTGAATCCGTATCCATTTGGGCTGGTTGATCCGGCAACGGGGGAGTGGCACCTTCGACAGATCGATGGCCGTGTTGCCTCCTTCTACTTCGGGAATCCGGGTGACGTTCCGTTCATGGGTGACTGGGACTGTGACGGCGTCGACACTCCCGGCTTGTACCGGCAGTCAGATGGCTACGTATATCTGAGGAACTCGAACACACAGGGCATTGCTGATGTTCGGTTCTTCTTCGGAGACCCCGGAGATATCCCTCTATCGGGGGACTTCAATGGCGACTCCTGTGACACAGTGTCCGTGTATCGGCCGTCGAACGCGACCTTCTACATCATCAACGAACTCGGTGCTGACGATGGAGGTCTTGGCGCTGCCGATCACGACTACATCTTCGGTAATCCCGGCGACAAGCCGTTCATCGGTGACTTCGACGGTGACGGGGTCGACACACCTGGACTACACCGTGAGTCAACCGGCCTCGTCTATTACCGAAACTGGAACTCTGAGGGCGTTGCCGACGCGATCTTCCTCTTCGGCGATCCGGGTGACCGGCTTGTCGCCAACGATTGGAACGGCGACGGCGTCGATAGTCCTGCCGTGTTCCGCCCTGGCAACGTCACAGCCTATCTCCGTTTCTCCAACTCGCAGGGGAACGCAGATGCCCAGTTCATCTTCGGCGAACCGGCCTGGCTCCCCATAACCGGCACCTTCGAGTAGTGATTTGTGTGTGACAGATGCTGCGTGATTCTTGGAGGTCTCTCCCGCGAGGGAAGAGACCTTCGGAACAGCGCCTGGTTACAGCTCGATCCGGGCTT
>Ga0209013_10005236_pt1 | contig 11209 bp, 6 predicted proteins | sample Cruoilmetagenom2_FD_187291 | JGI IMG/M metagenome (GOLD analysis project Ga0209013, IMG submission 187291) | Oil polluted marine microbial communities from Coal Oil Point, Santa Barbara, California, USA - Sample 2 (SPAdes) (version 2) | ecosystem: Environmental > Aquatic > Marine > Oil seeps ...
TCAAATTCGGGATCATCGGACGGATTCGCGTCCGCCCACGCGATTGCGCCACATCATCATTCATGGTGAATTGTGATGTCAAGACCATAACCACATCCAGCGACATGTATGTTGTAACGATCTATGGCAGGGAAAATCTAACACGATACCACAACCAGATCGATTTTGAGCATCCGGAAAAACACAGTAATTTGGTGAAGATCTTAAACTCGTATAAAGGCGAGTCTCGCAGTACGAATGTGGATCGGGTTCCAAATGTAGGATCTCGGCTCAAAACCATCAGGCAACATTTCGGTATACCAACAACGATTTATTCTAACAATGGTAAGGATGTCGTCAGCGGTGCAATAGCCGCCGAGCACGGGGCATACATGCCGACCCCGCAGCACCTGCAATCACTCCTGCTATGCATCAAAGAACAGATCGAAGCAGATGAATGGCAGGGAATGAGAATCTTACTCCCTCGCAATCTTCGTGGGTCACTCAGAGAACTGCTCCACAAAAACACGACCAACCCACAACTGGCACAGGCACTGAATATATCTAAAACCACATCATCCGAGTATTTCTACCGTCAATCACGGGATATTGCGGTTCCATATCGTGTGCTGATGCGGCTTTCCGACCTCATCAGAGAATACGATCGTGATACTGCCGATGCGATTCATGAATTAATATCTGATATTATATCAAAAGAACCGGAGATGAAAGCTGAACTCGATTCTCTGTTACAGTTATCAACCGGGGACGCCTTCTTCGACAAAGTCAAGTCGATCAAAGAGATACGCGACCATGGTTACGAGTATGTGTACGACCTGACCATATCAGACACGCATAACTTTGTTGCAAATTCGCTGCTCACGCACAACACCGCCGCAGCCGTCCGCGACGAATTCGGCGATGGCAGGTGGACGCTTGAAGCTGGAGCGCTCGTTCTCGCGGATCAGGGGATTGCAGCGGTCGATGAGATGGATAAGATGCGTTCGGAGGATAGGAGTGCGATTCACGAGGCAATGGAGCAGCAATCTTATCATCCATCCACCGAGATCATGTTTTCGGATGGGAGAAGGGTCGCAATCGGAGAGTTTGTCGATGCCCTCATCGATCGTAATAGGGATCAGGTCGAAGAAGGGGTCGATTGCGAGATCCTCTCGTTGGACCGAGTCCGTGGTCCGGGCGGCAGAACAATGCTTGCGCTCGATCTGGATTGCAATACTATCCATCCGGAATTAATCAACCGCGTGAGCAGGCACAAGGCACCTGATCAATTCATAGAGATCATCTACTCGAACGGAAGAAAAATCACGGTCACCCCCGAACACCCGGTCTACGTCATGAAAGATGGTGAAATAGTGACTGTGCAGGCGAACGCGGTTAAAAACGGGATGTTTGCTCCGATTCCCAACAAATACCCACTCATCAGCTCTGACATCGCATTGCAGAGTCCGAATCTGCATAACCGCACCCATGACATCGACCGACGTTATAAGCAGATATCGTTCCCAACACACCTTGACAGCGAGTTCGGCAGGCTGCTCGGTTACATCGTGAGCGAGGGGCACACATATTACTCGGAGAAGAATGGCGAAGCCGAGGTTATGATCTCAAACAGCGATATCGAGCTTATAAACGATATGGATGGGATAATCCAAAAGACATTCAATACCACGACATATATCCAGAACCAGCCGCATAGCAGAAGAAAAGGTGCCACAAAGGACCTGTACACGGTCAGATGCGCATCGATTCTGCTGTACGAATTCATGAGGCTGAATTTTATGGGGGTGACCGTTAAATCAGATGAAAAACGAATTCCTGATCCGATATTTGCGTCAGATGATGAGATCAAGGTACAATTCCTGATTGGTGCATTCAGAGGCGATGGATTTTACGATTCCGAGCGATTCGGATACACGACGAATTCAATCGGACTGGCAACTGATTATTCTGATTTGTTACTCGCTCTTGGAATTTATTCCTATATCAGCAAGTCGTTCGAATACGAATCAAAAAAGGAAGCACGAACAAAAGTCGGGTATAAAGTGGTGATATCGGGGGAGGGCAGCCAGAGGATATTCTATGATCTTATCGGAAAACACGACGTGAGAGCTGAAAAGATCAATTGGTTTGTAGCCAGAAGTAAAAACAAATTGAACGACCGGGATAGTGTCCCTGTTGAGATTGCAATCCGCATAAAAAAATTGCTGAAAGATTATAAACTGGATACGGGTTATTTCAACAGGATAATCGAAGAAAATAATGCCGTTCACAGAATGGTTGCTCTAAAATATATAAATAGAGTCGAATCATGTCTGTCCGATATTCAGCTACACAACGTAGATGAGATGGGAGATCCGAGAGAAATACGGAAGAGATGCAAAATTCCCATACCCCTGATCGCCGAGCGGATGGATCTTTCGGAGTCGATGCTGACATACATCGAGAGGAACCCGTCAACAAAGAATGCACCGGTTCTACTGGAACAGATCAGATCTATGACAAAAGAGAAGACCAAAGCATCAGAAGATGAAATTAAATCCATAAAACGGATCGTCAAATCAGATATCCGGTTTGTGAGGGTCAAATCCGTATCGAAGGTTCAAAACAACGATCTTGACTGGGTTTACGATGTCACGGTTGAGCCGAATCACACATTCGTAAGCAATGGACTGGTTCTCCACAATACGATCAGTATAGCCAAAGCAGGCATCATGGCAACGCTAAAATCAAGATGCTCACTTCTTGGTGCTGCAAATCCAAAATACGGCAGATTCGATCCGTACGAGGGGATCGCCCAGCAGATCAAGATGGCTCCAGCCCTCCTCTCAAGATTTGACCTGATCTTTGTTCTCAAGGACGAGCCCGACGTGGGCAGGGATTCCGCGATTGCAGCTCACATCCTCGGCGCACACCACGCAGGCGAGTTGCACGCTCACCGAATCAATGTTCCGGGCAGCGAGATCACACAGACAGAGGTTGCGGATGCAATGGAGGTCGTTACTCCGGAGATCGATCCGGATCTTCTCAGAAAATACGTAGCTTATGCAAAGAGGAAGGTATATCCGATCTTAAACGACGACGCACGAGATCGTCTAATCGGTTTCTATCTCGGGCTCAGAAAACAGGGCGAAGACAGGGACTCGCCCGTACCAGTCACTGCAAGGCAGCTCGAGGCGCTGGTGCGGTTGTGCGAGGCGAGCGCAAGGATACGACTCTCCGAGGGAATCACAATCGATGACTCGGAACGTGTGATCAAGATCGTTGAGAGCTGTCTGCGGCAGGTCGCTTATGACGCCGAGACCGGCATGTTCGATGCTGACATCATAACAACCGGCGTCAGCAAGAGCCAGCGCGACAAGATCAAGGTTTTGCGCAACATCATACGCGACCTCGAGGCAGAGCACAGCGGCATGGCTCCAAAAGAAGACATCTATACGAGGGCTGAGGCAGAAGGGTTCGACAAGGCGTATGTCGAGGAGGCGCTCGGACGGCTCAAGACGCAGGGGGAGTTGTACGAACCCACACCAGAGTATGTCAGGCTGACGTGATCGCATGATTGGCTCTATCGCTGACACTTTTTAATTTATTCTGGTTGCGTATGTTTACCGCCGAGGTCGCGGATACCGCGGAGAGGGAGTGAACTCAACTCTCTCTCGCACTCCGCGCCCTTCGCGGTGATAAATCACCTGATTTTCAGACCGTGCCTCCACGCGGTTTCCCGTGTTTACGAGATGTCTTATATTGTTACTGCCAGATACTCTCAAGAGAGAGTGACGGGTAATCATGGATCCAATTTACATCTTTGCGATATTCGCGATGATCCTTGCAGTGGGCATCATCGCACAGATGTTCGGCAAACTCCTGCACACGCCGAGCATCGTCTTTCTGCTTGCGGCAGGGATCCTGCTCGGTCCGGAGTGCGCAGGGCTGATTGACCCCGAGTTGTATGGTGAAGGTGTGCGGCTGGTTGTCACGTTTGCGGTGGTGATCGTCGTATTTGATGGAGGAATCAACATCGACCTCCGGCATCTACGCGCAGTCTCAAGAAGTGCGCTGATGCTTGTCAGTGTTGGTGTATTGATCACGATGACAGGGGGTGCATTTGCGGCGCATGAACTGGTCGGGCTAAACTGGGGTTTTGCGTTCCTGTTCGGGGCGGTGGTAGCCGCAACCGGACCGACCGTTATTGTCCCGCTGATGAGGGAACTGAAGGTCAACAACAGGGTGCGCAGCATTCTGGAGATGGAGGGCATATTTAATGACGCTATCAGCGTGATTCTTGCTGCTGTGGTCTTTGAATGGATTGCGGCGCCGTATTCGCCGGTCGAGTATGGGCTTGTCATGTTCCAGCTGCGAATCGCAATCGGTGCAACGGTCGGAATGCTTTGCGGGATCGCATGCGCATTTTCATTATCCCAGACACAGATCATAACCAAGCAACTGACACCCCTCGTCACCATGTCGTTTGTTTTCACCACTTACGCGATCGCAGAGTTGATCTTAAACGAGACCGGCATCTTCGCTGTGGCGATCGCCGCAATAACCATGGGTATGGCAGACATACCCTATAAAAAAGAGATACAGGAATTCAAAAGCGATTTATCGGTTATTCTGCTCTCGGCAATCTTCATAATCCTTGCTGCGATGCTGAAGTTCGATAACATCCTTGCACTTGGGATGAATGGTCTCTTCGTTGCTGCTGCAATCATCCTCCTTGTGAGACCGACTGCGGTCTTCGTATCGACCGTGCGTTCCAGGTTCTCGTGGCGGGATCGGTTATTCATATCGGCAATCGGTCCAAGGGGGGTTGTGCCTGCATCAATGGCGGCGTATTTCGCAATCGAGCTCGCTTACGTGGATCCGGTCGCGGGCGATACCGTTATGGGTCTTGTCTTTTTATGTATAATAGCAACAGTGTTACTGACCGGCATATTCGCAAGACCGGTCGCAAGGATACTCAAGGTGATACCGATGGAAATACTGATCGTTGGAGGAGGGGGCGTCGGGTGCACGCTTGCGCACCGCCTGACCCGGAGAGGCGAGAACGTGGTTGTGATCGATGCGGATTCTGAGAACTGTCAGCGCGTCGAGCGGCTCGGGATACCTGCGGTAGAGGGGGATGCAGCGGACGTCGCAACGCTGCGGAAGGCTGGAATCGAGAACGCCAAGTATATTGTGGCAACCACGGATCGGGACGGTGTGAATCTGCTGGTATGCCAGATCGCGACGAATAAGTTCGGATTCGATGAAAGCAGACTCGTTGCACGGGTCAATGACCCGGCGAACCTGTCCACGTTCCGAGATCTTGGAATCAGATCGATGAGCCCGATCACGTCGGCAGCCTCGATCCTGGACAACCTGATCACGCATCCGAGCCTCTTCTCGATGTACGAGATCGGCGAAAAAGGCGAGATCATCGAGATTGCTGTAACCAAGCACGAAGTGATCGGAAAAGCGGTGAGAGACCTCAGCCTTCCTGAGGGCGTGCTGATCGTGCTGGTTCGCAGGGGCGAGGGTACGCTGATCCCACATGGCGACCTGACAATTGAGAGCGAAGATCGGGTTACGATCATAGGTGATCTGGATTCGGTGGGGCGGGCGGTCGAGATGTTCAGATAGGAGTGAATCTCAGGTGAGTGCGAATTGTGGTCACTGCGGGTGTCCCACCCAGTCATGGCAAAACCCGCACCCTAAGTCGCTACAGAGACCCGGCAGCGGCTCTCCGCACTGCCCTCTGCCGATCTGTTATCATGTGCGTTGACAGATCCAGTTATATAAAAAAAAGTAGTATACTAAAAAGTACGATTGCGATTCTGGGATTTCCCTCGCAGGTCTCTCAATAACTGCCCACACTGGCTCCGTGCAGCATTGCACCTCGCCTCTCAAAACCTATCTCCACATATCTCGCACGTTTCTATCCTGCGTTCTATCTGATTCAATAAGGTCCCTCGCTCCCAAGCGAAATCGATTCAGGAGATCACAACATGGAAGACCTGGGGAATGCTGTAACGAATTCATTCCCCTCCATGCGAAGAATAGGTTCCCGCCCTGTAGCCTTCCGAAAGACGCGAATCATCCGCGGAATGCCACTTCCCGCATCGGTTACAAACCCCAACTTCAAAAAGACGTTGTAGATTGTCGGGTTACGCAGGACATGGACACCCCATCTCATAGACTCGATCGTGACCGTGTTCGGAAGCTTGCCCGGTGTACGTATCTCAACACGATCATCAAAAACGATCACACGTACAGGTGCAGAGATTGTGTAATCACGGTGTGCCAGCGCGTTCACGAGAGACTCTCTCAACGTAACCACCGGGAGCTCGGGCTGCACTTCAGGCAGCAGCCCAATGATTTTATGGGGGCGCATCAGGTGAATATCCAGAAACCTCAGCACATCATGGAGAATATCCACCATGCGCCCATCTATATGCTTCTGATCGTAAGGTTCTGCCGATATATCGGTCCCAGGGATACGAAACGCGGAGACGTACGCGTAAGGAAGAAACTGCTGCGGATGGCTGGCAAGAAAGAGAATTCCTGTAAGGGTAGGAGTGGGATGCTTCCTGACGTCCTTTTTTGTTTCTCTGACCAGATGCCAGTTTACTAAGAGACGCTCACCTGAAATACCTGCAATATCGAAGCCCTGACCGGTAATATCTTCCAGCAGACTTCCTATCGCCTTATCGTCCAGATCCGCAGCATTACTTTGAATTACAGAGGTTTCGTCGTAATAAAAGCTCTCGGTAGATTGGAACAGTCGCAAGAGTTCTTCGCGAGACGCCTGCCTGCGTCCTGATGCGGTCCGCACATAGTACACGCCTCGATTCGTTCGATACGGGCGATGATCCCCCTCGGGATATTTACGACGACTACAATTCGCCCCTGCTCGTCCCTTACAGTCTCCTGAACGATCGTAACAGGAGGCTCACAATTGTTGAATGATATGTTGTCTATGAACCGGAATACATGGTCCGTTTCATCACCAAGACCTGTTATCTCTCGCTCATCATTCACACCAAAGATCAACTGTCCCCCGTCCGTATTGGCAAATGCGATGATTGACGCGGCTAAATCATCGGCATGAATGATGCGTTCCTTGAATTCGGTGTGGAGGTCTTCGCCTTTTATCAGACGGGCGGCAAGTTCTGTGGGGTTCATAGTGGGATTCTCTGGCAGGTTATAATCTTTGAGTGGGTGTGTGCTAAAGGGTTTTCATGATGAGGTGTGGTTGTCGCGTGTCAGATCATCTTGATCTTTGCTCTATCGCTTCTAATGCATGGGCGGCGGTAGCTCTGACTTCTTTGTCGTTCTCGTCGAGCAGCAGCAGTCTCAGCGGTTCAACCGCTCTCGAATCACCGATTTCGCCAAGTAAATTGATAGCATACCAGCGCACCTCAGCGTCTTTGTCATCAAGTACGTCTATCAACGGCTCGATCGCACTTGAATCACCGATTTCCACAAGTGCTATGGCAACATCATCACATACGCTCGCAGTCCTGAGTGTTTTGATCAGCGGTTCGATTGCTCTACTATCGCCAATCACACCGAGCGCTTCGACAGCCCCCAGACACACCCAGTAATCTCCATCCTCAAGTGCTTTAATCAGTGGTTCCACCGCTCTTACATCCCCAATATCGCCAAGTGCTGTGACAACCCCCGCACGCACACTCCCCTCGCCATCTCCAAGCACTTTGATCAGTGGGTCTGCCGCTCTAACATCACCGATCTCACCAAGCGCACCAGCCGCACCCCAACGCACATCAGATTCGTAATCACCAAGCGCACCTATCAGCGGTTCAACTGCCCTTAAATCGCCGATTTCGCCAAGTGAACCGGCAGCATACCAGCGCACGATTTTGTCGTCGTCATCGAGTGCTTTAATCAGCGGTTCAACCGCTCTCAGATCACCGATTTTGCCAAGCACACCAGCGGCTCCACACCGAACCCAACGGCAATCATCCCCAAGTGCGTTCACCAACGGCGTGACTGCCGGCTCACCAATCTCGCCAAGTATGGTGGCAGCTGTTGAATGCGCATCCGCAAGCATGTTCATCAGTGGCTCAACAGCAGGCTCACCAATACTGACGAGCGCTTCAACAGCTCTTTTTTGCACACGCCCACCCTCAGCCTCAAGCGCTTTGATCAGGGGCACAATCACTCTCGTGTCATCAATCGTACCAAGCATGCCAGCCGCCCACCAACGCACCCATCGGTCATCATCCCGAAGCGTATTTATCAGTGGTTCGACCGCTCTCGCATCACCAATCTTGCCAAGTGCTTCGACGGCTCCTTGGCGTACGTTCTTATCCTGAGCTCCAAGTGCTTTGATAAGCGGCTCTACCGCTCTAACACCACCAATCTCACCAAGTCTCCGGATCACACCACCACGCACATTCCGGTCATCGTCTTCAAGCGATTTGGTCAGTGATTCTACGAGTTCGTCCACATCTGTTTGCGTTTCCAATCCTGCGACCACAGCTGCTCACCTTTGTTCCATCTTTTGAACTCAAGGTAGGTAAGGATTCACGCAACTCCGCAACAACTGATCCGGACACTCTGCAACCCAGGCACCCCCACATCCCCCGCGCACATCTGGATTCTCAACTTCCTTCGCGTGCTTCTCGGTAAACGCCCGCCTCGGCTCGGCAGCACCCCCATCCGCCATCATGTACGTTGGCAGCTACAGTTGTACAAAAAAGTATTATACTAAAAAGTACGATTGTCTATCATGAGATTCTATAACCGGCAGGAAGAGGTCGATGTGATCAAAAACCTATCAGTCCTCAGTTACAATCATGCACATATGCTTGTCGTTTATGGCAGGCGGCGGGTTGGGAAGACGCGGCTCGTTCTGGAATCTCTTGAACCGATGTACTTCTTTGTAGATAAGAAGACCAGCACTCTACTGCTAAAAGAATTCTCCGAGATTGTAAGGGCGAACTCCAGCAGTTTCGTGCCCGATTTTTCCAACTGGAACGATTTCGTAAGATTTTTATTCGAGTATTCGAAAGATAGGCATCTTATCGTGGTCTTCGATGAATTCCAGAACTTTCGAGCGGTCGATCCTGCCATATTCTCCATATTCCAGAAGTACTGGGATAGTTATTCGGGTACCTCGCGTATACTCCTGATCTTTATGGGTTCATACATCGGACTCATGAAAAAAATCTTTGTAGACGAAAAAGAGCCGCTATACGGAAGATCTACTGCTAAAATCGACCTTAAACCTCTGAACTACAGGTGGGTTAGAAAGATATGCATAGACCTGGGATTTAAAAGCGAAGAAGATATTGTAAAGATATATTCTACACTGGGTGGCACTCCAAGGTACTATCAACTGGTGGAAAGTTACGGGCTTGACAGTTACGAAAGTGTTCTGAAATCCCTGATCTTCGGCAAGAACGCGCTCTTACAGGACGAGGTCAGGCAGATCCTGATAAACGAGTTCGGAAAAAATTATACCACGTATTTCTCGATACTTGAGGCAATATCACTCGGAAAGAACACCTTGAAAGAGATTTCAGACACTACAGGCATTCCGATGAACAGTCTTGGCAAATACTTAAACGAACTTGCTAGCACATTCGCAATCATTGAACGGAGAGAGCCACTCCTGGGTGGAAAAAAGATGGGGCGGTACTTCATAAAGGACAATATAGTGCGTTTCTGGTTCAGATTCGTGAACCCGAACATCTCCTTTGTAGAATCGGGTAGATATGAGATCGCACTGGAAAAAACGATGGCAGAGCTGCCGGCATTTGTTGGCAGGGTTTTTGAAGACATTGTATCAGAGATCGCTCTTGATAACCTGCCTTTCAAGGCGTCCGGGATTGGTAGGTGGTGGAACCGGCGAGGGGATGGAATAGACATAGTGGCGGTCAATGGAGATACCCGCGAGATACTATTCGGGGAGGTGAAATGGACGAATAAAACGGCTGGATGCGGCATCCTTGAGAGTCTGAAGAAGAAAAAAGATCTGGTGAAGTGGCATAATGGGGAGCGGAAGGAATATTATCTTGTGGTCTCTAAAAGCGGGTTCACTCCTGAATTAAGGGAAATTATGGATTCTGAGGGGGTGATCGGGTGGGATATGCGGGATATCGCACGGATGGCGAATCTATAGGGTGTTTGTGCGCGTCATGATGGGCGCAGGCTCTGGACGACTGATGGTTCACACGTCCGGGTTCGGGAGCTTTTATCGCATAACACCCGAGTTAAGCTGCGGACCGCAGTGCTATTTGTAGTGTGTATGTTTCTTTTCGTCAGTTCTATGTTATTGTTATGCATATACTCAAATAGTATCTTTCTTATCAGCCATCCTAATGACAGATGGATTTGTACTACGGACAACTCTTAAGACGGCAACGTTCCAGTCGAACATTCCATCATCCAATTTTATCTTTCTTTTAACATATTCCCCACAAACAAGAAAATCTAATGCTTCAAGCTCTTTGATGGCATGTTGTAGATCATAACTAGCTTCAACCCGGTCTCCACTCCATAGTTCGGAATAGAGTTCTCCCCAATCTTGAGCATTTTGTAAGAATCCTCCAATCAGATCGACTTCGTCTTTAGATTCCAACTCGTCATGATCAAAGTCGTATGCGTGAGAATTCGAGAGGATGTTTATCAGTTCTTTGCCGGTTGTCAACCTCGAAAGATATTTAGGTGAATTGTTGAGCTTTTCGCATGATGGATTTAGAGTCTCACCTACCCACTGTTCATGTTCTTTTTTTATTTTACGAAGGTGCTCAACAGAATAAGTGTTCTCTTGGTCATCAACCATTTTGTGATGCACTCTACAGAGGATAATTAGATTATCGTATTGGTCCAATTTCTCCTTTGGAAAGTTGGGGTCGTTTCTTGGTCCGCCGGACTCTCTCGCAACAATATGGCACTCTTCTCCAACTACAGATGCATCATCTGCAGGAGTTGAGTCCATAATCAATTTGCACTTGCAAATTGCGCAACAATTTCCAGAACGTGCCCAAAGTAACTTTCTGTTTTTAGTAGTTAGAGTCATCTTTGGATTGTATGTCACACATCCAGATTCTCGACTTCCCTCGCGTGCTTCTCAATAAACGCCCGTCTCGGCTCGACAGCGTCCCCCATCAGTATCGTGAACATCCTGTCAGCCTCCATCGCGTCCTCGATAGTCACCTGAAGCATTGTTCGCGTCTCAGGGTCCATCGTAGTCTCCCAGAGT